>Ga0181575_10000558_pt1 | contig 27291 bp, 36 predicted proteins | sample 101ome_23_FD_145599 | JGI IMG/M metagenome (GOLD analysis project Ga0181575, IMG submission 145599) | Coastal salt marsh microbial communities from the Groves Creek Marsh, Skidaway Island, Georgia - 101411CT metaG (spades assembly) | ecosystem: Environmental > Aquatic > Marine > Intertidal zone... | reverse complement strand
TTCTCTTTTCCAAGTATGTGTAAAAATGCTCTATGACCAAACCAAAATCCAATGATAGAACCAAAAATAGCAACTGTATATTCATCCCAAACTGCATCTAATATCTCAACAACAGGTGCACCTTGTTGTAACATAGCAAAAACTGCAACTAATTTAATAATAAGAAATAGAAAAAAGAATAGAAAAGTTAAAACAGGTCTAACAGCAGTTCGTAGTGTGAATATCCAGCCATCACCAGTAACAAGAGCATCATGCTGTCGAACAGATTTTCCTTCTTCGATATCAGCTTTAGTGTCTTCAATATAGCGTTGAATATCCACTCCTTTAGATGCTGCCTCAATTCTCATCTCCATCAATTTTATTTCATGACCACTCTCTTGTCTTTTCTCTAATATTTTTACTAAACTAGGTATTGCTGATGTAAGCAAACCAACAACAGCAGAAATAATGCCAATCATACAACACTCCTATTTATAAATTTCTTTCAAGTTTTTCTTTTGTTCTTCCATATGCAGTCACACCAACAATGGTTAACATAGAAACATGATAAATTCCTGAACCTTTTAATGTTAGTGGTTCCCAATTAAAAGTATTTGCATCTGCACCTAAAGAAATAAATATAATAGGAAGAAAAACAAAATCCATAAGTATTACAAAAAGATAAGACCAAGCAAGTGCTGGTCTCCATTTAGAATGAAAAAATGTTTTCTCGTAATCTGAAAGTTTTGGATCTAGAATTTGTTCTTGCATAGAAAATACTCCTATATAGAAGTATTTATGAAAATACTCATTTCAAATAAAAATACAACTGTAGAAGAATATAGCAAAAGAATTGTTGATTATTTTTCTAAAAAAATATAAAGTCCACATATTATTGCAATTATGAATACCACAACATTCATTGGATATGGGACTAAGACTTCTAATCCTGGAAACATCGTGTTCTCCTCTCATATATAAAATATAATTTAATTATTTATAATAATAAAAGGAATAATTATGAAAATAAAATTTTGTAAAGACTACCACACGTATGATCGATTCTGGAACACACTTGAAATGAATTACGCTGCAATGCTTGTGTCTTCAGGATTTCCTGTAGACAGAACAGGATTAAATAATATCTATGATATAGAATATGATAAAATACCAGAAGACCATTTTACATCATTATCTTTTGAAGAGTGTTGTATGGAAGCAGCGTCTAAAATTTGGCTCTTAAATCGTCCAGTTTGTTTGTTTTGGAGTGGCGGCATAGATTCAACAGCAGCAGCAATTGCTTTACTTGAAACTAAAGGAAAAGATGATGTGTTATCTTTTATTTGTACAAACGATTCTATCAATGAGTTTCCTGAATTCTACGAGAAGATAATGGATGATTGTGATGTAATAAATATTTTAAATAAATCTATATTTTCAAATCATGATATTATTAAAGTGACAGGAGAGTGTGGAGACCAATTGTTTGGTTCAGATTCTATGAGTGATAAACAACATTTAATTAGAGACGAATGGCATAGTACATACAAATGGGATTTCTCTTTATTATATCCAGATCAAAATAAAAAAGTTAAAGGCGAATTCTTTGAAAAAAATAGAAATAAGTTTTTTGAGTTCTTAATATCACATGTTGATATGTGTCCATTTAAAATTAAAACTGTATTTGATCTCTATTGGTGGATAAATTTTACAATAAAATGGGAAAATGTAAATACACGTATACTATTTATTCGTATGAATACTAATGAATGGAAAAGTACAATACCATTCTTCAATACAGATAATTTTCAAAGATGGTCAATAACAAATCATGATATCAAACAAAAAGGTTCATGGAAAACATATAAACAACCAGCAAAAGATTTCATACATAAATATTTTGCTGATGAAAATTATAGAAAAAACAAACTTAAGGTTCCATCTTTAATAAAAGTAGATATACCACAAAGATACACTCCTAATTTAATAAAATTATGCCTTTCAGATGGAAGAACTTGGCGTAATAATGAAAAAATAGATACTGATATATTAAATTTTCTTAAAATAAATAGAGAAGAACTATGAAAAAATGAAATTAAGGAATAATGTTATGGAACACTTTAGATATATTTATGATTTACCAATGTTTGATTTAATGGAAGAATTTCTAATGCTTTCCGATATGAAAATCATTGATCCTAAGTATACAAAAGAAAAAGAAATATGTCTTCTGTCAACAAAACAAAATAGCGATGATATACTTGAAGGAGCTGGGAGTTTAAATATAGATTGGAAAAACGCTAAAATTATAAATCTTGAAGGAGGAGTTCAAAAAACCATAGCTCCCCGTTTTAAAAATCCTAAAAAAGAAGAAGATTTTAAATATCTATGTAAACAGTTCCAAGGAACACTGTTTGAAGATGTTTTTAATGCCTTAAAAGAAAAATATAACCTTGGACGAATAAAAATATTTCGTTCTACTAGAAATACGTGTTTGTCTTGGCATCGTGACAACAGTGATAGATTACATTTTCCATTAAAAACACAAAATGGTTGTTATATGATAATAGGGAATGAAGTTTTACACTTAAAACAAAATAAATGGTATTGGACAGAAACCACAATACCACATACAGCAATCAATGCTAGTCATGAAGATAGATTTCATTTGGTAGTTTCTGTACTAGAGAATAAAAATACTTTCAAAGATTTAAAATCCCCTATTTGGGATAAGAAACAAGCACGTCAACCAGCTTCAGCAGTATAAATTGAAAACTATTATTCTGATGTTATTATATTAAAATAATCTTGATTTTTTTCTTCTGCTCTTAAATGCATTTCTTCTTTAAACTGATCAAATATAAGATGAGAGTTAAAAATTTCATCCCACGTAAAATCTAAATTTAAAAAAGATAAAGCTTTATGAGGTGATGGTGTTCTGTATTTTGAATATTCTTTATTTGATTTTTTATAAAAATTATCTATCCATTCGTTAGCAGATTTATAAGTCCAATGTTTATTTTTCCAATATTTTCCCGAACGATCATATCCATATTTTTCTGCATTAATATCAAACTCGCTTTGATAAGATAATTTATCATCAGCTTTCATATTCATATTAAGAGCTTTCAGCGACCAGGAAGTTAGAGGGGTTTCATTTCTCTCTAACCAACCACTCCATTCCTCAACTGTTTCTACCGTATCATTAGGAAGACCAACGATAAATCCAGAATGTATTATCGTGTCATTTCCCCACGATTTCTTACATTTTTCTAATGTCTCAAGAACTTTATCTGTGTGTAAACCCTTTCCTATTGATTTTGCTGCTTCGTGGTTTAAACTCTCAATACCAAAATGTGCACCAGAAACACCCATATCTCTCAATATACTAATTTGTTCTGGATATCTATGTATTAAATCAATGCGGAGATAACTAAAAAAACGTAAGTTTATTTTTAGTTTATCGATAACATTTTTTATATCCAATAATTTATCGGTTGTTTCATTGAAAGTGTCACATAAAAAGATATAATTTTTTGTATTAAAATTTTCATAGTTATATTTCATTTCACGAAATATAGAATCTTGTGATTTTAAGTATTTATTATCTTTTGATGATCTACCGAGAAGAGGATACGAGCAAAATTTACATTTAAATCTACAACCCCTAGACATCTCGAAAGGCAAAGTTTCGTTTTCCAATATTCCATCTTCTAGTGTGTAATGAAAATTTTCATTGTGAAAATCATATAAAGACGCATAACGATCATATTTAAAAATCCCAGTATCTACAATATCAATTTTTCTCATAAATTCTACTATGGATGTTTCAGCTAATCCTTGAATCCAATATTCAATATCATTGCACAAATTCCAAATTATATGAGATGTTGCGGTGTCACCTCCCATCACTCTTTTAGTTTTATAGAATTTACATTTAAGTTCACTTAAGAATTTTAAAAAAACAGGCTTGATTTTGTAATTATGACTTAAATGGTTAATATTTTTATTTGTTGGTCTTTCTCCTTGTTTGTGCCATTTAGTAAAACCACTTTTACTTATTATATACTCATCTTTATAATGTGTAATTACACTCATAAAAGTTGTTGAGAATCCAAACATTTTAGTGTTATCTGTAACGACACTTTCTAGATATGACATAAAAGCCGAATATTCATTTTCAAGAATCCATAACAAGTTATTAACTACTTTTACTTTGTATCCTTTGAGACGCAAAACATTTGCAATTTTATATACACCCATTGTTTTAAAAGGGACATTAGCATTTGTCAAATCTGTAAATAAAATTATATCATACATAATATTATTTTAAAATCTCACTATAATTATCTTCATTAAGAGAATACAATACACTGTAAAAAACTTCAAGATTTTTTTTATCATGTAAATTAAATTTTTCTTTAAAATATTTAAGATTTCCTTCATCAAAATATGACACAGAAAGATGTTTACCAAAATCTAATCTAGTGTAATCACGATAATCTTTATCGTGAAGACATTCCGACGTATTAAGTTTTGGTCTTAAAAAAAGTCCTAATTCTGTAAAAGCTAAATGTTTTGGTTCAAATCTATTATACCATTGGTATAATTTTGAAGTTTTGTGTACTTTTTCATAATATTGTATTAAAAATGGTGCATAATATATAAATGGAATATTTGATTCAAAATCAAAACCACTTGATGCAAATTTAGCAAAATTTGTTAATCTCCCCTCACCTTCACAAAAAACTAAACCTCCAACTCCGCTAACAAAATATTCTTGACATTTATTTTTGTAATCTTCATAAGCCAACAATTGTAGTAAATGTCCAACACCACAACCAGTATTTACCCAATCTTTTTCTTTTGCAAATAATACAACATCTTCATGATTAAAATCATAATCAACAATATTAATATCTATATTATATTCATTCATAAATTCTTTAACAAAAAATAACTCAGCCTCGTTTTCCTTTCCTTGATACTTTATGTTAAAATGTGTAAATTTACACGGTATTTTCGATTCAATAAATCCACAAGCCATCATATGCGAATCAATACCACCAGATAAAAGTAAATTTAAATCTTTATATTTTTCATAAATAGATTGAGCTTGTTTTTTAAGAGCATGTTTAAGATTATATGAATCATTGCAAGAACTATAATTATGCACAACCATTTCATCATTTTTAAACTCTAACCAATTAGAATAATAACGCATGATAAAAGAAATCTCCTTTGATGTTATTGAAGACGTTTGGCTTCAGAAAGATATGTGGGGTGATGCTCTACAGAAAAAAATGTTAATGACTGCTGCACCAGTTCACTCTATTTATTATTGGGATGGAAAAGAGTATTTTGGTGGATTTGATGAAAAGATACGAGATTTACGATTTTCCAAGCCATTTTACTATGCTTGGATAGAAGATGGAAATATTCACGGTGTCAATTCTTTCTATCATTTAAATAATATACAATGTCGTTCTAGAGGACTTTATGTTTTTCCTGAATATAGAAAAACTGGAATTGCTGTAAAACTCTTACAATATGCTATAGAATTTAATCGAAACAAACATTATAAGTTTATATGGTCATTACCAAGAAAAAAAGCTAAAGCAGCGTATATTAAAGCAGGATTTAATATCACATCGAATGATTTTTTAACTATGCCAGATGGCACAGGTAATCTTTTTTATGAGAATGCATATTGTAAATATAATTATGTATAGATGTATTTATTTACAAGTTTAGAGAAATTTTCCTTTGTTTTGGATTTAGCTACACAAATACCACATCCACAATGCATATTTGGACATGTCATTGTTGGTGGTCTACCTTCACGATTGACCTTATTCTCTAACCATTGTAAATATTCATCTGCTTTTGACAGATTACAAATAGGTCCTCTGTTTTTACTAAAAGTTTTTACATGTTGTAACAAAGGTCCTATTTCTACTTCTGGGGTGTCTTCAGTTTTTGCCATACAAGTCTGATGATGATATGCAACATCTTTATCCTCTTCTATATGTAAAAAGAACCAATTAACCATACAACTCCAACCTTGAAAATTAGATTGATTAATAAACATAGCATCAGTTTCTTCTTGACTTTCTCGTTTTGTAGTCATACATCTACCACCACAACAAGGTCTACCAATTTTACGAACATCTCCATCGCCTGATATTTTTAGTTCTGTTTTATCGCCAACTTTTTTATTTTCACCTTTCCAATAATACTTAATCCAATTCATTTGTTCATCAGAATACTTATGGCTGGTTCTTCTCATTACACCATCCATATCCTTAAACCACTTATAACGATTTCTACCATCATCTCCAATAGTTCTAGGAATATATTTTATATCATTTGGTATTAGAATATTGTCTATTAGGTCTAGACAATCATCCCAGTGGTCAACATGCATCATCACATTTACTTTGAGTTTATGTTTATTTTTAATATTTTTTCTCATCCAAACTAGATTATCACGAACAAGTTGTCTTTGTTTATCATTCCCTTCACAATGATAAGATACAGTAATACTGTCCATATTATCAAGTAAAAATTGTCCACGTCTCTGTGACCAAGTACCATTGGTCGTAAGATTGAGAACAAAGTGAGGATATTCTTCTTTGAGATGTTCTACTAATGGAAAGAAATCAGGATTAATTGCAGGCTCACCGCCAGTGAAAGATAATACTGGTCTGAATTTTACTTTATGAAATTGTTCATATATAGAATAGTATCCATCAATGAAAGCTGCTGTTTTTTTAAATCTTTCTAATTTTTGGAATGGTGAAGTTGTACTATGCATCCAACCAGTACAATAAGAACAATCATAATTACATCTTCTACCTAAATCCCAAACAATCATTTTTGTAGGTGTTTTAACATCACTATAAATATATTCTAAATTTTCCATTTTATCACAACCTATTTTTCATATTGTTGATCAATTCTGTTTCAGGTATATTTTTATTCTTCAATCTATTTGGATCATCTTTACTAAATCTATCAGATTGTTTTAGAAAAAAATTAACACCCCAATCTGCTGCAAGTTTTTTAGCTTCATCTATTTGATGTTCATTAAAAGACATTGGTATATATTGCCATGTAGAATATAATCCATTTCTAGCAGATTTTTTCATTTGTTTTGATATTTCATTCCAATCTTGATTTATTCTATGTTTACTGGACGTATCTTCTAAACCATCTATACCCCAAAATATATTAACTTGTATACCTGATTCATGTAATTGTTTCCAAAGTTCCTGTGTTGTATCCCACCATTCTTCTGATCTTCCTGTAGCAGCTATGCTAACTCTATAAATTCTTATCATTGATATATTTAATAGTTCCAACATTTCATGATAATACTTATAGTATATAGGATCACCATAACTACCGCAATCAAGAACACTTCTCCAGTTCTTGTATGTTATCACATCTTTAATTATATTTAAATCCAAATCATGTCGATTCAACCAGTTAATATTCTTATTTCTTTTTTTATAAAAAAACCTTGAACAATAAGGACATTCTAAAGTGCATCTATTTGTAGTTTCTAATTGTATATCTTTTAAATGTTTTGTCTTTACTTTTTTATCTGTCCATGTTGTTTTGAAATTATGTTCATATAAAGCAGAATTTTTTGGGTAATTTTTAGACCCACAATGCATATAACACATTTGTAATTTAGAATCTGCCAAACCATTTATCATATTATCCCATTTTTTACTTTGAATAATCTCATAAAATGATTTATTGTAAAGTGAAAAATCTGGATCTATAAATCTATTTTCAACCTTTGCCCCGTCTATTAATCTTTCGTATTTGTTATAGTTTGAACCCACCTGACAGCAAGGTTGTAAAAACCCATCAGCAGTTATCATAGGTATCATTGTACCATTATAACATTGTGGGTATATTTTATCATGCATGAGTTGATCTATATAAATTAGTAGATTTAGGTCTATTAGGATCGTTTTTTCTAAACCTAGAACTCAGTGTTATATGAAAATCACATCCCCAATCTTCTGCTAATTTTTTAGCTTCATCTATTTGATGTTCATTAAAAGACATAGCTATAAATTGCCATTGAACTTTACATCCAATCTCAACACATCTTTTAAGTGCATATGTTATCTCATCCCAATCTTGACCAACTCTATGTAATTTAGATGTATCTTCCAGACCATCAATTCCAAAAGTCATCCTAACACCAGTTCCAGATGCAATAACTTTTTCATATAATGATATAGTTTCATCCCACCATTTTTTACCTTTACCTGTAGCAGCAAAATGGCCTCCATACCAACCAACATCACTATCTATTAATATTCTAAGAAAATCATGATATGGTTTATAGAACATCGTATCACCATAAGAACCAACATCAGCAACATCATTCCATTTCTTACAAGTTAAAATCTGTTCTACAACCTTTATATCTAAATCTGCTTTTGATGGTTTGTCTCTGAATCTAGCACAATAAAAACATTTCAAAGAACATTTATTAGTAAGCTCTAATTGTATTTCATTTATATCCCAAGGGTCTACTAGATTAGAATTAAATATCTCTACATCCTTTAGTCTAACTGCTCTTTGTTCTCTAATCATATCATCTATTTCATATTCATTGTATGTAATTTTATCATCTACAACTAGAAAATCACTACACTTCATACGACACATATAATACTGAACTAAAAATAACTTTTCTAGAGCTAGACTCCAATCATCACTTTGTATAACTTCTTTATATGGTCTTAAATTTAAATCAAACTTAGGATCTAAGAATATGTTTTGAACCCACTTAGCTTTATTATTTAATACTTTACCTTTAGTATTATATCTAGGCGAATCTATCCAACAGCACGGCATTAAATTACCATGACAATTTACAAAAGGGAGTCTCCCGACCATACATTTAGGAAACATTAAACAATCCACCAATTAGTTAGTTTTTGTTCAATTTTTTTCAAGAATAGATTGATAATCATAAAAATACTCTTTCATTGTTGGTATATTAGGATCGCCTCTTATAAATCTAGGAGAACGATTTATTAATAATCTAGCTCCTAGTTTTTCTGCAAGTAAATACATATAATCAACTTGATGTTCGTTGTGTTTAAAAGGAATAAACTGAATAACAGCCGGAATATCTGTTGTCGTTGTTAATCTTTTTACAGCATAAGTAATCTCATCCCAATCTTGGTTAACTCTGTGCATTTTTGATGTTTCTTTATCACCATCAATACCAAATTGTATTGTTATATCAACACCTCTTTGTTGTAATTTGCCCCACTTTTTAATAATTTTATCCCAATAATCTTTATCACGGCCAGTTGCAGCCAAATGTAAATAAAATTTATCAAACGTTGGTTTTTTTATGATTCTATCTAGAAGTTCAAAATTATATTTATACCAAATAGGGTCTCCATATAAAGCACAATCGATATATTCTTTCCAATGTTTATAGTTAAGAACATCCATCACCATATCAACTGGTAAATGGTCTTTATTTAAACGATATGGTATTAGTTGTCTACGACAATACTGACATTTCAGTGTACAAGTGTTAGTTGTCTCTATTTGTATAATTTCAAGATCATCATAACTAAAATTTTTATTATAATCAATTGTATCGTCAGGATCAAATGGAACTCTTTTATCTTTTGAAGTACAATATTTAAGACATCTAGTATTCTGCCATTTTTCTAAACTATTAATCATGTTTTTCCATGATTCACCATTAATTATTTCGCCAAAAGAATAGTTATATAAGCTATGTTCTGGAATTGTAAATTCATTTTTTTCATGATATGTTTGCATACAACAAGGTATGACTAAACCATTAGCCGTTACAAAGGGTGGTAATATTCCACTACTACACTGTGGATATAGTTTTTTTTTGGTACTATTATTTCTTTTTTCATTATAATATTTATTTTTTATATTAGGAAAAAGTTTTTCCAATTCATCTTCCTTTTACCATACAATTGATTTAAATAACCAGTAGCAATATTTTTCCAATTATCTATTGGTGGTTTATTAATTTCAGATAATATAATACTTTCATTTTTATATTTTGTTCTATATTTTTCTTTATATTCATTTGATAGATTTCTTACTGATAAAAAAGCAGGATTTGATACAATACTTGGAAAAAATACAGGAATATCATAATGATTTTTAATTTCATATAAGTCATGAATGTTTAAAATATTTACAGTTACATGAAGGCGGGAATCAAAATGTGAAACCATTTTTATATTATTTTCAAACTCTTCAACATCAATAGGATACCTTAAATATCTCAATTTTTCTCCATAATGATCGCAAGAAATTTTTAATTTTACATCCTTAAATTTATTTTTAAGATCAAATATAGAATTGTTTTTATAAGTTAAACTTGTTAAATTTGTATCGTATTGAAGTGTAATGTTCTTTGCTTTTTCTTCACTTATATTATTAACTAAATTCCAGTGTCTATCAATTAAAAAAGGCTCTCCACCAGAGAAATTTATAGATCTAATTAAATCAATATTATTGATAATGTCATTAGATATCTCAGTCCAACGATTTTTTGTAATTCCTTTTGGTTTAAAATTAAAATATTTTTTATATTCACTGTTTCTTAGCTCATTTCTTCTCGTAGATGAATTAAAAGGATGACAAGCAACACAAGAAAGATTACAGTAAGATCCTAACATATGTAGATATAATGATAATTTTACTTGTTCTTGATTTAATCCATATAATTCTATAGCTTTATTACGAAATGACCAACCACCATATTCTTCTAAATCGGAACATTTATAACATTCGGGTATATCATTACCAGAAAACATCTCATTTCTTATATTTTCCATATAATCTGATTTCCAAAAATCAGTTGGATTCATTTCATTTGCATTATGAGGACTCGCTTTTGCGTGACAACAAAGACAATAATTGCCATTACTATCTGCATATAATTCCCTAAAAGCTAGAGGACAATAACTCATAATAATTTTTTATCTTTTTTCATATTTTTCCTATAACCATGAATCTTTTATATTTAGATTCTTCTATTTTTTCATCATGCCATTCAACTATATTCTGTGATCCAGAGTATAAAACTTCACGAATTTTATGTTTGCTTATAAGTTCTTCTTCACTATTAACACAATTTATGTGGTCATTTATATGATACATGTTATTAGACTGTATTACAATTATTGGATTTTTATGGTAAAAAATATCCCATTTTCCAGTAACTTGATAGAAAGACTCTACCATATGTTCTGAGGAAGTGTTTATTAAAATAGTTGCTTCTGAAGCAGTTCTTAAATGGTGCCAATAATTTTTACTATAAACAAAAGTATTATCATTATTAAATATTTCAATATATTTTTTAGCAATCATTCGAGCTTCTTTATCTATATCCCAACATTCAATTTTTTCAATAGATATATTATTTTTTAAATATTCTATTAAAGGATATCCATACCAAGAACCAACTATTTCTATTTTATGATTTGTTGGTTTAAGTCTATTACAAATTTTAGTTAAATTTTCAATCAACCAAATTTTAGATGATATTTGATTAGGGGACATGCTACCAAAAATATCACAGTTTGGATACTTATTCAAAGCCCATTCTATCATTTTAACATAATTAGTTAATTTCATCATAACTTTCCCATATTTCAGTATGATCTGTTGGCGTATTATTCAATTCGTAATATCTTCTATTCAGTTTTATAAGATGTGATGTGTTGAATAAACAGACCTTACGATCTTCCATAAATTTATATTGTGTTTCTGTTTGTTCATTATAATTATAAAATATATCTGTTGACCAAAATTTAAGAACAGATTTATCCTTTAACCAATGTTCATAGAAAACATATTTATCAAAGCTGTTATATTTTTTTAAATACATTTCACGATTTTTCATGTAATGTTCAAATATATGAGAAGCAGTATCTCCAGACCATTTAACAAAAGAACTATTAATAAAACATGCTGTTTTTTTTGGAACAAGTTCTTTCCAATGCCAATCAGGTGTCCAATGTGTGTAAACAAAAGTTGGTTTATTGCACGGCTCTGTGACCATATCTGTAATATCATTATGAATTAAAATATCTAAATCTAACAAAACATTAATTTTATTTCTTTCACGATGCATCAGTTCCATTTTTTCGGATGTAAATACTGATTCACTAAATAATTGATATTCTCTAATATCCTCACAAACAACACCATCTACAGGATTATCAGTGATGCATGTAAAATTAAATGGAGATTTACAATATTTTATAAGAGAATTTCGTAATCTAATTACATATTCTTGTCCATATTTATCACCCCATTTAAAGGTATAGAAATTTGGAACATGATCTTGTTTTAACATTTTGTGATCCCATTACAAAAGAAAATGAATACGATATACCATTTGTATTAGCTAATAATTCTACTTCTATAAAGTGGCTAAAACTTCTATATGATGATATTTATATAACAAAATGCGATTGGTCTAATAATAGATTTGTTGGTTTTGATGATCCTATAAAAGCAACAAATAAATTGAAAAACGAAATGAATGAAATGATAGATATATGTGAAAAAGAGAGACCTGGATTTTTTAATATTAAAATGACCGATAATATGTCACAAGATGATTTTAATAAAATCCATACATGGTTTGAAGTGTATAGAGGGGAATTATATAAACCACATAAATTCTTCTTAGAGGGAAGTGATAATTTTAAATATGCTATAGAAAGATTTAATCAACTGATCCATATGTGGGAAAATATATATAAATTTAAAAAAACAGATTCTGCATTGTTAACAGTTGATATTTTAGGATGGCAAAATATAATAGATTTAGAATATGATGATTATCAAAATTTTGAATTTATGAGGTATGGTAATACTATAGAGATGTCTTTTATTTCTAGAGGAAAAACATTAATAGATTTTTGGACAGATGGTGATGATCATGTTGGAGAAGATAACATAAGACCATATAAATATTTAGGATCTAACTTTACTTTATCAATAGAAGATAGATGGAATGTTAGAGATTTACAATTTCATAAAAACGACTTTGATAATTGGTTTGATAAAAAATCTAATTATTTGAATTCATTAGGATTTTATAAAAATGATTGCAAATCATGTATAGGTTGGTTGCCATTAGCTTATTCACTAATACCAAATATAAAAGAAATAATACAACCAAGACAATATTTAAAAAATATTAAAATATTTGAGGAAAAAAATGATTATAGAAAATAAATATGGTAAAGTAGAATTTGATTGGAAAGACTACAAGAAGATTTTAATTAGTGTTTCTGGTGGTGCTGATTCTACTTTATTGTTGTGGTTAAGTTTAAATCTTTTAGAAACTAAAAAAGACACAATTCTACAAGTATTTACTGGAGTAACACCACATAAAGGCAAATTCAAACAATTCACGTCACAAGAAAATTTTGATATGATGCGTGAAGAATTTTCTCATTTAAAAGACAGAGTCCCTAATAGAATGATAATGTATAATGATACACAAGAAGAACTTGGTGATGAACAGTTTAGATTACTAAAAGAAAAAATGTTTGAATTAGTAATATATGGAGTCACATCAAATCCTCCATATAACGTTATGGTAAATCATAATCTGCTTGATGAAAGAGTTGAAAAAAGAGATGTAGAATATAAAAAAAGTGAATGGAATTATGATCTAAATAACCAACCAGGTGTAGTGTATAAACCCTTTATTAATGTAGATAAAAGATTTATAGCACAATGTTATGAAGACTTTGATTTGTGGAGATTCTACAATAATACAATAAGTTGTGAAAGATTAAGAGAAACACCAGATATGAAATTTAGTGAAGAACCTTGTGGTCACTGTTGGTGGTGTCGTGAAAAAATGATGGCATTCGGTATGCTAGATGGTCAATTAAAGTGATAACTGTTGCACTTGTTAAGTGGGGTGATAAATATGATTCAAAATGTGTTTATCGTCTTCAGAAAATGGTTTCTAAAAATTTAAATATTTCTCATAAATTTATATGTATAACTGATAAAAAAATACCAAATATCAATTGCATTGTACCTGATAATCTATTTGACTTAGAAGGCTGGTGGTCAAAAATGTTTCTTTGGAAAAAAGAAATATTAACAGGTAAAATACTATATCTAGATTTAGACACTGTTATTCAAAACAATATAGACGAACTTATTAACTATTCTCCTAATAAATTATGTGGAGTGTATACATATTGGAATGATATGTATACAGATGGAAGTTATGAGCATCCTATGTATAGATATAAAACTCCATTTAATTCTTCTGTAATGGTTTGGAATGCGGAGGATTATCATTGGGTATGGGATAAATTTGAAGAAGACCCAAATTGGTATATTATGAAATACTATGGTGACGACAAGTTTCTAGGAAATGAAGTTGAGAATAAAACAACTTTCAAAGAGGGATGGATTTATTCTAATCTTTATGGGATAGATGAAAAAACAGAAACAAACTCATCGGTAAGAATTAAAAATGGTAGACAAACAACACATTATTATCCTGAAAAAAAGATATGTTTGTTAAACGGACCAACAAACGAATATTATTATAAACCTTTTGAGAAATACTGGAATGATTAAAAATCATATTATAGGTCTTAAAGGTAATAAAATTAGTGAAGACTATATGGAAATAACCATTCCAAAAATTAAAGAAGTGACCGTGAACAATGAAGTATTATTTTGGCAAGGAACTACTCCAGAAACTATGCCAAAAGATATGTTAAAATTTAATGATAGAAAAGTAAAAACTGTTGGTGATAAGAAACACAATAGAGTTCCAGGACCTTTTACTCCAACAGAAAAAGCAGTTTGGTATAGTCATTTATTCTTATGGAAACATTTATATGAAAATAAAATAGATTCTTGGATATTTGAACACGATGTAGATTTTTTAGATAATGTATTATTACCAGATGTAGACGATTATGATATTTGTTATGGAAAATTTCCAGGATGTGCTTTTTGTTATTATGTTAAACATAATAAATTGAATAAAGTCATTGACTATGTTTTAAATTCAGAAATATACGCTCAAATAGATACTTATATGTATGACTTACAAGTTGATGAATATATTCCTGAGTTAAAAATAACAAATTTTAAACTTAAAATAACTCAACATATGCATTTAGGAAATACTATTGAACATCTTTAAGATCATCAATCATCATTTTCCAAAACTCTTCATCTGGTATAACAAAGCCTAAAGTTATTCTTTCATCATATGCACGAGCACAATGCCAATAAATCTTATCAGGTTCTTTGAATGAACCATAATACCCAACTTTTACAGTCCACCCAGGTTCATCTTCCATTGTAACTATTTCTTTTGTTTTTGGGTCTACATATCTGAAGAATCCATTTCCAGATTTATTATATGAAAGAAGAATATTATATCCAGGACAATTAGCATTATGATGCCATCCCATATATCCCCCAACTGGGTAATACATCTTTACAGCACAAAATTTTGATACAAAGAAATTATTTAAATCATTATCTAACTTTAATATTTTATCTCTATAATGATTTGGCGTTGCCTCTATATTCATTCCCAAATCTATACCGTGAGTTACTTCAGGAAATCCAATATGTTTTTCTTTGTTTATAGTTTTTAAATAATCTTCAGATGTATGAAAATCTTTCTTGTCTTTTTTTCCTTTTAATTTTATTTTAGTTCTGTCTTGAGAAAAAAACCATTCAATAAACGGATCTAAAATATCCATTAATTCAGGATTAAAAGGACCATCAATTTTTTCCATTTTCTAATAATTCCTTCAAATTTATAGTATGATGATGTATGATAACTTCTTTGTCAACTTCACTATGTCTGTAATTATTTACAAAATTCCATCTAGCATCTTCTTTAAAATACTCTCTCTTTATAGCATAATCTGTTTTATTCATCAACCACCAATATGTCCATTGGTCCCAGGGTCTTAGAGTTTCTGGATATAATTTAGTATCCCATTTCCATTCTTTTGTTTTTTGTTTTTGATATAATTCCCACCACTGTTTCATAAATTCTATAGTGTGTGGTTTATTATTATACATAAACATACCACAATGATCTTCCAATTTACCACCAGGGAAATGAACTAAAACTCCACTATACTCTCTTATACGAGTAATCATAATATCAGCAGTGTCTGTCATTTGATCGAAGATAGTATTTATTTCTGGAGATGCGACTTCCATATCTGCGTCTAGATACACAGTTAAATTATATGGAGTTTTTGAAAGTGCCCAAAGTTTAGCTCTTTGGTGATCTGGTGCTCCACCTACAACATTATCAAACACATCATATAAATCATCTGTAATCCATTCATCTTGTGTAAAAAGAGTTACATTTGATTCTGGCCAATAATCTTTAAGTGATTCTCCGCAGAATTTAGCAGAAGTTAAGAATGGTTTTCTTCTTGAAGCTACAATTATAAATCCATTATTATCTTTTATCATTATTAACGGTGTCTAAGAGTGTCACTTTGTTAGTTTTTTTTGTTGTTGCTTTTTTAGGTCTTCCTCTTTTTTTAGGAGCCGGTTTTTCTTCAGTTACTGCTACTTCCTCTGTGATAATTTTTGGTTTTGTTTCATTTTCACTTTCCATAATAGATTTATCATATTCTTTTAATAGTAAAACAGAAGTCCAAGCTTGCACTTCAAATTCTGATTGAGATCTTCTTATCTTAGATTTTAATTTTGTTTCACGACTTTGTCTAACTTCTTCCATTTCAAAAGCTTTCAATTTTAAATTGAAAAGTTCCTCATTTTTTCTTCTCTCATCTTTTTCTTTTTTTCTTTGACGAGCAACATTATCTTTTTTTCTTCTATTTTCAATTATTTTTTTTGTTATTCTATCAACACCTTTGACTCCATACTTGGTCATAATTTCTTTCCAATCAGGATTACCATCAGCAGTATCCATAATAGAAGCATTCATAACACTTCCATCTTCAAACCTGAACTTACATAAAATTTGATTTTTCTTATTATTTGACCAATGAGGATCTAAAATTTCTCTTTTCATTTAAGCAGTCCTTTGCCAAAGTTTAACAGTTGAAATTGTTTCTAATGAGGATTGAATAACACTTGCTGGATAATTTACTGCTGGGTAGTTTGTATTAAATATTCCTGTATATGTTCCTTGATATGAAATTCCATCATATGCTCCAACAAAAGTTGCTTCATATGTTGCTTGATACAATCTATCATATGCTCCTGCATATACAGTACTATCAAATGATCCTACATAAGATCCTTGATAACTAGCAGTATAGTTTCCTGTATAGTTACCAGTGTAGTTTCCTAAATATGTGGGACCACTGAATCCACTAAAGAAATTTCCACCTCCACCACCAAACGATCTTATGTAATTGCCAACATAGTAACCAAGAGATACTCTAAGGTAAGTTCTATTAAACAATCCTGTATAAGCACCCACATAGCTAGAAGCGTATTCACCAACAAAAAGACCAGTATACTCAATTGCTTGATAAGATGATTCGGCATATTCACCCTGATATGTTTCTGTATAGGAAGCACCAGAATAAGCTCCTTCATATTGCTGGGTGTATTCTAGTGCGAAATTTTCTACAGCAACATCTTGTCTTGTATCAGTAACATCCACACCTCTTTGAACCCAAGTTCCTGATACTGGTGCGGTTTCTTGTAAAACAAATTTTCCAACACCCGTTTCAACTATTTTATTTCTAAACCTTGATGTTAAAGTTTGTATTTCTGTATTTGACATCTCAATCAAATCATATCTATTACCATTAAGTCTATATTTTAATGGTCTTGTGGTAGAAGGAGCTGTTTGATCAGTCCTTCTCCAAAGATAATAAGTTGTGTTAGATGTTTGATTAGTATCAACAATTGTTGACATTTGTGTCCAAGTTCCACCATAAGATGGTGTTGTTGTTTGTAACACATAGTTTCCTAAACCATTATTTAAATAATAATCATTTGTAACACCAATTATATATTCATTAATAGCATCATCATCTTGTTGTTTAATACCACCACTTCTTGATTCAAGTGGTCTTTCTACACTTTCAGAAACAGTTCTTAAATCTTGATAAAAGTTATAATCAGTATTTGTTAATATACCACCAATACCAGGACTGAAAGTTCCTGTAAATTCTCTGGTGTAAAGAGTTGAATATGTTCCTGGATATGCTCTGGTATAATTTCCAGTATAGTTTCCTACATATGTAGGACCACTAAATCCACTAAAGAAATCTCCACCTCCACCACCAAACGATCTTATGTAATTGCCAAGAGATACTCTAAGATAAGTTGTATCAAAAGTTCCAGAATAATCCTGTTGGTAAACATTTTCATAACCACCAACATATTGAACTAATTTATCACCAATAACTGCTCCAGTAAACTTAGTATCAATAAAAGAACCAATACCAGTAAGTCCAGTGGTATCTCCTGGATTAACAGATATAGTTCCTGTTCCAGTATTAGTTGAAACAAAATCAGAAAGTATTACGTGAGAAACAAATTCAATCTCACTGTTTGACATTTCTTTAAGTGATTTTGGAGTTGAATTTTGAATTTTTAATGGTCTACCCATAATAAAACTCCAAAGTTAAATTTCTAAAAACAATTTATTATCTCCTAAATATTATAATGTATTTATATAGAAAATTTCTATTATAAAAACACTTGAGTATTACTTGAATCATATATTTTTAATACTATATCTTCGTCATTAATATAAAATGATGTAGAATTTACAGAAGTATTCACAGAACTATTAGAAGTAAACAAATCTCCTAAATTTTGTTTGTTTGCCATGATTCCTCTTTATTATAAATTGGGTGGAGTGACATCAGGTAATGGTGGATTGGCATCAGCATATGTAACTTCAGCTTGCATTACAACCTCATCAATATTAGCTGGTATAACTGTCACATTTGGATCAGCAGTCATTCTTTTAATTTCACTATTATATATTTCTTGTTTTGCAGAAAATACCCTAGATTCTACTAAATTTTTTATAAAAATTTCTGGATCAGCACAAATATATTTCATACATTTTTCTTCCAAATCTGAAAGTTCTATCGTAATAACCTTTGTCATTTTTTTTTCTCCTAACCTATCATAAATCCTGTAAATAGTGAATAAGCTGAGTTATATCTTAGATTTGTAGAGCTATACACGTAAGCATTAACATAATCACCAGCCGTTAATCTAAAAATGTCATTTATTTGTAAATCGGACGAATAAGAGCTTGAATAATAAGTTCTTGATCTTAATCTATAGCTTGTAGAGGAAGAAGCATGTCTTGTTGTAGAACTACCATTAATTATAAATATAGGATGTGTATAACCACTTTTAGTTGTGTCTGTATATTTTTGCACATATAAACTGTATTCAAACCAATATACCCCGGTTTGTGGTGCAGTAAATCTACCATTACTGGTATTATAACAACCATCTATATTTATCGCAGTTGTATCAAATACCATAGTATTCCAATTAGCAGGTGTGAAATTTGTCCAACCAGAATTTGATCTACCTGCAACAAAACATGGTCTATTTGATTCTATCGGTATATTATATGTTGAATCAAAACTCAACCCTTTTATTGAATTTGATGTTATACTTATTCCATTATTTTCTAATTGAAATAACGAACCGTTTATATTTAGTCCCATTAAGATATGCTTCCCATATATGATCCTGACCAAGAAGAATATGCTCCATAACCGTTTAAACTACCACTTGTTGATGTGGAATATGTAACATAATCTCCTGCTATCAAATATATCAATTCACAAATGTCAGTATCTTGACCATAACTTGCATGTAAACCATATAGACGCATCCTGTAAGGACCTCCTGCCATTGCTCTTCTTGTAGACCAACCACCATTTACTCTAAAGTTTGGATGTGTGTACCAAGAATATGTGCTGTTGCTACCATGAATATAAATATGTCCTTTAAAAAGATACATTCCGGTCCAAGGTGCAGTAAATCTATAATTTGAAGTATTGTAGCAACCTCCAACATTGTAATAACCATTTCCACCTGTATAATTGAATGATATGGCAGCTGTTGATGCTATACTTTGCCATCCCCCGGTGTTCCAACCAACATTAAATAATGGAGTATATTCAACACCACTTGAATTTTTTGGCTTTCTTATTAGTCCAGTTGACGTTTGTTCGTATAAAATATTACCACTTGAATCAGTTATATTAACTGTTGTTCCGCCAGAAATATTTGTATTATCTATGTTTATTGACATTTTTTTATCCTACATATATGCCACAAAATAATGCATGAGCATCATAAGAATATGCAGTGCCTCCTGCATAACCATAAGGTTCGACATAATCACCCGCAATACAATAAATAACTTCTTCTATTTGTGCGTCTTGTTGGTGATTTGCCACCATTCCATGACCACGCATTCTATACGGTGCATTTACAGGTCTTCGTGTAGCTACACCGCCATTGACAGCAAATTGAGGATGTAAATAACTAGAAGAATAAATATAAGATGTATAAATGAAAAGATATGGACCTGTTATGGGAACATTAAATCTCGTCGAAGAAGTGTTATAATGGTTGCCATTATTAATACTTACATTATTAAAATTTACAGACATTTTTCTCCAAGAACTTGTCCATCCTACCCATCCTGGATTAGTTGATGTTCCTGCTTGAAACATAGGAATTTTAGACTGTATATTTTTTGCGAATAAATTTCCACTATAAGTCGAAAGTTCTCTACTGTATATAATGTCATTGCTTGTATTTTTTAACTTAAATACACCAGAGCCTTCTATTTTTGCACCACCTATATCTATTGCCATTTTAAATTGCCTTTTTAGGTGCTTCTGAAGGGTCTACTTCAACGAGAGCAAATTTATAAACTTTACCTTTTTTATTATTGTATAAAAATAGATCATCCTCACCTTCTACGATGGTGTAATCTCCAATTCCGTTATTGAGATTCAAGTCGTTTGTGTATATATTTCTCCAACGAAGAGAAGATGTCCCAAGATCGTAGGTATTAGATGCTCCGGGAGTTACATTACCTACAATTTCTAGTTTTTCTGATGGTGTATTTGTACCAATACCAACATTACCATCTCCTCTAACAATAAAATATGGAGTATGGGTATCTTCTGCTACAGTGCCTCCTCCATTTGTAAATCGACCGTCAACAGCAAAAACAAAATTTTCTGATGCTCTCCATCTGTTTGAAACCAACAATCCATATCTAGAAGTACTATTAATATCATGATGAATTGTCGCTGCGTAGTTTGCAGGATCATACCAATTAGATGATGATCCCACTTTACTAGAAATAACATGTAATGTTGATGTTGGATCACTAGTATCAATACCAACATTGCCATTGGAAACAAAATAAGCAGAGGTTCCAACGGTTAAATTGTTGGAACCTATAGATATTGATGTGCTATTAACAGTAGAATTTACTGTAGTATTACCAATGGCAATACTACCAGAAACTGGAATATTCATAGTAGAACTATTTGCACTTAAAATATTAGTACCACCTGCATAGATATTTACAGTATTAGAACCAGCATACTCGATACGATTATTAGCAGTACCTTCTAGGTGCACATTTGATACTAGTAAACCAGAACTATTTGCACTTAAAACATTAATACCACCTGCAAATATATTTACAGTATTAGAACCACCATACTCGATACGATTATTAGCAGTACCTTCTAGGTTAATTTTTAATACTTGTAAACTAGATAAACCAGAACTATTTGCACTTAAAACATTAATACCACCTGCATAGATATTTACAGTATTAGAACCAGCATACTCGATACGATTATTAGCAGTACTTTCTAAGTGCACATTTGATACTTGTAAAGTTGACATTTTGGTTCCTTTTAATTATCCACCAAATACAGGAAAGTTAAAATCAATTGCATCTAATTGTTGTTGTGTTGATGCAGAATTAATTTATTGTTGAATTTATATTATGGAAACACTTGATTATTACTTGAATCATATACTTTTAATACTATATCTTCGCCATTAATATAAAATGATTCAGAATCTATAGAAGTATTGCCAACTGATAAAGTACTAACATTGTTAAATAAAGTAGAACCATTTGCAGCTAATACAATTTCAGGACCACTAGTATTACCAGTTTTCAGTGTTAAGTCTGTAGTACTATTTGCTGTATTAATATTTGTTACTGTTAATGTGCTCATTTTTCTACCAATTCAAATGATGGAAAATTTCTTTTTATGTTTTCATCCCAAACAACTTTAGGAATATCTCTCATTATAGTATACGATAATGCCTGTTCATAATTTAATGGTTCCATTACATATAAATTACATTCTCTGTTATCTATGATCGTGCAAAATTTTAGTGTTTTGTTCTTTTTCACCCATTCTGGAAAATCTACTGCTTTTATGACTTCACTAAAATTGTTTTCAGATATCATTAAAAGTTTTTGATTGTGTATGCTTTCTATTGGAGGATGAATATAACCAGCCATCAATTCTCCTATGAATTTTGGTGTTGGATGCATTCTAAGTTCCTCAAAATTTCCTCCATATGGGTTTTTGTATTTAACATAATGGTTTACTCTTGTTGGTCTTATTTTTCTTTGACATTTTGATATTCTTAACCACCAATGCCACCCTTCATCGAAAGCTTTGTTATTGAATCTTTTGGTTTCTTCATATAATTCTAGTTGATATTTGGTTAAATAATCTTCAACGAATAACATTATGGCAATGCTCCAAAAACTAATATATTTGAGTCTGCATGGTCAATATAACTACCAGAACCAGTCGTTGACCTAGAATTCACGTTTGATGTTGATCTGTATGGGTTTGTTCCTTGTCCACCAAACGATCCACTATCTAAACTAATATAACCGCTACTAGTTGAAGCACCAGTTCCAGTTGTTTGGGTAATCCAATTAGAATCTGCTAGAGGCGAAGCCAATGTTGTTGTGGCATATCCTGTACCTGCATCTGTAACACTAGATACATTAAAACTATCATTTATTGCAAGAGTTCCAGTATGATTAAATCTAACCCATCCTTTAGAAGTTCCTTCTGAAAGAAAAGTTAAAGAAATTTCTTGACCACCAGCAGTATCTTGAAAAGTATTTGCTCTAACAACATTGACTGTAGTTACAGTAGAATTAACAGTAGTATTACCAACCGATAAAGTATCTCCAGTAATATTAGTAACACCAATAGAAAAACTTGTTGAAGTAATAGCAGTATTTACTGTAGTATTACCAACCGATAAAGTATCTCCTGTAATATTAGTATTGCCAGTAGAAAAACTTGTTGAAGTAATAGCAGTATTTACTGTAGTATTACCAACCGATAAAGTATCTCCAGTAATACTAGTATTGCCAGTAGAAAAACTTGTTGAATTAACAGTAGAATTTACTGTAGTATTACCAACTGATAAATCACTTAATCCTGAGATAGTATTTACAATTAATTCTGACATTATGCTATTACCACCCTTGCTCCAGTATCGATTGTTAATGTATTACCAGAACCAATAGTAATTGGTCCAACCATCAAAGCATTTTCACCAGTTGATATTGTAATATTATTAGTTTGAGTATTACCATTAATTCTCATTAGATTATTAGCATCAGTAGCAGAACCAATTGGACCATAATTGCCTTTAAAGTATGCAGAACCACCACCACCGCCAGATGAATTTGCCCAATAAGATACAGTTCCATTACTGGTTAATACTTGGTTAGCAGTTCCAGTTGAACCGTTTGCTATAATTGTTGTTACTGATAAGGTGGAGATGTTTGAACCAATCTCAAATATACCAGTTCCATTAGAGGAATATAGTACTTGATCGGTTAAATTTAATCCTAGTTCACCAATACTTAATGTTGATGTATTAGGAACTTTGCCCGCCACAGAAGAGCGTCTTAATTGAAAAGTTGTATTAGCCATATGGCACTCCCACTATTCAGTATATACTGAATCAAAAGTAATTATTATCAGTTTGTTTTTCTGTTAATAATACTTCCTCTGTTTTCTTACTTCTTTGTTTTCTTTTTGGTAATTTACTAATCAATTCTTTATTATCATTATAAAGATTTTTCATTTCTTCATTTTGTCTATTAATTTCATTCAATAAATCTTTTATTCTTGTATTTAGAGATTCTAATTCTTGTTTCAGTTTTTGTTTTTCTTTATTCAAAGAAATATTTTCATTTTTTAATTCTTCAAATGTTTCAGATTTATCAGTCAATTTTTTAATTGTAACAGTTGCTTGCTGCATAATATCATTTTGATTTTTTATTTGTTCTTCATAATGATTAGTTAATTCTTGTAATTGATTTATTTTATTATTCAAATTTGAAATATTTATTTCCAAATTCATAGTTTTTCTTACAACTTCAAGAATAAAATTTTCTTGTTTTTGTATATATGATAAAGCATACTGTTCTTTTTCATTTATTTCATTATTTTCAGTCAAAATTCTATCCTTTAAAAACTACCACCATCAAGAGAATCATAAAGTAATGCAGATCCATTAGATTGAAGAACTTGGCCATCTGTTCCAACACTTAATTTTCTAAATCCATTTGTAGAATTGGCAACAATTATATCTTCAGCAGTATAAGAAGCAAGACCTGTCCCGCCAGATGTTCCAGCAAGTGCTGTTGAAAGAGAAAGTGTATTTGCAGTTAAAGATACTGAAACTGTACTATTTGCAGTTATATTTGTAACAGTGCTATTTGAAAAAAGAGCACTAGAATTTAAATAAGAAACAAGTGTTGCTAAACCAAAAGTATTATTTGCAGTATCAACAGTAGATGTAGGTTCTACTTGTAAACCTGTAAATAGTTTATATACACCAGAATCATTTTGGTCTCTGAATAAACCAGTATATTTTTCTGTACCATCGTTATAAGTACCGTAAAAACCAATATCTAATGTATCAGCACCATTATCTCTAGATAATTCAATAATTGAATCACTTACTGAAAGATTTGTTGCATCAATTGTTGTTAATGTTCCATTAACATCGAGATTGCCAGAAACAGTCAAATCATTAAATATAACATTATCTGTTGTTCCAACAGATTGGCCAATATGAACACCTGTTGCATTTACTGTGACACCAGTGCCAGATGTAACAAAAACACCATCAGCATTTGAAGTGATACCATTATTTGCAACAACATTAAAAGTTCTACTTGATGTTATATCACCACCACCAGAAAGACCGTTACCAGCAGTAAGAGTTACACTAGAGTGTGCTATATGTTCATCAGCTACAAAATTTAATAATATATCATGGTCTATATCAACAGAAGATGCATTTGTGATAAGACCTTTTTCATTTATAGTAATTTGAGCTACTGAATTTGCATCACCATAAGAACCAGCATCATCGTTTACAGTAGAAAGAGTGATAACACCAGTATTTAATACAGTAGCATCACCTGACAATTCGTTATCTATCCATTTACTAGATACATTATCATAAAATAATAACGCACCATTTGCAGCAGATGTTATATTTGTATCCGATAAATCAGTTATTGATGTAACAACATCATTCCAATAAACACCAGTGCCATTTGATGATAAAACTTGACCAGAAGTTCCTAAAGCACCATTTGCATAAATTCCTGTTGGTTGTAGATTTGCAACAATTACTTTATCTATACCACTAGTAGAGTTTGCAACCAAAGCTTGATTTGCTGTGAGTGTTCCAGGATATCTTTTTCCTGAAATTGCTGTTACAGTATTTGAACCGTCTGGAGCACCAATATAAAGAATATCACCATTTGAAGTATATGCAAGTTCTCCATCACCGAGAGATGACGGAATAGCTGTAGTAGCACTTCTTTTAATTTGTATTAGATTGGCCATTTTTTATCCTTAAAAATTACCACCGTCTAGGTCTAATTGTTTTACTATATATTTATCTGTTGTCTCATCGTAAACAAGAGTAGAATTATTGGTTTCAGATGTGGCTATAACATCTTGCAGACTATCTAATCTAGTAGAAGTAGAAGAAGAAGACAAAGAAATTTCATTTTTTAATGTAACTGGATTGGATGTTGTTGATAATGTTGTTCCTTGTGTATTTGCAGTTACTTGTATATTTCTAGTCTGTGCTATAACAACATTTACCATTATTTTGTAGCCTCTGGTGTAACAGTCACAATACCTTCAACTATTCTAGAAGTTACATTTGCAGAACTTGTTATCTCGACATCATAAACATATCTACCAGCAACAATGTTACTAGTTTCATCGGCATTTAAAGACAAAGTTATAACTGAAGATTCTGTGTTTATTGATGTATTTACGGTTGTTGCTGTTGATGATGTATAATGTTTTCTTATTTGACAGTTGGAAGTATAACCAGATAAATTAATTAAATCACCATTTTCATCAGTAAGTGTTAAAGTTGTAGAAAATGTTGTTCCTTGGTCTATGACTAAATTTGCTTTTGTTGCCATTATTCTGTCCTAGATTATGGGAATAATTGTGTATTTGAAACATCATAAACTTTTAATTGCTCTGATGATGTAATAACATTATCAAACGCACCACCAACATATACTTCATATTTAGATTCATCTGTATTATATCTAATTTGACCAACTGCACCAGATGGTCTTTGTGCTGTTGTTCCTATAGATACAGTTACCGCACTATTAGCAGCAAATATAAATGGATTAGAGCTGTCAAGTGATGTGGAATTTATAGTAACATTAACTGTAGAATTTCCAAGTTTAATTTCAGTAGTATCAGAACTAAAATTTACAGAAGTTGAGTTGATTGAAGTGAATATACTAGAGTTACCAATAGTTAATGTAGAAGAATTGCTGGTAACATTAGAATCTGTATTTCCAATAACTAATGTAGAACCATTTAGAAAAAGATTACCAGAAGTTATTTGAGTATTAACTGAAGAGTTACCAACCGTAATGGTATTTCCAGTAGAAACTTCAACATTAGATGATATTGTTAATGTGTTAAATGTAGAGGTGTTACCACCACGAAGAGCAACATTTGCCACTAGTGTTCCAGAGACAAAATGACCATTTACAACAGCATTACCAGTAGCAGTATTAGAATCTACTGTTACTGTTTTATTTGTCATAGCATCTGCTAGTTCATTTGTTCTATTTCTCCAATAGTCAAATGTATTAGTGTTTGCTGTATTTGCTACTGTTAT
>Ga0181575_10000556_pt1 | contig 27410 bp, 49 predicted proteins | sample 101ome_23_FD_145599 | JGI IMG/M metagenome (GOLD analysis project Ga0181575, IMG submission 145599) | Coastal salt marsh microbial communities from the Groves Creek Marsh, Skidaway Island, Georgia - 101411CT metaG (spades assembly) | ecosystem: Environmental > Aquatic > Marine > Intertidal zone... | reverse complement strand
CACTGCTACGGCTGCAACTCCTAGTTTTGCTTTTAAAGATTCCATTATTGCTCCGGTATAGAATATAGATCGCCGTTTAATATCTGCCTACATTTCTTATAAAACCTTGGCAGGAACTCTTGTGTGCAATCGGGCAGATTGTTGACTTTTCTATAATGTCTTTCTAAATCTGTTAACCAACAATAGCTGTGAGGATCAGCAACGTGGTTAGCACCCCAAACAAAAGCGCAAAAAGTCAACCCAAGCAATAATGCTGATAACAAGAAACCACCATCTAAAGCAAAAATTTGATTTAGTGCTGCAATCGCCATTAGTGGAGCCAATATATGACCTGATAATGTTACACAGAAATGCAGCCAGAATATGACTTTTACGCTTTTTGACATCTTACAACTCCACTATGTCGTCTTTTGTGATTTTACGTGTAAAGAACACGGTGCTGTGATTGCTTGTGTGCTTACGCTCTGGTGCTCGCAAGAAAACGTTAGCCTTTACAAAGAACTTGGTGTAGACACCGTTGTCTCCGTAAGTGTTTACTGCAACAACAGAATTTTCACCTTGCTTGTGAACGATGGATAGAAGTAGGTTTTTCTCTTCTTCTTCCCACGTCAGCACACTCATACCGTATCTATTATACGGATCTAGATTGCTGTTACTAGTAATCGTGATCGTTCCTACAATGTGTAAGTTTGTCATCGTACTTCCTTTCTTGAGTAATTAGATAGTAATTCTATGATTCTCTCGCCTCTAGGTGAGGCTAGAACATCTCTAGCGTAAGATTTATCACCGGTGAGTTGAATGCCTTTAAGAACTTTCTCTGCTCTCCACGGCTCAGATAGATCTGCGAAATATGTTTGTATTGTAAATACAAAGCCTTTTTGCTCTGGCATACCCATGATACCCTGTCTCTCGAAGCGAAGGAATATGTCTCCGCTTTCGTAAGTCTCTGGAATCCAGTCGTCTGGGTGTCTATCCAAATTGTTATCCTCACGAAACGATATAGCACCTATTCTCTCCATACCGTCTACTGCCTTGATGCAGCGATCAACGATGATCTCTGGCTTTGGCATAACTAACTCGTTACTAGCGTTTAATACGTGTGAGTGTATCTCACCGAAGCTTTTACCAATTGTGGTTTCTGCTGACCAACCGTTTGGATTTGATAGCTTAATAAATGTAACTCTCGATGAATCTCCCTTATTAGTCTTTTCACAGACAACGACATCAGAAGTTGCGCAATTTGGCGCGATGCCTAGATGCCTGAGCATTGCTGATGCTTTAGATGGCCTTATTTCTGCTCTATATTTGCTAGAGTGACCCATTAACATAGAAGCTTTCCATTGGTCATAATAAGATTCTCCATCTACTGGTAAGATCATCGTCTGCCTATGCTCTGGCAAAGACTTGAACGGAGTCATCTTTGGTGAGCTGATCTTTAGCTCATCACCGTTGAATAGCTCAAGGAATAGTTCGTCTGATAATTTCATACTTATGCCTCTTTCATAGACTCTTCTAACTCTTTAATCTTATCTTCGTAGACTTTCTTCTTTTTGCGATACTCTCGATACTTCCTCAGTTTCTTCTCATACTCTTTTACACGCTTATTGAAAGACTCATCGGATTCAGTATCGACCTTTACAATGTTGTGTTCATGGCCACCATCATAACCCCAATACTGAATATCTATCTCACAGCCTCGATACTGCTCAAGCATATTAATTATGTTTTCTACCTTACCAGTAAAGTTAAGCCCTTCTTCTACTATAGTCCTTTTCTCTATTCTTACTGGCTTTCTAGGTCGTTTCATACTTCACCCAACATCTTTAATACTACTTCTTCATCTCTTGCGTAGATGTGCATAGAATGTGCTGTGTGAGTGTATGTGCCTTTTTCAAGGTTCGGATACGTAGGCTTTAACTCTTCAACCATTTTATCCATCAAGCTCATGAACCATGGAAGATCGTAGGTAACGCCTTTAACAAGATCGTTTGATCTCATTACAATAGAGAGATTTAGCTTATCATCTCTTATTAAGAAGTTGCCATGCATAGTGCATGTGAAATCTTTATTGCCAAACCACGCGTGCTCTGGTAAGTTGAATCTTAAGATCGCTTGGCGTGTGTCTTTATCTCTCATGAGAGATTGTTTTGCCCACTCCCATGGCGTGCGCATCAATTGCTCACCCTTATTGGAGTCATTTAATTCAAAGACAGGGTAACCGGCGCTCTTTTTCTTCCATATTAGATGGCCATATGCAGAGTTAACTGTACCGTCTGGGTTAGCGAGCTTACCCCAGAACTTAGATGCCTTCATAAAATCTTCGACCCTATTAGTACAGGAATCATATAGTATAGTTTCTTTTTGTGTATAGTCTTGAATAATCTTGTTTCGCACTGTGTCGTTTGTGATGATAGCTTCATCAGAGGGACTAAGAACTTTGAAAGTATAATCTGTGATTTCTTTGATGTCCATTCCCCTTGGAGAGCAAATGTATTCTGGCTCATACCAAACCTCTTTCAGCGCTGCTAGATATGCTTCATGAATTGTGTTAAATACTCTCATTATTCGTTCCTATAATGCTTTCTAAGATAGTCTCTGCTACTTTAGGACCAACACTGACGTGCGTTATCTCTACGCCCTTGTCTTCTAACATCTGCAGAATCTCTTTGTCACACTCGTGTGCTTCTTGTTCAGAATGTATTCTTCCAATAGGGTTATACGGATTATCTGATCGATGTAGCAGAACGTTAGTGTACGACCAACCCATTGATTTAGCTATCTCTTCTTGTTTTTTGATGATGTGTTCTACGACCGGATAGTTGACGTCGTGCTTCTTCTCATAGAACTCACCTAGCATGAGCGGTGAGTCAGTTACGATAAGGTCCGCATCTTTGAAACAGATACGCTCTAGCCTTGACTGCTTGGCGGCGATGTATATCTGATCTCCGTCTTGAATCTTTCGACCTTCCCATATCCAGTTCTTAATGTATTCTCTTACGAGCTCTGCGTTTATGTGTCGCTGCTTGGATATTGCATATAGTAGTGCTGCGGTGGTTGATTTACCGATACCGGGACCACCGAACAGATTAATTATTTTTTTCACTCATTCACCTCCAACCTTATATAGTTTCCACCATTCATGGCAAGTGCAGCCTTGATCTTTAGTCTTCTTTGTCGTTGGTTTTCTCTTACCTTTGTACTGCCTGTGAAGTTTACAAATCATCCATTTACCCTTTTCAACTCTTTTATGATGTAGTTGAGAGATATCGGCCTAAGACCGTTAGCATCCACACCTACGTCGTATTGTTTCCCGCATATCTTTGTACTTAATCCCCTGTTAGGACTATGGATGTGCCCGTGTAGATGTATGTCTTGTCCCACGTCTTTAGGTATCAAGTATTGTTTGCTATACTTAGACTCTCCGTGAAAGCTTTCGCCCTCTACGTAACTTCTAAATTCTTCGCACTTCTCACGCTTTATGCCTGTCAGCGGAAAGTGGCTAGCTGTTATGTGCTTATTGAGTACTCTTAACTCTAGCGAGTCTAGTACGGCGTCGAAGCCCATGTTTATGCTAGACTGATGACCTTTATCGTGGTTACCTATGATAAGGATCTTAGTGCCGTGTAGTTGACTCAGTACGCCGGCAGCGTAATGCACTCCCTTAAAAGCGAAGTCACCTAGAAAATAACACACATCTCCTGGCTTGACTGTTTTGTTATAGTTTTCTACCAACACTTCGTGCATGTGCTCAATATCTCTTAGGTGTCCACGCGTACCACTGCAGAATTTAAGAACACTTGCATGCCCTACATGCCAGTCGCTGGTAAACCATGTGTTCTTAATAAACATTAAGCTTCCTCGTCTTTCATAAAATCATCGATATTACTCATCCATGTGCCGTAACCGTAACGCTTTTTGGTTAAGCGTTTCATCAATTGACCAACACGAAAGAATAGGTGTTGATACACGAACGTTGATTCTAGTACAGACTTGCCTTCTTTTGTGCGATAATCTGGGTCATAGTTATGTAACGCTACACATACTTCTGTTAGTAGGTGTTGGCGTATATCTTCCAACGTCATGCCGGTGTTGCCAAGCATTACGTCTTTTGCTGTACTGAGGGATGCCTCATTCCAGTTTTTCACGACGTGCTTGTTGATGTACATGTTCACCATACCTTGGTATTTTTTAACGTCTTCGTTTGTTAGCTGTCTTTCCGCCATTTTCCTTCTTCCTTATTAGCTTGAGTAAACCCATGATGTTTTTGATGTGCTGCTCTTCGTTTTCTTTGTCGTGAAACATTATGTACTTCCAGATCTCATACTCTGTGTCGTCGAAGTTTCGCTTGCGAAAGTACTTATATATAGTAGTCCTGGTTGGTTCAACAACATTTTCCAAGTTTTCACAAATGAAGTCTAAAATTTTTGATTTGAAGTAATACTCTGAGTACAGATTGTAATGCGATATCTTAAATGTTTTTAAATCGTAGTCCCACGCTGGTCTAATATTATTTGCAACGTACTCGATTAGGTGATTCTCGACTGGATCATCACCTAGCTGTGGTTGTGATATGGGTGGCTTACCAGACACCACAAAACGCTTAAAGATTGCATCGCCGTCTTTAGTGATGTGGTCGAATGCAAAGTTACACTTTTCAGTTGAGAACCTTGATACGATCTTGCTTATTTGATTTCGCGCTTTAGAGCTCATTGTACACCTTTCACTGAATAGATTGGTTGTTTTCTATGCACCATGCACTTCAATATGGATAGGTTTGCTGCTGCTTGTAGATTGCCGCTACATGCCTCACTAACCCAAACATAGAACTTGATCAAGACGTCTGAGTTTCGTATGTTAAACTCATTGTTCTCGATTATCTCTCTGGCTCTGTTAGCTATCGAACGTATACACTTGCCTCGAGATCTGGTGCGCATCTTATCTGCTGGTACCTCGAGTGTCTCCATGATTGATTTTAGCTGACTTATATCATCTGAACAATCTGCGTATGATATAGCACTTTTCGCTTTGAGTGCGATATTTTTAAAGATTTCTTCCTCGCTAATCTCAAACTCATTTTTTACGAGCGTTATCTTAGGTAAGATGTCTGCGTCAAAGTCAATGACATCTCCTTCGATCTTGAGAGAATATGGTCGAATGTTTTTGATTATACTCTCTAACAAGGTTCGTTTTTGTGCTGATAAGAACTGGTCATCATTGTTTAGTGGAATGTGATCAAATACCACTGACAACATAGCATCAACGAGATGCTGCCTTCTTAAGTATACCTTACTATTGTCATAAGACATACCTATGTTATTTTTAACCGTATCTTTGGGGATCTCAATCTCTTTAGGCACGTTGTCAAGCAACTCATAAAGATCACATTCAAACGGCTCAAGAGCTAGATTGAGCCACTGATCTTCATTATTCTTCATACCCTCATAGATAGAGTCTTTGAATAGTGAAACCATATTTTCTCCATAAAAATATTATCGACATACAATTATACAATCTGTTTGTATGCCGAAGTGGATTGTAGTTATTTAAGCTCGAAGCCTGCTTCTTCTGCTTTCTTGACTGATAGTGAACCTCGAACTTCACCTTCGCGCTTTGTGCGAATATAGCTGTAACGCTCGTAGTTTACGAAGCGACCTTCTGGTTCGACTATCTGATAGACTGTTCTGTCAGTTGGATCTTGGAAGAAGGTGCCGATACCGATCTCGTCGACAACCTCTTTAATGGAGTTGTTGAGCTCTTCAAAGTACTTCTTAACTTCTTCTTTCTTTCTCTCTAGCTCAATGAATCGTTGAATTGCTGGGGTTATTGCTTTGACTTTCGCACTCATCAGGACTCTCCTTAACTAAATGTAAAAAACCTTTCTTTGGTTTCTTATCATCGGTTTTGATAGGTGAGTTATCTTCAAGTGCGTATTTAGGATTGCTTAGTAGTTCTGATATTGTAATCTCTTTAATGGCACCATCGACGTGTACTGTTATAATAGGGTCGATGTTGTCGTCTAAGATAGATTGTAAGATCTTTCGCTTCTCTTTCTCTAGTTCCATCAAGTCTTGTCTGAGCTCTGCCCTGTAGCGTGAGAAAGAGGCACCCTTAGATGGTGAGTCTAGTGTAGAGAATATATCTAGCTGTCGTTCAGTTATCTTTTCTATTTGAGTCATGCGCTGTTTGATAGCAGTAGTTACTTTAACTTTATTAATAATCTTATCCATTATTTCATCAACGTCTTTCTCGGCTCTCTTAATCTGCTTTTTTATCTTTTTGGTCTTAAAGTGTACGTAAGTAGTAAGTAAGATAGAGCCAATTAACAGTGCAGATAGTGCTCCAATCGCGAAAGAAAAGACGTTGATGAAAGTCATTTTTACTCCTCTAGACCTAGTGATGTGAGTATGTTTCTAAGATTAGACATCATGATCAAGTTCGCTAAATACTCATCACCGTTGTTCAATGCTTTTGACATCATGTACGTCAAAAAGTCTTGATCGTCAATCCGTGATTTCTGAAGTCTATTCTTCCAGTTTTTTAGCTTTTTCTGATCTACGTTGTGTCTACCTCTGTTTAGGTTTTGTGGCACGTTACGAGTATTACCGCTACCATATCCTTTATTATTATCTTTACGATCGATAGATAGCTTAGTACCCGCCTTCTTCTCAGAAGATGCGTAACGCTTTGCCGCAGAACCGGTGTCTTGTTTCATTTTACCCTTAGAATGACCGTTTCCAGTCTTAGTGCCAGCACCGCCTCGCTCTCGTCTTTTTGCCTGGAGTACCTGCTGATATGCTCGCTCTTTGTGGCCCGGAGTTTTTCTCTGAGATTTTAATTTGTTAAGCATCTTTCGATATTTGGCGGGATCTTTGTCTTTCCAGTAGTTAGGACCTTTCGCTAGTCTCTCTTCCAGGTCCTCTATAATTTTATTTAAGTCTTTATTATCACTCATAAAACACCTAAGATATGTTGTAAAGTAAGCGCATGATCTTCTCTTCCCTTATTGAAAGATCTTTTAGGCGCGCATCTATATTATAACATAAATTTCTGTCGATAGAACGATTCTCTGGGCTTCTATCATCTGATTCTATGAACTCCCTCACCGGTGAATTCTCAAACGAATCTCGAGCTATAGAGTCTAGTGATAACGGCTGTTCGATCAACTTGATCACGTTCCTGAGAGACTTAACGTCCATCTTTAACTTCTTTGCTAGCTCTTTATGATCTGGCTCTCGCCCTAGTTCTTGGACCATCTGCTTAGTTGTAGCGATCACTTTATTGATTGTTTCTACCATGTGGACTGGTATTCGGATTGTTCTAGACTGGTCGGCTATAGCACGGGTTATTGCTTGCCTGATCCACCAAGTGGCGTAGGTCGAGAACTTATATCCCTTGCGGTACTCAAACTTATCTACCGCTTTCATCAGCCCTATGCTGCCCTCTTGTATCAGGTCCTGTAAGGTCATGCCCTTATTGCTAGAGTACTTTCTGGCAATAGAGACTACTAATCTAAGGTTAGATTCTATGATTTTGTTGTGCGAAGCAGTGTCACCATTCTCTATTTTCTTAAACAACTCAATCTCTTGAGCGTGTGTAAGTAAAACATGTGACCCCACGTCTTTTAAGTATTGCGATATTGTATCAGACATTTTCCACCAATAAAAAAACTAGTTACGACGCTGCCGTAACTAGTTATACTATGGTGCGCTATGTAGAGAGGGGGTTACTCTACATTATTCTGCTTTTACGAAGTCGATCCTGATGCCGTAGCTATCTCTGACAGGATATTTCTCGAATACTTTTTCATCAACAGTGTGTTGGCTACGGTGATCCCAGACTAAGCTGAGCCAGTTAAATACTGAGACACCTAAAGTGTAATCCCACCATATATTGCGAGCTCGATCATCGCGAAACTGACCAGTAATATCAGACTCAAGAAATACATAAGTTGGCATAGATCTTAAATAGCCACTATTACTTAACTTAAATGGCAGTCGCACATCCATGTTCAGTGAAACTTCATGGTCCCAGCTTGTCTCACCAGGTATAAAGTAATCTCTTTGAAATGGAAGTCTTTTCATCTCTAAATTTAATGAATGAACTTCAGCTTATGCAAAACTTGAAAACATAATAAATAAACAAAAAAGTACTTTCATAATTCACTTTTACCCTTATTGTTGAGGTTTCTCAAATCTTCCATTAATGTATTGATAGCTTTAATACTTTTGTTAATTCTCTGCATACGAGCTATAAGTTCAGAATCAACTGACACTTTGGGATGATGAGCTCGTATAGCTTTTTTTATTCTATGTATGTCTCTATCTTTCTCTGTCAAGTAAATCACTTTACCCATATTTCCCCCTATTGCTCTTCTAGGCGAGAGTCATCGCCATAGTGATCTGTATTTGGAATCTTAATTGTCTCGCCAAGACGTTGGAGCGGATGATCTGCATCTCCATCACGACTTATGATAAAGATACACTGTGGAAAATGCTCACCAGGTCTTAACCAATTTTCAACCTCAACGTCACAATAGCATCCGTCAGTAAGTATGATTGCTAGATCAGGATTTGCCTCTTTGATGTGTCGTAGCGTTGGTTCCATATCTGTGCCACCTGACTCAAATACCTCACGGCTGATTCGATCACCAAGAGAATACTTTTGATTGTGATAAACATTGGTGTGCCATAGATTCAATGAGCATTTACGACTACCAACTTTTAGAAAGTTATCAATAACACCAAGAAAATCATTCGCTTCCTGTATAGATATCGAACCAGATGTGTCGATATATGTGCCAAGAAACGGTAACTCTGCATTTTTAGTACCAGGCGATTTCATGCCGAACCGTCGACTACGCCTTGTCCACGTGTGCTTGCGATCGAAACCTGAGGCATGTTTTTTGATAGCAGACAAAATCATACCCTTGTAATTAAGCTCTGCACGACGAGCGTCGATATCTTTCAGAAGCTCTTTAACATGAGATGGTAGCTTATCATATGATAAGCCTTTCTTCTGCATCGCACGCTTCATCAACTCTTCGGTTGCATCCATCATCTCTGCCTCTTCAGCGGAAGCATCCCAATGATGTGAATCAAACTCAGACGGTCTGCCTTTACCTTGGCCTTTACCTTGACCTTCACCGTTACCATCGCTACTTTGTTCTTCTGGATCTGTATCTTCAAAGCGCTCAATAAGTTTGTGATAATAGTACTCAAATGGCTTTTCTGTATCCCACGGTGTTTTCTTGCCAGTCTTTTTATCTACGTCATAGTAGTCTTCAACAAAGATGCCACGACCAGGGCATAGATCGTTCTCGCATTGCTCACCGTTTTGCTGAGCTTCGAGAGGTGGACATTGCTTACAACCTTTAGGCAAGTTTTCAATATACTGATTAATTGCCATATCCATCGCGATGTTCATCAAGATGCGACGATCTGCATTAATCTTGAGAAACGGAGCACGGAATGGGTGTTTGTGTGAGATATGTGCTATCTCATGTAGTAGAACCGCACAACGCTCTTTTGCTGATAGCTTTTTGCAGAAAAAGTACGGGTTCATGAGCATTTTCCACTTCTTACCGTTGCCATCGAACATGACACCGAGTGTGGGAATCATGTGAGAGTACTCGATATCTAAACACTGAATGACAGAGCCGATGAACGGGTGAAGCTTGGAGATATCATAGATACCTGTCTGTAAACATTGCTGTTTTACATGCATATCTACATGTTCTTTCTCCATAAGATTAGAACTGATGTTTTTTCTTGGCGCACCTGACATATTTACTCCTTGTTATTCATTAACTCTTGTTCTATACATTCGGTATAAAACATGTCAGCGATTTCTTGTTCGGTATATGGTTTATTGGGATATCGAGACCGTATTTGTTTAACCATACACTCTATATTATCACCCTGTCGAAACATAGAGTATCTAAGCTTAACCTTAGAAAGTTTATGCACTCTAACGTTTGAATATGGTTTTTCACCGTTATAGCCCGATATCTTATACATTGAAGATTCTTTTATACGTGAACCATATTGCTCGATAATTGTGTTTGCAGTATCAATAAGACTTTGTAATATGAACGCCTTACTCTTACCAGAAACACGCATAAGAACGTCAAGCTCTGATTCACGGATTCTCAAGTTAATCATTTTGTAGTTCCAACCAATGCAGCACTTTGCTAGCATAATATAGATTTACAGGACCACCTTTTAGGCATCGCTTGAACTGTATTCGCTCGTAGCTGCCGTCTTCCTGTATTTGATTAACGTATAGCCAGCCGTCTTTACATACTATATATCTACCGCTATTATATGCTAGTACAGACTTGAATTCATTATTCGTGTAACGCTCTAGCAGCTGCTTAAGAAAGCGAGCTGCATAGCGTATATTGGTCTTAGGACCAAATAGTTTACAAGAGGAGTAGTTGCGCTCGTGCGGAAGCATATCTTGAAAGTCTCTTAAGCACTTGTCGTCTTTTAGACCAAGCCCACGTGCAGTAGAGTAAAGTATTTGACACATACCAAAAGCATGGTCACTTCTGGAAGCATCACCGTGTCGGTAAGCATGAGGCTTATGATTTGATTCAACCCAGCAAATTGCACGGAGTAGCATCTCATCGACACCTTCTTCTTCAGAAACCAACTTAAAAGCATTGTTAATATACTCTTTTGATACACCGAATACCGCACTACTGGAAACCAGTAGAGCGAGCGCAACCAAAAACCTCATGGCTTACCCCTTTTTGTTTACAGCACGATCAATCTTGATGTTGCCGCGCATGATGTCAATTAGCTCAGGATTACGCTTCATGAAACCGCTGAGATAAGATGTTACCTTGCCTTTGTGGACCTTGTAGCCGCAATCTTTGATCAAGTTGACAGCTTGGTCAGATGGAATTACTTTAGCAACAGCAACCATCACAGCTTCAGTGATCTTGTCTTCTTCAGGTTGCTCGACGACGTTGTCATCTTTGTCCTTGACGCCTTTATACCAGCCACCGTAGTTCTCAATGATTGAGTCTACTGTAACATTGATCTTGTCACCGGCATAGTTGTTGCCTTTCTTGGATTGCTTTTTGAGCTTGGCGATCGCTTTGTCGAAGTCTTTGATAAGATCATTTGCCAAGATTGGTGCATCATCCCAGCATGTCTTCCAGAACTCATTGCCGACGTGCTTACCTAGTACAGATTGACAGATAATCCTGTGCATCTGTTGCTTAGATGGGCTATCGGAAGCACCGGATAGCTCAGCAGCATTGAGCTTTGACCAAGTACGAGGCGAGATATACTTGCCTTCTTTGCCGATTTGCTCAGGTTTTTTGTAAACCCACTGGCCAGATGTTACATACGTAACGATATTCTGAGCCCAACCTGAGCTCTGGATGTACTTGCAGAATGTACTGAAGTCGTACTCGATGTTGAAGAACTCGAAACGATCTGCAAGAGCAGTATCGATTGCGTTCACATCGTACTTTGCACCTTCTGGATTCATGGCGCCAACAATCACCCAGCCTTCAGGCAGCTGATAGTTAGGGCCAACGGCGCGGTCAGTTAAGAGCTGCATCAAGCAGTTCATAACCATGGAGTTACCACGATTGGGCTCTTCAAGAAAGATGAGACCTTCGCCTTCAGTTGGCCAGAAGTGAGGTAGTGCATGACCCATACGCTTGATGTTGTTTTCGTCGTTGTACTCGTAAGGGTAACCGACGAAGTCTGGACCTTCGTAATATGCCATACGAAGATCGCGGAAACCGAAGTTAGGGTTTTTCTTCTGCTTTTCTTTAACCCACTGATGAACTAATTGAGATTTGCCAAGACCAGCTTCACCAACCAACATTGGATTGAACACTAATCCTTTCTTTCTTGCTTCGTACGCGAGATCAAGAACTTCTAAAATTCTGTCAGGACGCATAGAGACTCCTATTTGTTAAAGGTTGAATCATTGAATATATCTCTTATCTGTTTTTGAACAGACAGTCGATTAGTTGAGTTCGTCATTATCAGGTTGACCTATGTCAAGATTTTCAATAAATATCTTGTGCAGTGTTTTAGAAGCACTTGATATTCTCTGCATTCTTTGTGCAGCCAAACTTGTCCCTTTTACTATTTCTTGAGCAGCAAGTACTTTTGCCGCTGAGTAAGAGAAGTCCAAAACGTCCAATAGTGACTCAAGTTCATCTTCTGTTAATTTAACATCAATCATTCCGTCATCATTAAGTCCAATCATAGTTTTGTAATCTTTTGTCATGTGGTTACTGCCTTTTTTAATCGTTGAATAACTTCTTCAGGTAGATTAGATTTCTCAAGTTTATCAAGAAACCGCTTAGTTTCATTCTTCTTTCTGCTCTTGGTCTTCTCGGTGAAGAACATCACCCCATCTGTCAGCGAAGCTAAGTGTGGGTGTTGTGCGCTTGAACAGCTCATGATCGTCTTCTCTTCTCTAGATTCTTGCGGTGCGATCTTATTTATGGCGCCACCTCTTGCAAGAAACTCCTCAATTGTTTCTTTCTTCTTTCTTTCAGCTGTCATATTCGCTCCTTTAATATATAGAAAACCAACGAATCTTATAATCGGTATATATGTCCAAGTTTTTTGAGCATTTTAATATACATGCTTTGAGCTTTTGTGGGTAAAATATACTTGTGTTATATTTATACTGAAAAAAAATATACTTAAGGTTGTACCATGTCTATAAGCAAAAAAGATGAATTAGAGAAAATAATCTCTACAGGTGTAGACTTTAAGAATCGAAGGATATACTTTGGTGACATAGGCAACGAAGATACAGATTTCAACTGGACTAACGTAGAGTTAGTTGTAAGAGCTATACATAAGATGTGTGAGACATCAAAGAATAGCAAGAAAGCTCCTGCCCCTATCGAACTACATATGTCTTCAGATGGTGGTAACACTTACGATATGATGAAATTATATGATGCTATACACACTTGTACAGCACAGATAAAGTTCTATGGTTCTGGCTATATACAAAGTTCTGCTGTATGGATAATGGCTTCGTGTGATGAGAGATACTTACACCAGAACACAGTGATCATGCTACACAAAGGTTACGGTGGCATCAACAGTGACGACAACGAAGTGGATATGCAGATAAGTGCCGGTTTTAACAGAAACACTACTAAAAAGATGTGTCAGATGCTGGCCGATAACTCACGAATGCCAGCAGATTACTGGGACATGGTATTGTCTAGAGACTTACACTTATCGGCAGAAGAAGCTATAATGCTTGGACTGGCAGATAAGATAATCCCTTATCAAAAAAGAGGGAATTTAAGGCGGATGCGGACTGCTCTATTTAATAAAGAGATTGACCAAGACGCTATGGATGAACTGATCTCAAGAATTAATAAAAGAGTTCATTTGCCGAGTAGCATGAATGTGAGCTTGCATATACCTAAGGAGAGAGCCGACAAAAATGTTGTTGTCGGCGAGTTTGAAGAAGAAGATGTCAATAATCAGCACAGTGAAGAGAAGGAATCCCAAACTCCCTGAACATGTCTACATTAACTTTCTTATCATCTATAGCAAAAATAACATCGTAAAGAGGTAGTATCTCTTTTATCAAAGCGTCTCGCTTTTGCTCTTGATCGTGGCGCAGATCGCCTACGTTACGCATGAATAGATCAAAATCAGGCACTGGAGAATTTTGTTTTAGCCAGCGCTCAGTAATACCTCTAGAATATTCACCGTCTGATCTAGCAGTCAAGTATACAATCCTGTAACCTAGGTTAGCCATGGCTGCAACAAGCTCGTAGCACCATATATGAACTGGAGCATATTGTGTAGATGCTATCCATGTATCCCAACACATATTGCCGTTAACAAGGTGCTCTTCACTTGGTTGGGGACTGTTGGCCAACGTTCCATCGATATCAATTATTACTGCTTTTTGTCGCATAATCTCTTGCCCACCCTCCTAGATTAGTTGATTCTATTAGTTCATCCGTGCACTGGGGTAGATGATCTGCCATTATATTCATAAGTATTTCTAAAGAGTTATCTTCTAAGATCATCTCTTCTTCTTTAGGAAGTCTTCTTCTCTCTCTTCCAATAAGCATCTCTAGAAAGCCAATCACACTTCTAAATGACTCAGGACTCTCTTTGTCCTTCGATCCTTTAATTCGTTGCAGTAACTCGTAATCTTTACGTAGGCGACTAATGGTATCTAATATATGTTTAGCGCATGGCAGATCATCCGACTGTATTATTACACTTCTACTTTTCATCCAAAACCAAAGCCTCCGCTACTTTCATTGAAACCCTTATTGAACATCTTCTTGTGATTGACAAGCTCTTCTATGCACTGTTTTAGCGTCTTCTTATGTATCTCACTTCTAATTACAACTTCTTTCCAGTGTGCTATACTGAAATAGTCTGTAGACTTATCTATAACACTATCGTACTCTTCTTTAGATAACCTACGATCAGCAATAAACTCAACTATCCTAACGCGCTCATCTTTTGTAGGTGGGTTTAACTTCATCATCAGATCAAATCGACCGGGTCTATCTGCAAGAGCTGATAGTAGGTTTTGTGGATAATTAGTAGTTGACAAGATCAACGTAGGTATCTTAAATGTTACTCCAATACCATCTAATAGATCTAATAATGAAGAGTCAACTGATCTAGCGCTTTGATTACCTTCTCTTTCACCACCACCAATATCTTCTATGATTAGGATTAGTCTTGTGCATGATTCGTGGTAAGCTATATGCTTTGACAGGAATTTGTGTACATCGTAGGCTTCTATATGAGAAGTCGGCCAAATAATAACAACTGTGCCAGGATCTTGTTCGCATGCTTCTATGCAATATTGCGTTATTGTGGAAGTTTTACCCATACCTGGATCTGAATATATGAGAAGCTTTCTTGATTTTTGTACCTTTAACCTATCGTATATCTCTAAATTATTGAAAAACACATCTGCTTCTTTAACTATCTTTTGTGTATTAGTGACGTCAGATAGTAGATTTTGTGATTTAAACTCAATACTCTTTATGGAAAGGGTTTCAGCACCATAAAACGTATGTAATCCAGGTTTTACAATTGTCTGTGTAATCTCATCTTCGCCTTCTTTTAGGTCAAACTGGATTATATAGTCTTCGCCTTGAAAGCACAAGTCTGATTCTGGCAATTCAGTGTTTTCTGTTATATCATCGAAAAAGATTTTATTTTTAAATATGAACTTATCTGCCATTTTAGCCTCTTAATGTTGGGAGAAGGTGTAGCTATTGCTACACCCTCATTCATTTACTGCTGAAACTGACTTACGATTGAGGAGATTTCGCTGGGGGCAATAGAAGTGTCGATGTCGCTAGAGCGGGAAACAACTGTTTTCTGAGACAGTTCCTGCTTTCTTTTGGAGATAGCTTCAGCAACTTGATCATACTGGTTAGTACCAGGTGTCAACGTATTAAGTAACTTACTCATTTCATTTAACTGATCATCACGTTGTGTTTTAGGCTTATGAACATTTCCACCGTTCAGCTTTTTTGAACGGATTAAATGATTGTTAATCATGCCGTTTACATAACGGTTAAACTTTTCGTTGTTCTCTGTGTCACCTTTATAAGCAACGTCTCCATTTAAGATACCTTGCTTAACGATTTCACGTACCTCTTTTTTCTGATCAGCTGTAAGCACATCTTTAACGATTGTTGTACTTGGCACGAAGCTGTCGCCAAGAACATCTGCGACAGCATTGACAACTGCTTGTACCTGTGATAATGGCATAATAGTCTCCATTGTTTGAATGATTTTTTATTACGTATTATTTATACTACATATGTAAATTGCTTCTTAGTTTGTTCAGTGACTATAGTTAGTTGAAGAAGCTCTTTCGGTAGGATTGTCCACTCGTAGTTGAGTAGTTGTAGCTTTTCAGTCTGTGCTAATTCATCAAGCAGACTAACAATCAATGATGGATGTGAACTATGGTGCTGATTAAGCAAGTTCTGCATAGTGTCGTCTGTGATGATCTTCTCTTGTTTTAGGAAATCTAGGATCTCGAAGCGGTTATTCAACAGCTTAAACATCCTATCTAGGAACTCTATCTTCTTACGCATCTATAATACCTCCGTTAGATTGTGGAGGTATTATACTCGCTTTATATCTTTCCGGAGTTGCTTCCGCTGTCTCTCCAGCGTTTAAATATGGGGAATCTCATGATATCATCATTGGTCATCTCTTGAAAAGATACTTCAGCTATTCTTCCGATAACTTGATCTTTGTTCTCCCACATCCACTTTCTATCTTCATCAGTGAAACCGGAGCCAACGTCGCAGATCTTGTTGTTGTCTTGTATGACAGTGAGTCCGCCCATCATACCTTCGTATTTGCCTGTACCTTCATACATAGCAATGACTTCAGCATCCATTGTCTCGATTCTCTTGAACTTCATGAGTGAGTTTGCTTTGCGACCTTTGTAGTATGGTATGTTTGGTAGTGCCATAACACCTTCGTAGCCGTCGTTTAGATACTCTTCTTCTAACTCTTCAATACGCTCTATTGTATCAACTAACTCCTGCTCAACTTTAACTATGTTTTCGTCAGGATTGCTAGCCGTGAACCACTGATTAAGCAGCTGTAGCCTGGTTGCTGTAGTGTGCTCGAACTCTCCGCTTTCCCACTCATCTAGTAGGACCCATCCAAAAACATGATACTTAACGTCTCCCACTGACGTGCCTCGCACAGAGGCAAAAGCTGATTGCTGCATTGCCTGAAAATCGTCAGACATAATTTCGCCATCTAATATGAAGTCGCCACCTATCTTTTCTAGTGACTCTACAATATCTGGGAAATTAGTGTACACTGATCCGTTTCTAGAGTATAGCGTAACAGATCCGTTCTTAGATATAACTACACATCTGTAACCGTCTAACTTGGGGCTAGCGTACACACCTTTGTTTATGATTTCGTCTCGTTTCTTACATTTGTAACCATCAGTAGCAAGCATCACCTCAAATACAGGAATATCGAAGCCGGATTTATTAACTGTCTTAACACTAATGCCACATCGAAGATCTTTCTTGATTACACGAGAGTACCACTTCTGCTGTTGAGCGTCGCACTTCGCTAAAAAACCCTCAATCGCATCAATAGCAGCATTACCGGTTAACTTTCTACTGTCCAAAACGTCTAATAGATCTATAAAGATACTATGTGCACTCGCTAAGGGCACTGAGGATGGAGTTGGTATGGAAAATTTCTTTACGTAGAACTTCCTATCAAATGATAGTGCATTATAGAGTAGATCATAAAGGTTCTTATTGTCCAACTTAGAACTGAGTAGTTTATTCTTAGCTAAACCCTTAACTCTCTCTAATTGATCTAATACTATAAGTTCACTCATATTAATTCTTCCAATGTTTTAACTAGATAATTACTTGGAACAGCAAGTCCCATACTCATATTACCAATAGATAAAGAAATTATACCTACCACTTCTCCATTGGAGTTAATAACGGGAGATCCAGATGCCCCGGCATCTATAATAAGTGTAGTTACCATAAAAATCCCTGATAAGACACAAAAATTACCGCGCACATCATATTCTATATCTAAATAATCTCTTGATTTGCAGAGTTTGGCAGATTGCTCTGGGTATTTCATTTGATTAAACAAAAGTCCTTTATATATACCTTCTTGAAAAACGCTATACTGTGTAAGTGGATAACCCATTGTATACACATGTTCCTCTGCACTAATATTGCTACGGATCTTTAGAGGCTTTAAATGAGGTATTTTACCTAAAACACATATATCATGATATTTGGATACTCTAATCACTTTAACTTTATAAAATTTTTTATCTTTTTTGTAGACCATAAAGTCTTTTTTAACTGGATCACAAACGTGAGCATTAGTTATAGTAAAGACTTTACCCTTATATTCAACTGAGAAAGCTGTCCCAGATGTCGGTATAGACGCATGAAGTATTCTTATGATAGACTTTTTAAGCACAGACTCTCTTGTCTCGCTTGGTGCGTCATGGTGTGCGTATACAGAAGTAAAAGTCATTGAAAACATTAACAAAATAAGCTTAATCATAAGAGCTCCATAATTATTTGCCTATTTCGATAGTGTCCCCTTTTACTAGCGTAACACTTAAACCACTGTTTTTTAAAGTAGTTATCAGTTCACGAAGACTTATGTCATGTAGGCTGAGTTTTAATATACCTTGCTCTGCATCTTGTTTTACCGCAGACTTGTCGTTATAAGCAAGGTTCTTCCTTCTTATTCTATCATCTTCAAAGAATCCCACAATTAACCTCATTAAGTTGTACAATAATAAATAGGTAAAAGACGAAAGGACTGACATGAGCGATATAGATCCAAAAGACCCAAAGCACCCTGACAATCAAAAAGTCTTACATTACATAATTTCTAAACATGCTCCACTGATAAAGCAGCACATAGCTTATGCTAAAAGCAAAGGTATGGTGCCAGACCATGTACAAGACAGCGATCTCATTAGTGCCGGTGCACATGGACTTCTGAAAGCCTTTCATACCTATGACCCTAAAATCGCTCAAGAAAAAGCTAAAGAGAATGATAATCCATTTGCTAAACACGCTGGATTCCATATCAAATCTAAGATCTACGAAGAGCTAAAAAGCCATGACCCTATACATAGAAGACTGCGACAGAAAATGGCTAATATTAGACACAATAAGCAATTCTTAGAAGAAGAAGGGCAACCAGCTCCTTCTACTTCTTCTGATCCTGAGAAGACATAGCAGCTTCAAAGTCTTGGCTGAACTGTGCTTCATACCATTCTTTTTCACATTCAGGGACAATTTCTTCAAACAGAGAGTCCTTAAAGAGCTCGTGATTAGACTCACTGATAGCGCGCGCTAGAGAAGTCTTGAAATTCTTTTGTGATTGTAGAGTAATTTCGTTCTCTTTTTCAACTGACAAGATAGTTTTATCGAGATACTCAGGCATGTCGATGTTGAAGTGGTTAAAGAACTCACGTACATTTCTCATGTCTTCCTGTGTCAAAACGACGCTTTCTTCATTCTCTTTCAAGATTTACTCCTTTTTTTTCTAGTTGTCTTCTTGGTTGTTGCTTTCTTTTTCGTTATCTTTTTCTTGTGTCTATTTTCTACCCCCTTTTCAATATCAGTAAGCCTAACTTTGTTAAGATTTTGAGTAGTTAGAGTCTGTACCGTGTTGATAAAGAACGGGCAGCCGACATGATCAGTTATTCCAAACTCGATAGCAGATTCAGCATCTAACCATACCTCTTTAGAGCTCATCGAACTCTTTATCTGCTCTTCAAGCTGTTTGTAAGTGATACCACAGTTTTTTGCTAGCAAGCCCATGAACACCTTCTGCATTCTCATGGTCTCATGTGTGCTCTGCTGCTTGTCGTAAGCGTCTCCCCACGTTCCACCTTGGATATTGTGAATCATAATCCTGCTATAAGGACCACACCACCTGATGTCGCCATGAGACAATAAGATGGCACCACAGCTCATTGCTTTACCTGATGCAATTGTGGCGAAACGATTTGGGACGTTGTCCATTGTTTCTATCATCTTAGCAAGAGAATCAACATAACCACCATAACTATCGATATAGACAGGGATAATAGCGTCCTCACTGTAGCGTTCAGCATACTCTATGACTTTGTTTCTGAACTCCTGAGCACTATCCTCATCGAACTTTCTGACCCATATCTCTCTGTCTTCATTATGCGGCATAGTTAGCTCCAATATTTTTGTTATATTTCTTAGGTATATTATACTTGTGCGATAACAACAATTAGTTGTGATATAATTATAAGGTACACAGAAAGGGGTAACATGAACATTCAAGAGTTAATAAAAGCGGTTATATTAAATGGCGAAAAGCTATCCGACTTTGAGCTAACCAAGCAAGATCTTGAAGAGATTCAGTTATTGATGAAGTCTGTGCAGGATAACTTAGAGAAAGCCAAGTTCATCGACCCTAAAAAGCAAAAAGAAAACCGGATGAAGGCCATAAAGCAAGGTAATATGGACGTTATGGAAGAGTCTGGTTTAGATGAAGAAATGCAGCAAAAATTAGAAAAGCCTAAAAAGCCAAGCTCTCATCTGACGGTTGTAAAAGAAGAAGTTCTCAAGATAGACGATAAAGGTCAGTGGAGCATAGAGAAAGCTATCAAACCTGCACCATCACTTGATTACAGCACAATGAATCGCCCTAAGCAGCAGCCAGAAAACAAAACCCAAACTATAGATTATAGTAGTGGTACTCCAAAAATCACAGGTAAGCAGTGGAACACAAAAGACGTAACCCCTGGAACTTCCCCCGTAGAAACTAGCACTACCAAGCGTATGGCTTCTAAGGAAAGAAGAATAAAAGAAGGTGTTAAGTCGGGAAAACTAATTGATGATCGCGTTGAATCGACAAGTCAATCGACAAGTGAAACTGCTGCTGAGACTTTCGCTAGACGAAATAGAGAAAGAAATAAGCTTTAATAATCGACGTACTCAGCTAATCCATTCTTAACCAGCTCATCGTTGATGTTAGTCTCGTCGATGAGTATCTCAGCCAACCACCGACCATACTTACCAGTCTTAGCGGTCTTTATGGTAACTATGTTATTAGCGGCATCAAGACGATCTATCAACCATTGCTTAGATACTCTTCCTTCCTCTTTTTCAACACCTCTAACTTCAGGAGTATCGATTCTTGCTAGTCGAAAGCGTATCTCTGCTTTCATGTGGAAACCAAGATCAACTATGCAATCGATAGTGTCACCGTCTACAACTTTTACTACTTCTGCTCTATAAGTATACATCACACCACCATGTTCAATGATTTTTTAATAATAGGATTATAGTCACTATCTATTGAGAAGTCATCTGCTTTAAATAGATTTGACGTTGGATTGTAAGTAAGCTTAGGCGTTTTTATCTTATCTGTTTTCTGGTCGCATATCTCTTTTGCTGCATCATAGTGACTCTCATAGATATGGCAATCTCCACCAATCCAAGTAAACTTACCAGGCTTCCTACCTGTATGATGTACTAGGTACAGCAGCAACGCCCAATACTGAATGAAATTGTGTGGAAGACCTAGAACCATGTCTGAGCTTCGTTGATACATCGTGAGATGAAGAGAATCATCAGGATCGACAAATGCCTGGATCACTGTGCCGTGACAGTTAGTGATAGGTGTCGACTCGTTCACCATTTCAGCCGTATTCCAAGTAGTGATAACTGACCTTCGACTATAAGGATGGTGTTTTATTGCGTGCATTAGATAGCCTAGCTGATCACACTCAGCCTGCTTCCATACTTTATCCTTTAATATGTATCGCCCATAGAACGATCTGAATTGTTGACCATAATTATTAGGTATCAAGCCAGATGCCTTGTCTGCCCATGGTTTCCACCATTTATGGACACTAGGGTGCAAGTCATCGATATTATTACTACCTGATAAGAACCACTCCATCTCTCTGATAGCACTCTTCCATGCTGTTCTTCTAATAGATAGAAGTGGCGTTTCATCAAAGGTGATCTGTTGATTTGTTACTCGCTTGCATACAGAGTTGCGCGTTTGAATTTCTACACCATTGTCCAGTATGTCCTTAAGAAGTGACTGGAAGCCTTCATCAATCTTCATTATCATCTCTTTCTAATAATATCTTTTCAACAAGGCGATCTAACACTTTTTCACATACAGTATCAGCTACCCGATCAGCTATATCTTCTATTTGTCGCTCATTCAGGGTCACTGAGTATGATTGTGAAGTGAAAGTAATATCTGCTGCTGTGTTAATAGGAGTATAGGTTATGTCAGTAGTGGTATAAGATTTATAATCATCACTCACCATTCCGCATACACACGCACTTTGATTACACTTTGAGCAGGTTTGCATATTATACCTATAGATTAAGGACTGCCCAATCTGCTATAGCACTACGTAAGCTGTTTGACAGATGAACATGACCGATTAACTCAGACGGTTTCGCTTTTTCAACGAGAATGTCTATCGATCTTTGTTTTACCCTGTTCTCAAACACTTGAGTCTGATCACCCAGAAGTATGATCTCTGATCCTTCTGCGGCACGGGTGATGATTTGCTTAATAACATCTAAATCGAGGTTCTGGACCTCATCTATGATGATTATAGCGTTGCTAATGGATCGACCTTGAATAAAGGTTATAGGGGTGATTTCTAGTTGACCCATCTCAACCATCTTATCTATATGGAAGTCTGCATAACCACAGTGTATAAAGTTATCGTAGAATGGACCTAGCCAAGGTTTTACCTTATCTTCCATGCTACCCTTTAAGAAGCCGATCTCTCGTCCTACTGGTGTCATTGATTTTGCTATCACTATCTTGGATTTGTCGCCTTTGTAAAGTTGCTCTAAGGCATGAGCACATGCTAGCAGAGTCTTACCAGAACCTGCTACACCTGAAATTATTTTTAAGGGAACATCGCTATCTTTTAGTATATGTAGTGCTATTCTTTGCTCTTCATTTTTTGAGCTAATACCGCACGGTCTGTAATCTTTAGGGTTTACAATATATTCTCCCCTTACTATACCTAATTGTTCTGCACCATCTCCCTTTAAAATTACACCTGAATTCTGCGGTAACTGTGACGCCCCCTTTACTTTAGTTATCTCTATTTTTCGATTTTTATACCACTCATCCCATTGCTTAAAACCATTTAGTATGATCACTTAGATTCCTTATAAAATATTATTCAAGAAAACCATACCTATATTGTATCAACTGTAGAATGGTTATAAGATATATAATCTTATTCTGGACTAATGGTAAAATAGATACACATAAAAGATTACTAAGGAGCACTCTCTTGGCTAACATGCTGATATCACGTCCCAATTTCCGACCTTTTGAATACCCGGAAGCTTTCCAATTTGCTAAAGCACAGAACGATCACCACTGGACACACAGCCAAATAGAAGTTGACTCAGATTTGATGCAGTACAACACCGAGTTCACTGAAGCAGAGAAGCACGGTATCAACACTGTACTGAAGTTATTTACTACATACGAGGTGCACGTTGCTGATTATTGGATAGATGTAGTTTATAAGTGGTTCCCGAAACCAGAGATAAGACAGATGGCGCAGGTATTTGCTGCCATGGAAGCAGAGCACGCGCTATTCTATGATAAGCTCAACAACTCGTTGGGCCTAAGTACCGAAGACTTTTACCTATCGTTTATGGACAACCCTGCTATGAAAGAGAGGATGGAGTTTATTGACGATATGGTGGATAAGGTATCTGCTCCAATAGATGCTAGTAAAGGCGAGTCGTTTGAGAAGAATATGGCCTTATCGCTAGCAGCATTCTCATTTGTAGAGGGAGTAATCCTATATAGCTCGTTTGCTTTCCTAATGAGTTTCCAAAGACCACCTAAAAACAAGCTCAAGAATGTTTTTACTGGCTTATCTTACTCAGTGAGAGATGAAGCGCTTCACGCAGATGCTGACTCCTGGCTGTTCAGAACGTTCATAAGAGAGAATAATGTTGCTATAGATAGCATCAAAGACGAGATCATTTCTGTGGCTAAGTACAGCTACGAGGCAGAAGAACGTATCATTGACGAGATATTTGCTAAAGGCAAGATCGAAGGCATCACTGATCTTCAGTTAAAGAACTTTGTAAAATCTAGGATCAATAAGAAGTTGAAAGACATCGGCATTGATCCTATATACGAAGTTTCATACAACCCAATCAGTAGTTGGTTTTATAAGCTAATCAACGCCGTTGAAATGACAGACTTCTTTGACAGATCTCCTACGTCATACAACAACAACTGGAACTTTCACAAAATTAAATCTTGGTAAGTTAGCTTACCACAATTAAACATACAACCGTATTGAATACATGGAGTTATTCAAATGTCACAGCAATCTACTATGTACAAGTCACCAGAGAAGATAGCTTTAAAAGATGAGCTAAGAGATCTTAAAGATAGAGGCGAAGCGCCTGAATGGATGACCTGGATCAGTTATCAAAAATTAAAGGGTGGATACTTACTCAAAGGTGAGACTCCCAGAGCAATGTATGAGAGAGTGAGCTCAGCTGCCGCTGGATACTTACCTGAAGCTCAGTCTGCTAAGTGGGAGAAGAAGTTCTTTGAACTATTCTGGAAGAACTGGCTTGCAGGCAGTACTCCTGTTCTTGGTAACCTAGGAACAGACAGAGGTATGGCTGTATCATGCTCAGCTCAGTATTGTGGCGACACCTTAGAAGAGATATTAAGCAATACGTTTGAGTCAGGTATGCTCAGCAAGTACGGTTTCGGTACCGCTATTCATCTAGACCTAAGAGATGGCTACAGCGAAATCAGTACCGGTGGGAGAAGTAATAACGTAAAAGACTGGATAGAGCAGAATTGGTTTGTACAGAACAAGGTAACACAAAGTAACCTTAGAAGAGGCTCTACAGCTCAGTACATCAACTTCTGGCATGGAGATCTCTTAGAAATATTGCCTATGCTAGAGACTCACGACAGACTACATATTGGCGTTATATGTGACGACTCTGTTAAAGAAGCTTTAAAGGCTGGCGATGAAGATGCCTGGGTGAGATATAGAGCTATACTTACTTGGCGAGCTAGAAAGGGCAAACCCTATATTATCTTTATAGATAATGCTAAGCGCCAAGATCCTGAGTGTTACAAAGCAAGAGGACTTTCCTCTAAGCATAGTAACCTCTGCACGGAGATTTTTTTGCACACCGACTCCGATCATACACTCAGCTGTGTTCTATCTTCAATGAACTGTGTGAAGTTTGATGAATGGAAAGACACAGACGCCGTTGAGACAGCAATTGTCTTCCTTGACTGTGTAGCTGAAGATCTAATACAGAGAGGTCGAGGCAAGAGAGGACTAGAGAAGGTCGTTAAACACACAGAGAAAGGCAGGGCGTTAGGTTTAGGTTTACTAGGATTCCATACCTATCTGCAGAATAAGATGATCCCTCTTGATTCTATCGCTGCGAGATCTTATAACGAGATAATCTTTAAAACCTTAAAAGAGAAAGCTGAGAAAGCTACTAAGATGCTAGCTCAATGGTTAGGCGAGCCAGAATGGTGTCAAGGTTCAGGTAGAAGAAATACCCATCTACTAGCTATCGCTCCTAATACAAGCTCCGCTCTTATTGCTGGAAGTGTTAGCCAAGGTATAGAACCAAATGTAGCTAATGTGTTTACGCAGAAAGTGGCAAAAGGTACGATAGATAGAATCAACCCATCTTTACTGAAGCTGTTGAGAGAAAAAGGTCAGTACAATGAAGAAACAATCAACAGTATCGCCTACAACAAAGGGTCATGTGCTCATTTACCATTTCTATCAGACGATGATAAAGATGTTTTTAAGACAGCGTACGAAATAAATCAGAAAGTTCTGATAGATCTCGCTAACCAGAGACAAAAATATATATGCCAAGGTCAGTCGCTGAACCTGTTCTTTGCAGATGATGAAGAAGAAAGCTGGGTGCACGAGGTTCATAAATATGCATTCGAGCAAGATTTACTGAAATCTCTATATTACGTAAGAACGATGCCAGGTATTACAGCAGATAAGTCTGATTGTGTGATGTGTGAAGGTTAATCAGTAAAGAACGTAGGAGAAAACCCTAGATGCTCAGCATCTAGTTTATCTTTTTCTCTATAGATGTGTGTCATTACACAGGCTTTAAGTTTTTTGCCATTTAACTGTTTATTAGGGCTAAGGCCCAACTTATTAAATGTTAAATTTACTATAAATAGTTGTTGACTAAGCACCGCTATAACAACCTGATCCTCGAAGAACAATTTGCTCAAACTCCCAATCATTGAGTATTTTTAAAAGATCATCAGCATTGGATTTATTTTCTACAAAAGTTATCCATTTTCTCATTGTGGCAACTCTTTTTTCCATATCCATTTCATCTTTTGTGAATTCAAGATAGAACTCGAGATCTCCTAACGTGACCATAAATCTTTATACCTCCGATAAACATTAATTACACATCTTTCATGCTTTTTGACACATACATGTCTTTCATCTTTACTAACTGCAGCATGAAGACATGTATTTAAACCTACGAAACAGTTAGATGTATTAGAAAGGTAACTGTGTGTTTTTAGTTGGTACTTTAGCGTCTTGATTTCTTTAGCTACGTGATCGGCATGGTTGTCGAATTTAGACTTAGTAATACAAGAACTAAGTATAATAGCTGATGTAAGAATAATAAACTTCATTTTATCTCCTTGGAGGTTATATGGCACTAGTAGCACCGTCAATTCAGAAACAAATGGAAGCAGCTATACTAAGTGCACTTCTTTCTCAGTTTGGCGAGGAAGCTGCTGCAGATCCATCATCGCATCAGAAGATTGCAGCCGCTGTAGCAGAGGGTGTTACGAACGTGATTATCACTGCACTCACTACACAAGCACAAGTTCTTCCTGGTATTCCAACTGCAGGTAGTCCAGCAGCTCAAACGTCCGTGGGTCCAGGTGTTATTTTTTAATATCGATTATAGGCATATAATTACTAACTAATAATGATACTGAAGTAGATGCCAGTATCATTTCTACAAAGTCTAATTGTCTACCAACTAGATTACTCAATGAAAGTATAACTATAACACCTAATATTAGATGCACCAGTAATGCGAAAAAATTAAAAGTCATTATATCCTCACTTATCAAAATTCATCTTTTCAAAATCGTTCTTTTCAAAACCATGCATATCTTTATACATCTGCATGGTATTAATAAGCTTGTAATCAATACCTTTACTATTGGTGTTTATGTTCCTCCTCATATCCTTCCTAACCTTAACGACACCCTTAAAAATAAGAAAACACATAACAAAAACATAAGTCAATATAAACGCTAAGAATAAGTCCATCATTACCTCCATTGTTGTATATGTATTATACAAATGAAAAATAATGATGTGCGAATGTCAGCCTTCTAGTTTCCAGTAATGAATACACTTCTCTTCTTCATGGTTATATGGAACATCGGCAAACCATGCTTGTCTAAACTTACTTGGTTTAGCTTGATTTCTGTAACAAGTCTCTTTTAGCGGACAATCTACTCCGCTACACATTGATATGTCAGGCATGGCTCTTCACCTCTTGTTATCGGGTTATATTTGGCGTTACGTATCCACTCTATTAATTCATAGGTGCAAGCTTTTACAGAATTGCAATCTGTCTCTGCTGAAAGTCCTGCATATAATCCGCCTAAATAAGCAGATACGTATAACAATATTACTAATAAAGCTCTCATACTATTCCTTTATTGGCAAGGTTCATCTTCATTATGACCATGTAATGAAGTAGATGGACTTGGGTTGAACAATTCATTTAAGTAGTAGAACTCATTTGTATCATATGCATACCA
>Ga0181575_10000555_pt1 | contig 27420 bp, 5 predicted proteins | sample 101ome_23_FD_145599 | JGI IMG/M metagenome (GOLD analysis project Ga0181575, IMG submission 145599) | Coastal salt marsh microbial communities from the Groves Creek Marsh, Skidaway Island, Georgia - 101411CT metaG (spades assembly) | ecosystem: Environmental > Aquatic > Marine > Intertidal zone... | reverse complement strand
TGTAAGTCGGCACTGTTCCTCTGTATTATTGTGAACAAATCTTCATCGGACAAATCCCAGCTGTCATCAAGGGTATAAGAATAAATATGATTCGCGGAGTCCTCTATGATCCAGTTAGTATTTGCAGAGCCGTTTCCATCCAGTGGAGAAGGTATAGAATAGAAAGAGTCGTATCTCTTTATTGCACCAAGATTTACCCTGAAAGTCGAGCTAGCGTGATCATAAGATATACCCTGATCCTTATATCCGCCTCCGTTGGATATAAAGGGATATTTCCCATCTGCAGATGTGCTATCAAGTTTAGCTACAATCCAAATCCCTCCATAATAACTTCTGTCGCTGTATAGTTGAGTTCCACTTTTGTTTGTAGCAACGACAGCTGGGTATGAAGAGTCTCTCTCGATTATGTCATCTACTCCGTCGAATATAATAGATTTGAAACTTCCAGAATCCGAGAAGACTGGGCTTATAGTGCTCGAAGGGTATATCCATGCATCAGCCCATCCGCCATGATAAATCTTAATCCCATCATCATAAGAGCTTGATGATGATATATGTCCAGCCTCTAGGGAAACCTGAGATAAAGTTAAGGCAATATTAGCTGGGAAATCAATTGCCCAATATCGCCTGCTGTCGCCACCAGAAAGCTCAAACACATGGGAACCAGACAGAGATAGGTTAATCCCACTAGTGGGATTAACGCTCATATCGGAGCTATCTGCTCCCGTTAATACAATAGATCCTGAGTTTACATTAAGATTTTCAATTACAAGGGTAGCTGGAAGTAATGATGTTTGATCTACTGGATCTGTGTCGAAAACCAGTCTTGGAGCTGACGTATTAGCATCAATGGAAGAAGTAGTTTCGCTATTCCCATCCAATAAGTTTCCTGGGTCACTGAAGCCACCATCTGAGACAATGGTATCGGAAGGATTTTGAGGATCATACATTTGAGCAAGTCTATTTACCGGAGATTGAGCAACTATAAAATATCCATGATCAACTGAGTCGACAGTGTCCCCAGCGCTAGCGCTAGCGGTTACTCGTACCGAGTAAGTATCCCCGGCGTTGAAATACGGGGCTTCATTAGGCGAAGAATCTACAAACTCTACCCAGGCCTTCTTGTTCGAGCCACTTATAGTTACAGTTGTATCGGGATAGGTATTGCCTTCTAGGGCCACACCATTCTTTAAAATGCAATAGGTAAAGCTTTTACCCGAACCCGGAGGCTCGCTGCAAAATACCGCCATTCTAAGCATTCTCTGACTCTTATCTAGGGTTATCTCACCAGCATCATTGGTGGAGGCAATTCGATCATTTTCCTTGATGCCCATATAGCCTTGAACCGAACTCTGACTTGTTTCCATGGTATATTCATCAGCCGGAGGGAACCGAGATTCTATCGAGCTTTTTATGTGTCGATCTCCACTGGAAAGCATGTCCCAAATTGGAATATCTATCTTTGGAAGTACGGATGAACTAGCACCATACTCAATCTCGACATAACTCTGCCCATCCAAATCTTTCGCTGTTATGGTGCCATATTCTATAAGGCCATACTCAGGATGTGATTTATTGCTATTCAAAGACTGAGAGAACTTTCCCCTGGCCCCCGATATGGAAGACCCTGTGAGCACAGTATCTACGCTCGAATTTTCCCATCCTGCCCAGGCGCTAGTGGAAACGGTATGTCCATCTTCTGAATTTGCTTTGTTTTCGTTGGGTGAATTCCTATTCCCAATGTATCCAGATTTCGGATAACTATATGACTTCCCTAAAATATGAGACTCGTCTGTTGTTACCTTATTTGCGATTGATTCTGTCCAGTATTTATTTTCGACATTTATATCCTCATTCATTAAGGCCCAAACGAATCCGTGATCTTTGCTGGGATAATTTAATGCCGGCGACGTAAATTGAGCAGTCTCCCCTGAATACCTCAAGTTCTGAGTGTTGTCTTGACCCGCTGGTACGCTTCCGGAAATGCCAGCAGCAGTATCAATACGAAGTCCCCTGCTTGTATATTTAAACTCGTATGTTGGCTCTGTTTCTCCAAATCCTATATTCTCGTAAGATAATACATCATCATTTTCTGTCATAGTTACTGGTAAATGGGGCTTCTTGATCTTAGTTGCCTCTCCGAAGTTAGCTCGAACAAGAGGCGCAGTATTAGCGGAAGAAATTCTCTGGATGTACGTTTTATACTCGTTGGCAGGACCCTCCGAGCCAACCCACCTTGCAGCTCGATATGGGATAGTATCTGAAGGGGGGTAGGTTCTCCTAAACTGCAGATGATATAAATCAACAGATACTGTCGATTCCGATTCCGATTCCGATTCCGATATCGATACCGATTCAACTTGTCTATCATTCTTAGCTATCAACTGAATTTCAATCGAGCTTTTCCCTTCTCCAGTTCGAGGACCAAAAGTACCAGAAGCATGCTCCCATGGACCTAAATTTTCGTCAGAAGAAATAACTAATGTAAAAACTTCTCCTATGGCTAAGTTTTCGTATTCAGATGGAGTCATATACCCCTCTGATGCGGTTGCGTTATACCTAAAGTATAGATCAACCATATCTCCTCCGAAGCCATCTGTTTCCGACATGGCTATTGAAGATCCAACACTAACATATCTGCCACCTATCCAAGACACGCCTCCGCTTTGCCCTGAGGATTCTGGTAATTGTGAGTCACTGTCTAGGATTTCGGCAAAGCTAAATACAGTAAACTTCTTGCTGCTTGAATCGGAATATCTAACTCCCTGATGGCTTAAAATCTCAAGATACTTACCTGTCTTGTTATACGTCAGCTCTCTTATGTTCACAGCGGATGGCTTGACTCCATCTTGATCAACATATTTTACAGCTTGAAACTTGTCGATTAACCTCTTGCTATGAAATGCAATTTCTCTCTCGCTAAGACTAATACCTGTACTTGGCTTAAATACGCACAACTCAGCAAGTTGACCAGTGTTCCCATTGAAAACCCTCTTGAAATTGTCATCCACATTCGAGCTTGCAACAGAAACCGAACCCATAAGTTTTCCATTTAGGTAGAAGTAATATTCATCATTCTCCCTTCTAAACATGAACAAGTTCCAATCTGCTTGCTTAATTATTAGTGCGGCTTCCGTGTCTAATGTTATACTTACTTCACTTCCATCTGTAATGAATTTAGCCTTGGAAGAGTCACCAGCATTTGTTGCTTCAAGTTCGATCGCAATCTCTGAGAAATCGCTTGCGGAACTTGTGGTTCCATTACTTTTTATAAACTCAAACCTTCGAGTTGTTCCTATCTCACCTTTATTGGAAAGCTTCGCCACAAAAAACATAGACCAATTCACTCCGAAGTTATGATCTCCGCTTGCGCTTCCTCCGGTTGCTCCTTGAGTTTCGACCGATCCGATAGATAGATATCCATCGGTTAAGTTCTCTATAGCTGTATATCCATTTATGGCATTATTTACGGCGACTATACTTTCTGTTCCTGTATCAGCAGGAATTAAATTTAGGCCGCTTTCTCCACTTGTATTCTCCCAAATAGCTACGCCGACTTCATCTTGAGAAGTTGTTTCCAAATCGGCATTTGGTGCGCCAGCTAAAGTTCCATTTGAGGTGGAATTTAAAATATAATCGGATACATAATTCAAATAAGGTCTAGTGGTATCAATTTCAAAATCATCATCTCCAGCCTGAAGATAATCAATCGGCACCTTAGTCCAGGTATCCTCCGCATTCTTATTTAGCTCTATTTCTCTATAATACCCCTCGTCCCTCATTCCGTGTGCTACATTCCATGTGGAAATATATGGCGACTTAATGTAGCTAACTCCCCCAAATGTTGGGTTTTGATTAGAGTCGTCGCTGTTCAGTATCTTAACTGCTATCAGGGAATAGTTTTGCAAGCTAACTGGAGCGCTGGTGTTATTACCGATAAGGGATATGACAAGATGCTTCTTGTATCCAGTGACAGTTGAAATGTCGGGGTAGTCAACAATTGATATCCCGCCTACGGAAACCAAATCCTTTTCACTTCTAAGTCTTACCCATGAATTATTCACAATGTATTCGAAAGAATCATAGCTATCTGTAGAATTCAGACTGTGAGCCATAGCAACAGAAATTCCAACCTCCCTTGATTGAACAGGGGAAAGAGCACTCCCTCCTTTTGATATGCTTCCTGCGAAAGCAACCAAATATTTTCCTGCGGACAACTCTTCGTCATCAAGGCTTACCCTCCTGACGATTGAATGAGAATTGCCTATGCCGGATGTACTAAAGGAATGTGATACTTCAGTTGTTGAAACAGAGGTTTCAAATACATCCTGTCCACTTCCTATTGAAACATAACTTGAGCCATCAACCCTTATGGCATGAATTGTTCCATTAGACAGTGAAAGGATGGCTCCCGTCTGGCATTCGTCAGAGGAGTAGATGCTGTTATCTTCTATATCGTGCTCTACACATATGGATATTTTATACTTTAATCCACCTTTTAATTTTATAGGGAATACTCCCTGCCAGTGTATTCTTTCTCCTGCCTGGGTGGTGTACCTAGACTTGCTGTATAATTCGCTGCTGTAGTGCCCTGTACTTTGAGGGTCGTCATTTTCAGAAACTCTATATCCTATTCTGAAAACGTGATTAGAAATATTCGACGATATATCTAGGTGACCCATTACCGCATATTCATATTCAGATTCAGGGGCATCTGTAAGATCAATTACCAAGCAAGCAGGGTCTAGTCTCTTGCAAAATAAAACGCTATAATTCCCATTGAGATCCGTTTCTATGAATTCAGAATTGTCTAAGGTTCCGTCATCCCAATACTTCTTAAAATACTCGAAATCGAAGTCGGATTGAGAAACAGATGGCAAAAATCTAAGCTGATTAGATCCTTTTATATTCGTAACTCTGCCCCATACTCTTTTTTCACTATTCGAGCTAAGTGGCGTTGAACTTTCCCCCATATTGTTTTTAATATTAACAAGGTCCCAATACAGCTTTTGGTTGATAAAGTTATCCACGCCCAAGTCTAATAGATTCTCAGTTGTAGTATATGTCTCCCCTTCACTTAGGAGTTTTGTCTTTGATGTTGAGTCGAATGTAATCTCAAAAAATGGAAGCAGTTCATCTTTTGAGACTTGGGAGGTATGAAATATATCAAACTTTGCCATTTATCTTGCTTCCTCAAAGTTCAAGGATAAAGTTCTTCGATGTTGCATGCTGCTTGACCAGCTTGCATCTGATAACTTGCAATAATAAACATCAAGCTTTTTCCGCTTTGGATCCGATGCGGATTCTGTGTTGTAGGCTCCAATATCTAGCAAAACAGAATTAACAAATCCAACTTCAGATATTTTTTCCTGCAGAGAAAGTGAGCTCGTATAAACCCCTTCCGAGCTCGTATCTAAGACATGAGCCAGGGAAACTCCTATGCTCCTTATGACCTTTAACTTATCAAAGTACAAAGCACCGGAGTAAGAAGTTGAATATGGGGAAAGATCACTTTGCGAAATGGATATTGAATCATGCTCGATCCTTATTTCATCTAATGGGCCTAGCCAAATTTCCCCCACTTCAAAATATCTCGAGACGGCTACCCCTCCGTTTGACTTATCCGGAAAAATAACTCTCCAGTACCTATATGCGCCAGCAGGGTCTCCGTCGTCATCGTTGCCAATGTAAAACCTTATAACGCCATTGAGTGGATCTGGTTGGTAGAATCCGTAAGTAAATTGTTGCACGGAAGAGAACGATGAGGTTGAGGACCCTTGCAAGACAACCTCATTGGTCTTTACGGTCCCCGATGGCAGTATGCTGTTTGCAGCCCCTAAAGTGCCACTATAAATCAAGTTAGAATCTATAAGCGCAAAGACTTCTGGGATTATATTTTGCCCCAGATCAAAAGCTACAGAGGTAAGTTTATCCGAAGAAGTCGAAGATGATCTCCACCTCTTAGATCTTTGAGATAGCAAAAGATTCTTGCCGGGATAAAAAGACTGCTGTGAGAAGCTATTTTCTGATGCCGAAGATCCATTCGCATAGTTAGTTTCGATTATCCTAACACCTTCCTTAGTCAGGTAATTGCCTAGCGATAGAGCCCCAGCGGTAATTGTTTTTTCCGCTGCCATAATATCACTTTACAGTATTTTTGGGAAGAATGAAAGTGTTTCCTTTCCCCATAACCCTAGCCGCCTTAGTAATTTGCTTTACTAAAGTTTTCCCATCGATTTCTACCTTGGTTTCCACAGGCTGGCTTCCAATAGCCTTGGCTAACTCAGCGAGAGCCTCCTTGATTTCGCTTAGCTCTTGCGCCAGTTCGGAGATTTCACTATTGCTGCTGGATCCTTTAGAAATATTAAGATCCCCAGCAACAGAGCTAAGCTTAGAGAGAGGTATAATTGCCTCTGGCCCCGCCTCTCCGACGATTCCTAAGGTAGCCGAAGTTACGATGCCCCCTTCTGCGAACATTCTTGGCCACATCTGTTTAGTCATGCTATTCATGAGCTTACCATAATATTCAGCGGTATCTGGATTTACCATTGGTGGGAAGGCCGCAGGGTCATAAGAGTACCAGAAGTGCATCGGATTGGGTGTGTCGTACAAACCTGGAGCAGCCACCGAAGACCCAAACCCCATTACTTCCTGCATGCCAAGCCAGTACATAGTATTCGTTGGAACAAACCACTGCCCCCAGTTGCTCTCCTCTAATTCTGCCGGAATATCTTTCGGATCAATAGGAATTAATGGAACTTCATTTGCTCCGCCTCGGTAGGCATATTTCTTCTTCCACTCCTCAATTGCGGCTTCATCAGGCTTGCCATTGGGTTTTGTGAAACTCCCCTGCCCTGGTTGGGCTCCAGCACTGTTTTGCAAGAAGTCTACTATATTTGTGTTTTCAAATCCGGGAGTAACATTGTTTGTAGGCATCGGTCTCCCAGAACTACCTGTGCTACCACTGTTGTTGCTCCCACTGTTGACTGATGGCTCGATGCTAGGCCCTTTGGCATCAACCGGCATCTGCGGAACAGCTATGCCTCCGTAAACTTGCCCACGCATTCCTAGATTAGCAAGAATTGCAGCGCCCGCCTTTTGCTCTGCCACTGCGAAGTCAATCTTGCAAGCGGTTTTATCAAGGTCATCATTGACATCGTCTAGGCTGTCATTCACTTCATCGTTAGTCTTGTAAGCTTTTTCGGCGTATGCATCAAAGAAAGGAGAAACAATTCCATAGACTTGATCCATTGCAATAAGAGATAGATCAACTAATGCATCAATCTGCGCTAGCAACCCTGCACTAAATCCTTGGGCTACTCCAAGTGTTATAAGGCCACCAATTTGAGCGAACAAGTCTTGCAGTCCGACTGCCGTTATCGCTGCTGTAACAATTGCATTCAACATCGCGGAGTAAACTTGTCTTTCGAGATCCCTAGACAAATCATCGTACAAGTCAGATTTGCTGTATCCTTCCTCGTTTACAACTCTGGACCAGCCGCTAGCAAACCCGTCTACGACTGAGTTGCTCCAGGATTCCTTAATTTGAGTAAGAAAATCATACCAAGCTTCAAGAGCAGGATCGGGGATTAATCCCAGTTCAATAAGTGCTGTTTCTGCTATTTCCGCATCCCTCTGCTCTTTTCTTGTTTGGCGCATCGCCTTCTTGAACTCCGGATCATCCTTCCACTTTTCCCTGGCCGCGTCAGGATCTGTCAACCAAAGCTCGTCGGTTAACCAAGTTGCATTTTCCCCTTGCTTTGCACCTTCACCGTCAGTAGGGTTCTGACTCTCCTTTCCTGGCCTATTCTTATCTCCCAATTTCTCATTTTTCCATTCCTCCCAAGCTCTTCCTCCTTCGGTACGAGGTGGAGGCCCCTTAAACCCTTCTTGCTCCCCTGGTCCACGAGGATAAGAGTCCGGATTATTTATTATCCCCTTATATCCTTTAGGCAAGTCAAATTCTTGTCCATCAATAGGTTCTCCTCCTGTCAGAAGTCGATATTCCTCCGCCATGATTTCCCCTGATGTCTTCCATCCACTTCCCGGCGGGACCTCAATAATGTTAGAACCGAGAGCCTTGAATCTATCATAAGTCACTTCTCTGAACTTCCAACCCTCCTGCTCAGCCGCGTAGTAAACCATTGGGTGAACTCCATACTTGGCTGCTTCTTGCTCGTGATAGCCCGGCTCATCATTCCAGCTATTATTCCAATTCCAGCCGGGTGACGGTTTAGATCCAGACGAAGGAGGTCCAGCAGGCGGGATATCAAGACCCACTGGATCGCCTGGCGTAGGCGTAGGCGTAGGCTGAGGGGGAGCTGGATTCCCCGGCGTATTTATTGGACCTGGCTCAAACCCAAATGATTGAGGTTTCATTAGGCTTTCATCATTAGTTGCAATTCTTGCGGTAGCAGGTTGTTCACTGGGACTAGCACGCGAGGCACCTGCTTTTTCCCTTTCCCCTATATTGCCAGCATCGACTTGAGCAGTCGAAGTCTGCGGCTCAGCTGCTCTACTTTCTGTTGAAGTTGCAGGTTGTCCACTGTTCCCAGCAGTCGAAGCCTGCGGCTCAGCTGCTGTACTTTCTGTTGATGAACTTTCACCTAGTTTCACATCGACAACTACTCCGGTGAAGCCCAAGGATTCGAAAAATTTCTTCAGTAAATTGATTAAATCATTTATCTTGCCGGCATCGAATTGAGTCGCTTTCGATTCTGCTCCCATAAAGTTTGCATTTGCAATAATAACTTCAGCGTTTTCTATGCTGATTAAGCCAGCCTTCTCCCAATCCTGACTGCTCGTAGACTCAAGCTCCTGACCAGCCGGTACGCTTGATTCAGCAGGTTCTTGTCCGCTTCTATTTTCGACAGCGGTGGCATCTTGATCAGTTGGATTGCTTGTCGTGGAAGCACCTTGCTCAGTTGGATTGCTCGAAGGGGAAGAATCTTGACTGCTCCTCGGAGAGGAATCTGTGGAATCTAATAGGTTATTTATATACGGCTCCCAGATTTCTCTTAGCCTTTCAGCTCTGCGCTGACTCAAAATCTGTTGTAATCCCTCGCCTATTGAGTAATTAATTTCTCTCCAAAGCTCCCCATACTCCATGGCCCTTACGTCTAGTCTGTCGAAAACAGTAAAAAGCTTATCAAAAGCCTGGAAATCAGGATCTTCAATTAACCCTCTATCTATCAGGTCCTGTAAGAATTTCTCTCTTGCCCATTGAGCAACTTCATATTTCGCAGCAAGTCCGTCTAGATTATTTTCAACTTCATCTAGGGCCTCAGGAGATGCCATCAAAAACTGATCCATTGCAGCAGTAGGATCATCCGTATTATAAGCATCCTCAATAAGGCTCGTTATGGGCTCGATTGCCTCAAGTAAATCCTCTTGCAGCATGTCTCCCTGTAGGGAATCGAATGCCCCCATCAATGCTTCACCGATGGCGTATCGCGCATTTCGCCACACTGCAGTGAATTCCATCGAGCTATTCGTCATTCCATCCATGGCCTTCATAAACGGCTCCGCGTATGTAGACGGCAAGCCAAGGGCCTCTCTTATTATATTCTCATTATCCCTTTGCATTCTAACGTATTCTTTAAGCCCCCCGCTATTGGCGAGTTCCATTAGGTTTTCCTGAGACTGATTCATTCTCTCTCTGAAGTCTGATTGAAACTGGCTTCTCTGCTCTGGATCAGTAAAGTCTATCTTGTCATCAATTGCTTCCTCGAAGAATTCAGTTACAGGGAGAAGTGCCAATGCCATCGGCCCCTCCAGGATAATTTCATTGAATTTAGCGCCGAACAAACTAACTATACCATCCGCTATTTCATTTAAGGCTCTCTTCCAAGCTTGAGTGAAAGTTTGCGCACTGCTAGAAGACATAGTCTCTAATGCGTCCATCATTATTTTTGCAGATGCATTTGCAGCAGGAATAAGTCTCTGTAATCTTTCTTGGTCTATTTCCCTATAGAATCCACCTTCGTCATAGGCCCAATCTATAGCAGCATTTGCTTCCTCTTGGTCCGTCCAGTCTGTCTCCTTAAACTTTTGAGTATCCTCAAAGCTACGACCGTCTTCTCTTTCCATTGACATAGCTATCAACATAGAAGCGGGAACAGTAGACTCTAGCTCTTCCTCCATTAGGGCGGCAGCTACTTGCATTTGCTCGGAGAAGATCTTTCCCATGTCATATCCAAGTACATTGGAAATGTCTCTCATGAAACCGGGAGTTTCCCTTATTATATCTTGCCATGTAAATCCATACTCCTCTGCTAAATCTCGGACATCTTGTTTTGCTTGTTCTATTAATTGCTCCTTGTACCTGGGGGTTAAATCCTCTGCCCTTATCCCGGCGAGTTGCCTATTGAAAAGTCTTTGAGTTATTTTTCTTGATTCTTTATATGATCCCCAGGCAGCATCACCAGTGAGCCCTCGGGATCGAACTAATCCCATCCCAATGATGGATCCGGCACCACCGGCCAGACCTCCATATTCACCCATGCCTACCATTCCCGCAGCCCCATAATCAGTTCCGGCCATATAATGTGCGTCGGTTTTATCTCCACCAAACATCTTTGACCCACCTTCGGTTTGGTTGCCTGATTTGCTATCTAGATAGTAATGCTGGCCAGTGTTCGGGTCTATTAAAGTATACAGCCCTCCGCCTGTGGCAAATACTTGTCCATCTGGACCGACATGGCCTTCGACCCTTTCCATGCTATCCATATTGGGAATAGATCCATATCGAACATTAACTGGACCAGCCGCCTTTCCTGCGGGGGTTTGTCGATCCCAAACTCTATTATTTGCCGCGCCTCCTCTCGTGCCTGATTCCGAAAGTCCTCCTCTGGCACTTGCTCTATTGTTCATATTTTCAAGAACCTCTGACTCATCAGCGAGGGCTCTTGTTGCATCTTTCGCCCATTCGGCTCCGGATATAGTTTTCTCTAAAAATCCATATATCACAATGGCCAGCCCGGCTAAAGCTGCAGTAACTAGCAGTATTGGTCCTAGTGCCGCCGCCATACCCGACGCAAACGCCCCCATGGCGGCGGACATGGATAAGCCAGCTGCACCAGTAACTGCAGAAGTTAGGGCACTGGCTGCAGCGGCGGCGCCTAGCGATGCCATTCCGCCCGTCGCTCCAGCCAGAATTGGAGCCGCGATGCCCATAGCCGCCAATGCTGTGCCAAATTCCTTTGGCATTCCGACTTTGTTCCCGAGAGCGCCCACGCCCATCATCCCTAAGTTACCCATTAAGCCCAATCCAGCGTCGCTTATAAGAAAATTACCAAGCCCGTCTAGAAACCCTGGTGCTGGTGCTTGAGGTTGGATTGCCTCTGGTCCGGAACCATCGGCGTAAGACATAAGCTGCTCTTTGGGTATCATATTCCCTTGATCGTCCCATTCAAATTCTGTCGCTTGTGGATGAGTGTCAGTATCAGGAGAAGAACTCAGAAGATTGTCGGGATCAAACTTGGGCAATGAGCGCTCTAATCGTGTAATGTTTTCCACCGCTCCTGATGCACCAAGCCCACCACCCTGGGCACCGCCCGGGCCACTGCCCAGGCCACCGCCCTCAATGCTTGCTTCCCCAATAACAATCTGAGCTTGACCTATCATCAGTTCTTCTAGGCCAAGATCCAATTCGCTCGCTTCTTCCAAAGCCCTAGGTTCACCTGGGAACGACGAAATTGCTGACTGATCCTCGGGGCGAGCAAGAAAATAAGGTATTTCATTTTCAGATAGTGCATCGATCGCAGAGCCATCTGATGCAGGAACCTCCGCACCCCATGCCGCTCCGGGCCCTATTAAGTTGATTAAACCTTGGAATAAGTTGATTGCACCTTGGGATAAATTTGAGAAATTGCTGGAGAAATTGCTCACTCCCTCCTGAGCCCCAGAGGCAACTTCGCCCAGTGAGTCAATCTCATTTCCAGCATTGCTAGCATTTGACGATAAATCTCCGACGCTGTTAGCTAAATCATATAAATTGCTGGGCAGTTCGCCCTGAATCTCAATACCACCTGCTTGGGGTTCTGGCTCTGAAGAGCGAGCAATATAATAAGGTGTTCCTTCAGCAGGTCGATTACGCTGTTCGTAACCGAAGGGTGGACCCACGGCGGTCATACCATAATATATGAAATGCTGCAATCTCCCAGCCCTATTGGGAGTTTGCTTCGCTAACTTAGATAGCTGATAATTGTAATCCTCATCCCCTGGCAATATGGGAGATCCCTTGTGGGGTCCCTCTTTATAATTCCCACCTACGGTCAAAAGCTGATAAATAACCTCGCCAGGTTTGTGTTGTGCCAATGCATTTAGCATTTGCCCGAATTTTTTCAGCCCCCCCTTGCCCATCTGAAAAGTCAATTGGGACAAAAAGGTTTTACCAACCGGCGACAACGCATCCCAGTCTCCCCCCTTTACTTTTTCTTCGTATGCTCCTTTTGCTTCCTTAATAGCTTTTGGCAGGTCTTCCCTCCACCATTTGTCAACTAGATTTGAGTCTATTTCATCACCAACCTTCCAACGAACCTTTTCCAAGCCTTTGGCTTCTTCTGAGCCTGCTCTGAGATAAACTTCTTCTCCATTCTTCCAGAAAGCAAATTTTTCGACTAGACCATCTTCCGATTGTTCCATTATTGACTTTTGGTGTATTATGCCTGTGCCCTTGTTCTGTAGCAAATGTCCAATTCCACCAGTAATTAAACCTTCACTGTCAGGATAAACAGTGTCTACCCACTCTCCGTCACGCTCGAACCCCGCCTTACCTTCTTCTCGGCGAACCCAAAGCTTAAGCCACTCCTTCCAGTTTTCATTTGTCAAACCCAATGCACCTCTAAATCTTTCGTCACCCTCACGCTCAAATGGATTTAGTATAAGATATTCTTCAGGCGGGGGTTCTCTTTTGAGAACATAAGATTCCGGGGGGGGCATTTCACTACCCTCTGTTGGTCTAAAGCCTTGCAGCATTTCTCTAACTGCCGCCTCTTCTAATACGGTAGCCGAGGGGACTTCGGTAGCCCCTGCTTCACTTGGGGAGAGACGGGATAAAAGATAGAGTAAGAGTTTAGCGGGACCTACGCCACCCATATGAACGTACTCCACGGCATTGTCTGAAAATGCTTTGGAAGGGTAACCCAACTCACTCGGCGCAGGATCCGGATTGTACATGTCTGGAATCTGCATATTGCTAGATATAGTATGAAGGGGGGAGATTTCTCTACGCTTGGAATCGAAACTAAACTCACTCGGCGCAGGTTTCTCCTCCGGTGCAGGTGTGGAAATCGTCTCCAGTTTGGGAGTCGGGGAAGACATAAGCCGCTCTTTGGGTATCATATTCCCTTCATCGTCATATTCAAATCCTGTCGCTAGTGGATGAGTGTTAAGATTATCTGCATATATGTTAACATTGCCTGCCCTTACTTCCATTTCCTCCATTTTAAGCATTTCCCAATTGAATTTATCATCGAATTTGTCAAGGCTATCAGGACTTAATTCTCCCCTTCGAGAAATTAAGTCTTTGGAAAGATCCTTCTTATCCTGAACTACATCTATGCCTGCGTTTAAGTTTTTTTGAGCTTCTTCAATTCCTTTGCTCAAGTTGCCACTGAGGTCGCTACCAAGCTCAAAGAAGTTTGCTTTCATAGGTATGTCTAGATACTTCATCTTGTCTTCAATGATCTTAGAAAACCACATCTTGCCAAAATCTTTTAAGTAATCTAGAAAATTTATCTCTTCTCCGCTGAACAATTTGTCGGCCATATCCGTATATATTCCAGCGAACACATCTCCTAATTGAATAACGTCATCCTTCATCCTCTCTAGCGCTTGTCTCGTAGACTCAATTGCTTCTATCCACTTTTTCTCAAACTCGTCAGAAACATTCGCCGTGGCTTTTAGGATTTCCATCTCGTCTGAACTTATTTTACCAGCAAGATAAGCAGCCTCAAGGTCAGCTTCTTTTTCAAGCGCAACCATGCTATCAATTATGCCTATCCTTCTCTCGATTATCTCTTGATTTCGTTTATTACCTAAGGCATCTATACTCTGCTCCTTGTCGATTTTCGGAGCATCTGATGCTTCTATTCTAAGCTTTTCTATATTATATTCTCTTTCTATTGGATCTGTTACCCCGAAATCAAATATGCTGGAGTCGGATATTTTGCTAGCAAATTTTCTGTTGAATTCTGAATCTTTCCTGTTCTTTTCTTCTAGTTCTATCCTCGCCGCTAGGATATTATTGAGTTCTTTCTGTATAGCTTCTTGTACTTTTAATTTACCGATCTCTTGATCTGTGATCCCCAGAATCTTGTTTTGTGCCTCTTGTTTTTGCTTGATTAAGCTAATTGACCTATCTAGCGATGTCTCACCTTCAATGTTCAATCCTAGATTAGATTCAAATAAAGAGTTTAAATTCTTTAAGGACAAGATAGTGTCTTTCTGTATTTTAGCCCTCTGAATTAGTATCTCTAACTCCCTCTTCTGCGCTGCGTCGCTCTTGTAAGTACCCTCATCCTTACTTTGTTCGTCAGACAAAGATGCAGCCATGATATTCGCGGCTATCTTTTTCTGCTCTTCCATGTATGCTTTACTGAATAGCCCATATTCGTCGTAATCTGCCCCAGCTATAAAGCGAGACTCTTCAACAATTGACTGACCTCTTGCTTCCAAAGCTTTTCCTTTCTGATTAGCCTTCTCAATCATCTTCATTTTCTGAAGATCTTGAGTAAATGATTCAAGTCTGCCTTCTTCATCAGATCTAGTTATAATAAGTTCTGCCAGTAAGCCACCAAAAGCTTTTTCCAGCTCCTCCTTTTTCGTATTAGCGTCTAATTTGAAAGAAGATAATTTTTCATAGAATTCACCATCCAGACCTGATGCCTTGGCAATGTCGACAAGCTTACTGAAAACCTTATTAATGTTATCAACTCTTATTTTCATTGCATCTTCGCTTAAACTTTCTGTATTATCTGCTGCCTGCATAAATTCCACAGCACCCTGCAATATTGTGGAAATAGAATCGACTCTGCCCCCTGCTCTTGTGATATTAATTTCTCTTTGAATGGCCTCAGCTTCCGAGCCGCCCTTTGGCAGTAAGGCTTTTTCTTTTTGTAATGCCTCTATATTCGCGTCAAGTAGTGCCTTGCGATCTTTTGCCGCAGCTATTAAACTTTTAAGATTTTCGTCTTCGTACTTAGCAAGCTCATCATTAAATGGAACAACATCTTTTCTTAGGTTTTCAGCCCTCTCTGCCAAGGTGTTCTTGAAGGCGGGAGCGTAGCGAGGGGGAATCGACCAACCAATCAGTGGCTGGGAAATCAATTCTGATAAAAAGTCATAATAAGATGCTTTACGATCTGGGGTAAATACTTCACCTCTTTCTATATTACTTCCTAGCTGTTGCCCCCCAATAGCCCCAGCAATAGCGCCCTTAGGACCGCCAGCGCTAAACCCGACCAACCCACCAATAATACCGCCAATAATGGATGCTATCGGAGTTTCTATAGATTTTTTTAATTCTTCACCAATAAGCTCAAATATGCCTTTAATTCCGTCTGCTACTCCTCCTGCAACTGCCGCAACATAGGGCACGATGTTCAACGCAACTTCAATAGGCGCTGTGAACATTTCAGTAACTAAACCTGTTATTAATTTAAATGCTGCTTCAATAAAAGAAGCTGTTGAATCTCTTAACTTATCAAGCCCTTCCTTTGTAGGTTCTAAGACGAACAAAGAAAGCAAAGCAAACGCGATTGGACCCTTTGCCGGAATCTTCTTTAGCCCTGCGACAATTCCAGACTCAATTTCTTTTCCAAATCTGCCCAAGCTAAATTCTTTCTCGGCTATATCCCTCAATCTTCGTCCCGCTGGAGTTGAACCTTCGAAGAAATCCTCAAAACTAATTGCTTCCTGGACGTATCCGACGTTCTTTACATCACCCTTAAACCAAAAGGGTTGAGCGGCATAGCCCGTCCTGTCACTTGGGTCAGTAAGTCGATTCACTAAATCGCGTATTATTTTCTTTTCTTCCTTATTAAGTTCTTGGGAATCGCGAAGTTTTTCGTACATCTCTTTTATTCTGGTCCCCCTTTCTCCTTTCATAGCAGGATCGTTTATTTCTTTCCCAAACTCGTAGTATCTCCCCTGGTTACCATAATACAGTTTGGCAAAAATTTCTGCCATTTGCTTTTCCCTCTTTTTTGTTCCTTCTTTTGCAAGTCTGGCATATGAAAGGCTTAATCCATCCTGAACGGCCTGCTTTGACCTTCCAAGTACTCCCTCTTCAGATATTGGTATATTTCTGTAAGCTTTAGCTAGGCCTGAGCCTATAACTGCCCCGCCTATTAACCTTACTACTGGCTCGTCCCTTAATGATTCTGCTGCCCCTTTAAATCCTTCAATTATTCCAATCGACACATACTTTGCTATTCCCTCAGCTAGGGGAACTCCTAAATCAACAACGAGTTCTCCAAATCTATAAGAAAAATTCCTGAAGAATTTTTCAAAGTCCGGCTCGATCTCCCCAAAGGCGGCAGAGAAACTTCCTGTTTTCTCTAGGGCTTTGCTAAATTTTTCTACTGCGGAACTAAGGGACACGCTAAACCTCAAAAAGGACATGCCCAAATTTCTCCCTAAATTTTGAACTACCCCCCCGGACCCGTAAAGACCTCCTCCGAGCTTAACAATATTTGATATCGCAGATTGAAAAACATAGCCAGCACCAACTAGCGATGGGCCCATCCCAATATTCAATTGATTAATGAACCCCCTAGCCCCCAAGCCAAGCAGTTTAAACTGATAAGTTAACTTTTCCGTAGTAGCTAAGTTTTTTTGTATTTCTTCTGCTGTTTCACCAAACTCCAACCCCAGCTCATCAACTAGAGACTTTATCTCCAGGAAGTCATCTCTATTATAGAAATCCAAAAGAGGAAGAAGCTTGAATGCGCCTCTGCCTCCAAGCGTACTCAATATCTCAATGGACTTAGCGGTTCCAGGTCCAGATTCATTTAGAAAATTTTGAAGATTACGCAATATTTCGCCTTGGCCAATATCTCCTTTTGATATCCTTTCAGCGGCAAATCCAAGAGATGTAAGAGCAGCGTTGTATCTATTTACTTTGGTTTCCGATGCTTTATCAACTGCTCGCGAGAAGTTTTTAAATACAACTTCCATATCAGCAAATGAAGTTGCTGTCATTGTAGTTGCAAGCCGCACGTTCTTCAGCTCCTCAACTGGTAATTTTAATTTTTTATATGACTCCTGCATTTCAATTTGTTCTTGAAACCCGCTGGTCAGGAAATTGAAAGCAGTCTGAACTCCATAAATTGCTCGACTTAAAACATAAAACGCTCCGGACATTCTGAATGCAGCTCTCAGTATTTTCCCGGGAAACCTCATGAACCCCTGGAAGGCACCAGATAAACTGACAAAACTTTTGTCCGTGTTCGCTATTAGTGTATTCAATTTGCCAATAGCATTATCGCTGAGCGTCGAACTAAAAGCTCTATTAAATCTACCAAGATATTCCTCGCTTGCGAATCCGCCAGCAGCCTTTCCGAAGCCGCGACCACCACCGCCACCGCCACCGGCACCTCTTCCGCCGCCGCGACCACCATCGCCACCGCCACCGATACCTGCATCGAAACCTGCACCGAAACCTGCACCGAAACCTGCACCGACACCGCTGCTAATTAAGGCTTGGCCTCCTATAGACTGGTCGTTTAAGGCTAATACTCTCTTCGACTGTGCGGCAATATTTTCCATAATGGCCTTTTTGCTTGCTTTCGCTTTTTGGGCGGCTTCCATTATAGAATTCCTAATGAGTTCGGGATGTACCCAGTAGCCACGCATAATTTTAGCAACTTCTTCTGCCGCCTGATTAGTCGTAAAATGATTTTCAGCAACTGCTTGCCCCCATTGATCTACAAGAGTATTAAACCATTTGAATCCCTCGGGGTCCTTTTCCGCCCAATACTCCCTTGTGCTGGTGTTGCCCAAAGACTTCAGGGCATCAGGAGTTCCAGAAATATCCGGAAGTTCAATGACATCTGGGTTTAATTCGCGGGCTCTAAAAGGAAGGAAAAATTGATGCTGCCCTTGTTGCATCAAAGGCTGAACTGGTTCTTCTGCATTTTTATCGAAAAGGAAAGGAAAAGGAAGTTGTTCCGGGAGACCAAGAGAAAGTTGGCTATCTTCTCGACTCAACTTGATTAAAAATTCTTTCATCTCATTAATCGTTGCGGCCCTATGTTCAGCTACTAATGTAGCGAATGCCAGCCTTGCCTTTCTATTTGCCAACTCTTCAAATAATTCATAGTTAGCAATTTGGGCCTCCTTATCCATCTTTGCGGACCTATCTTGATTGTCCAAATCTCTGGATTTCTGAGCTGCTTTTTTATTGGACGCTTCTTGTGCCTGGCGTTCTTTTTCCTGGGCCGCTTTTTGTTCTTGGATTGCTTTTATATTTCCATCCATTGCATCTTTATCGAAAGAGAAAATAAGTTGGTTCGGGTCGAATTCCGGGTAGAGTTCCTGGCGTGTTGCTTCCCGGGCCTCGAGTGCCTGGCGTTCTTTTTCTTTTTCCTCTCTGCGTTCTCTTAGGAGTCTGGCCACCTTCATAGCGTCTCTAAAGTTCTGAATCCGATCTTTTCGGAGTTCAGGATTTTGAGCAGGACTCAAAAGTCCATAAGTTTCTCCCCCATAGGGGATCATTACAAAACCTCGTTCTTCTCCTTCGTCTATCTCTGGTCTAGATAACCCTAGTTGATCACGCCGAGCCACTGCTTCCCTCATATTTTTTGTGCGCTCTTCGTCGGTCATTTTTTTGTAACCGTCAAGTTTAATTTTATATTCTATTATATCTTGTTCGGTGCGTGACGGAGACTCAGCAGCTGCACCAGTCCGAGTGCTATACATTAGCACCCCAGTCGGGAACTGTTCTAATGCTCTAAGTGCATCAACCTTATTTGCATTAGGATTATCTAACCCCAATTCCTTAGCTATCTCAGGGTTGGCCCGAGCATTCAATAGAAGATCTGCTGCTTCAGGGACAACATCCTTGCCCTGAAGGGTCATAAATGATTCTGGTCTTCGGGCCAATAGCCTTACGAATTTGTCGAAATTCGCCTCCATTTCTTCTCGATAAATATCAAACCACCGCATTGCCTTATCAATATTTCCACCAGTGAGCTGTGCTAAGATGGCATCAAGCGTGGCATTACCAATAATCTCACCTATTAATTTAGCCTTCGAACGTGCTTTCCCAGCACCAAGCTCATTCGCTATCTCGCGAACTTCCTTCATTGGTAGTTCACTAAGCACTTGTTTTAAATCTTTCTCTGGAGCCAAGAGGCTCAGAAAGCTAGAAGGCTCATCAAACCCAAAAAGCTTAGCAAATTGCGTTGACTTGCTAAGCTGGGTATTGTAAAGCAGTTCTTCAAACTGAAGAGCCAGGGGCGTCATTCCTAATGTGTTCTGCATTTCAGGGCTTAATGTTACGGCACTGCTTTTTCTATCAAGCTTTTGTAACATTTCATCGGCAAATACTTCTTGCCCTGCTTTCGTCGAATTACTGACAATTTGTTCTACTGTGTCTTGGGACAATAGGTCTACACTGGTCCCTGTATTATCTAGGTCCCCTGGAGTTCCGGTCGGAATAATCTTACTTTCAATAGACTTTCGAATAGACTTTTGCCAATCCTCGAATGATTGCATAAATTCCTTATTCTCATCGGAATTAGCGATGATCTCTGAATTTAACTCATCGACAACTGATATCATATCACGAGAAGATATACCCCCCCCACCAATAGGACCATTGCTTTCCATAAAGTCTGCAACATTTACTGTCGCTCTTCTTGGGTCCAGTAAATCTAAGAATTCTGCGCCAAAAATCCTAGGTCCTTCGATTTTGTTATTAGATATTGGACCAAATGTTCCAATTTGAGGAACTCCCATCGTTTCTGCGAAATTATCGGGATTGCCATAGTCTCCAGTTAAAAAAACTGGAACCATCTCTCCTGGCATTTTTCTTGGAACGGTTGCGAACTCGTCATCGTCTGCTCCATATTTTTCACCTGGCAACCCTAGTAAATCACGATCGGATCTAGACATTTTAATCGGTCTTGTTAGCCTCTTGGTCGGATCTGGCCATCCTTCTCCTCCACTCATAATCCGGGCAATCATGTCGTCTATCTGACCAAGGGTTACCTGCTGGATATATGACATATCTGCCGACATTTGCAGCAAATATCTGATCGCTTCTGTTGTTGTAAGAATCTTCTGCTCCCCTTCTTCTTTAGTGCCCCCCTTCTTCTCTAGTGCCCCCCCCGTTGCACCATCCATATCTGTCCACCTAACTACCGCTGTTTCGTATGCGCTACCGGGATCTGCATATAAGTTTACCAGCTTAGTCAATTCCTCAGCTGCTTTTTCTTGTGCTTCTGGGTTGTCTGGAATAGTCCTTCTATAAGCACTTATTATCGCCATCGGATTTGCATCTTTAGGAACCATTGACACCTGTTCGTTAGGCCTCTTACCCGTATCCGGATCTCTTATAGCCTCTAGAAGTGTTACTAGATTTGTTCCAATATTTCCCTCTACTCTGCGTAGTGCATCTTCGAAGCCGAAAAATCCAATGCCGGAACGTCCAGTTTTATCAAGATCCAGATCCATCTGCGCTGTGATACGCTCAAACGCACGAACCAAATTAGCCGCAAAGCTTCTATCGACAGACTTCGCTGCTGAGCTAGTGATTCCTTCTTCGTCAAATTCTTCTAGCGGATTAAATTTTACAATTTGAGATCTAGTTCGATCCGCGTAATCCACATAGTGACTCATCGCATAACCACGTTCCTTTGATATGGTTTCTAGTGCTGCATTAAAAACAGCTTCTGATAAAAGTCCTACTATTTTATTTCTGAAACGCCCGATACGATCAGACTCTGCTTCAGTTTCAATTTCTTCATGGCCTAAAATATTTTTCACATTTCTTTTAACAAAATCGTTAATGAAAGAATCAAACATCTCCGACTTCATGATCTCGGTCGCCGTTTTTTGGGCAAAGGCATTTAAATCTTCCATTGTGTTGGCTATTTTAGAACCCAATTGGGGCTTAGTTCTATTGACTGTCGAGGTTAGATCTTTAACAGTGTTATAATTATCTTCATAGAAAGATAAATTTTGTTTTGCTCTTTCCCTAGCCTTGTCTGCAGCTTCTTTAATTGAGCTTGATATTGGATCTAAAGATTCAATTGCTCCAATTTCTTTGTACATATTAGAGACCTTATCAAGGATGTCATCAGGTGAAGCACTATCAACAATTTTACCTATCAATTCTGCTTTTTTTGTTGATTTTCCAGACTCCAACGCATTTGCCACATCTCGAAGTTGATTCATTTTTAGTTGATCAAGCATTTGCAAAACTTGCGACTTTTCTATTGAGGGGGTTTTCGAAGTCTTGGTTGCCGAAGCTTTGTTGAGTTCATCTAATTCTCTCCTCAATATATCCGCAGTTTTATCATCGCCGTAAGCCACCGCATACCGCAGTTCTTGTTCGAGTTGTTCTCGGTCGTCAATTTTAGTTGGAAACAGTTCCGCACGATTTTTCTCAAAAATACTTTGGGCTTTTTTCATATTCGGACCCGTAAATGATTCGTCCATGCTATACTGCGATTTTGTAAGCATAAGAAAACCTGGATCCGAACCGAACCCTGCCCCCATCATTAGACCTGCGAGGTATTTAGTTCTTTCTGAATCTGACATCCCAGCTATTTCAGCTGTGCTCGCATACCCACTTCTTCTGAAAGCCAAACTCTCTCTATATAAAACTCTTGTGCCCGAATCTATATTTCCAAGGGCAGTCTCCACCCACCCCCTGGCGGGACCCTGACCCGTCGTATAGTCTCTCCAATCTTCGCTCGGTTTACCGTCAATTAATCTCCTTTTCCCAACGTCTTCTCCCGCTAAAGCCCTCATCATCAAAGCCTCTGCCTGCCTCTTCACCTCAATGTACTCGGGGGGTTCAAGAACTTCGTCTGCTATTCTTTTAGGATCAACCTCCCCCCTTCCGATGAGCCTGAACCTCTTTGGCATATCATTATCGGAGCGAGGTTGAGAATCAATAATTATACCCCCAACTTTAATTACAGAACTAATCCCCTCCCTTTCCATTCTAAGGATTCTGTCTCTCATTCCCAGAAGAGACATTATCAATTTTGCTGCGTTTTCTCTGGTTCGAATATTATTGCTAAACGGGTCAATGTAGTCTACATCCTCCATTATTTTCCTAAGGGACCCGACTAGTTCGTCCCGGGTAAGTTTATCTTCTTCTAATAATTCTACACGCCTTTGACTCTGCCTATTAAGATTGTCAATCTCTCTCAGAAGTCCTTTTATTTCAGGATCTCCCCTGAACCTGTCAGGGACTTCCATATTTTGGGCGCTTCTGAAAACTAATTCGCCGCTAGGCATTTTTGATGCACGTATTTGCTGTGTTAATTGCGGCTTATCAATAGGCGGAGTAAGAGGAGCGGACCTTCTCAACTCAAACTCCCGCATCTCAGGAATCATCTCCGACATAATATTCCTAATACGAGCTTTACCATGCTTATCAAGCTGACTAAGTAAAATTTCGGAATGCTTTCCTGCAACAAACGGATACTGACTCGCGAGAATTTTTGCCACATTATTTGAGGGTAGATCTTCCGAAGTTTTTCTAATTACAGAATAGTCTTTCATGCTCCGTTTTTCAGAAAATGCGCTTGACACAAAGGGCTTGTACATACTTACGTCGCTTAAGAGAGCCCCCCTCTCTAGAGGAGTCTTTGCATTTGCTAATAATCTTTCTAATTTCTCTGTTCTCCTTGGCTCGATAACTATGAAATCTCTGAACTCCCCGGTCCTTTCATAATCACTCAACCATAGCGGGGACTTCATGCCACCAACAACCCTCTCGACGGTCCCTTTTGACTCGACGGGATTTGCCAAAACCTTTGCAACGGGGCTAGACGACTTTTGCACAATCCCCATACGATTAGGTATAAGCTGATCTGTAGGTGCAAGATGGTGATATTTATCAAAGAACTCTAAGGTTTCTCTACCTTGTTCTGTTTTTCTAAGTTTTTTATAATAATCATCTATGAGACTTATTTGCCGTGCAGTTCTTCTCTGTGTAGAAGTGCGACGTAAAGTAAGTAATTGCCCCAAGACCGTGTCCGCATCAAATAGCTGATTCGCTGGCACCATGTCTTCAATCCCCAGAAATTGGTATCTCCTACTCTTGTTATCTCCAAGAGGTGAAAGAAAAGAACCCTTATTCCTCCAGATCATTTTATTACCACCATACTCCCCAGCCTCGAGCCCAGGTATATATTTTTCAAATAATTCTACGACCTCTTTCCCTTTGGGGGTTTTTTGGAGATCATTAACAAGCCGCTCATATTGTTTATAACCCTGGTTAAATGCCTGTCGGATCTTTGTAAACTGAGGTGAGGTAAATAATTCCCTCCCGGATATGAAAGATCCTGTGCCGAAAAGTCCGAGAAGTTTTTGAAACCCAGGATCTGATCCTCGCTCCTTCGCTATTTCGGAACTCTTTTTTCTAGATGTTTCTATTGCAATTTGATTTCTAAGCGTGTTAACCCAAAATTTTCTTTCTTGTTCATATGATTTATCATCGGCAAGCCTCTGACCTATTTTTTTAAAGTATTCCTCTCTGTTCTGTTTTTCCCGAAAACTAAGGCCCATTCCGGTGGCTTCTTTGGTCCTAGTTTGGACTTCTGGAAATCTAAGACTACCATCTTTCCGAAACTCAATAGGAAGCTTAATACCAGAATATCGATCAGTGATAGCTAATTGTGTATTTAGTTCTCTTAATGGAAATAGAACCCAGTTTACATTTCTTAATAAAGTTTGTACCCTTGCTGTTACTCCGCCAATCGCTGACCCTGATAACATGGAGCTAAATCGGATATCCTTGATAATCCCATGCATTTCCCTAAGTGTCTGGAAATTTACACCCATAAAGCCTAGTTCTTTACGGATTGCGGTAACATTGTCTTTTACTAACTCCAAGCCACTCTCGTTTAAGCCCCTAGCCCCTTTTTCCATATCTAAGAAAGTATGTTTTGCTCTATCTAAACCAGCAATCATTCCAGGTACCGCATCTTTTATGATAGCCATAGTAGCTGCAACTTCATTGGTTTTGTCAGCGGTGAACTCCGCAGCTCTCCCAAAGTCAGTAACTACTTTGCCAGTGTTCTCGACTAACCTTATCGATCCTGGTTCAGTTGTAACATCGAAACTTAGTGTAATTTTTGAGTCATCTTGCGCCATATATTGTTCTCTAGACAAAGGACTTAAAGCTCAAATAAAGCAATAAGCGATACTCAACTCTACCTATATTTAGGTGAGGAGTAAAATAGAAAACAATAATATTACTTCTTCCACCTAGCCTTGCGGGCCTTGATGATTTCCCATTCGGGGGCTTCGCTTGCTGCTCTAGACAGGCTAGAGGCCCACTGAAGAGCCTCTAGCCTGTCTTCGTCTTTTACGGCGAAAAGACTGCAAGCAAAGTTGAATTTTTCGATCGATAGACTGTACTCGACCTTTTTTATTTTACCACGGGCACGTCCAGCAGAAAGGCTCGTAGTTTTAGTCTCTTCAGTTTTTTCGTGCTTTTCAATACAGTGAGCTGCAAATTGATATATCTTTGCAAGGTCACTTTTCCTTCTAAGAATATTAAAAGGGCACGATTCAGTCTTGCCGTGATCTACATAGTAGCAAATGTCGGGGTCTTCTCTGTGAGATTGCATTCGCTCACAATCCTCACAGGACTTAGGAACATCGTTCTGATAAATTGCGTGAGCGAAGTCCTCTAAATCTTTTTTAACTCTTCTTCGTACTCCTCTTCCTCAGCGGCTCCAGCCTGAAGTACATCAAAAATCTTGTTTCCGAAATCCTGAGGCCAAGTGTTTCGATACAAGTAAAAACATGCATCATCAGAGAAATCGATTTCGGTATGCTTCTTCGCATATTCCTCCATCTTTTCTCCACCGAGCTTACGACCATCACGAACGATCTCATTCCAGTTCGAAACAGTAAGACCGCTCCAACCCTTCACGACTCGCTTCAGGTAGTCTCGGTCAACCTTGTCCTGATTACTCTGGTTCTTCCTGAAACCGCCGCCTTCGCTCTGGTTCAACTTTGCGAATACTGCTCGATACTCCTTAATCGGGAGAACCCGAACCTTTAAGCTAAACTTAGGTCCGGATTCATCTGCCTGACAAACATAAACATCAACGAGGTTATCATCGATGTCTTCCAACTCTAAACCGTCTGGTAAAAAAGACATACTCTATTCTCCTATATTCTAACAATCTGCCGCTATGGCGATCTTCTCTAACTTATATTAAATTTTTACTTGGTGCAATATGTTTAATTATCTTTAACTACCTAAATTAATGGAGCAATACCAATTAACTCCAACCGAAAGTAGTGGTGGTTAGGTTCGTTAGCTTCGAAGCACCAAATACGATACCATAATCCCGATCATCTAAATCCGAAGTTATGTTGTAGCTAAGGGTGTAAGTTCTAATTCCCTGATCATCGGCATACTGCACATCAACGAGCTGAGCAGCCGGGAAAAGGAAACCAATCTTTTCAAAGCTCCCAAGTTCCGTACCATCATCCCCGTGAATAAACTTAATCTCATGGCGAACCTGCTCACCAGATGCATCAGCCAAGTCGCTCATCGGATTAAAGATTGAATTATTCCCACCAGGATCGGAAGCAGTGGCAAGATCACTCTCCACTTCGACAACAAGCTCAAGAGTAGGAGTTCGGTCCGTAATGAAAAGTCCCTGCAGGCCAAATTGAGAATTGGCGTCCATTCGCTCAATTACGTTAACCCCAGCATCAAAAGTAAAGCTGCGCACAATCGGGTCCCCCGCTACAAATCCACCAGTACCATCTCCATTTGTGGCACCAATGCTCCACCCGGCCTCGCTATTAGCTGACACCCCTGCCTGGATAAGCTTTTTGTTATCCTTAGGGTATGTGGGTGTGGGGACAGTCGTCGCCGTCGTAGGAAGATTATAGGTTCCGCGCATATCAAACTGAAGCTCGGCTCCCTCTCCCGCATTCCCAGAAAGAGTGAAAGTTCCAAAAACACTACTGGACACATGCTTAATCTTGTCCGCATAAACATGCATCGTACAAGACTCAAAATCCGATGACCGGGGCGTATATGCGACCTGTCCCTGTGTATTGCTTTGCACCCCAAGGGTTATTGCTTCCTTTAGTCCGCAAGCCCTAAAAAGACTACCATAGAATGGGACATTTATTTCTTGGGGGTTGGTATTACTAACCAAATTAGTAAAGGGGGCGGTGGAGCCGCTCTGATAAGCTATGATAGCCTCCCCTGTGCCTGTAATATAATTATCGGCATCGCCGACGTTACTGGTGCCAACAGCAATTCCATCGCCATTCTCGTCCTTAGGGTTACGAGAAATGCCCCTAGAGGCCATAAGGTGAGTCTTCGGTCGAATGTTATAAAGACGACGACCAATTAAATTCTTATACTTGGAAAGCGAAGCACGAACTGGAGCAACGTCAACAACCGTCGCATCCATCGAAATCGGATTGATCTCGTCAAAAATCAACATCGCAGCGGAACTAGAGCCGGTGGTGCCGGATCCCTCGAAAGCTGTCATCACCTCTGGTGTTCCTACAGAATCTTCCGTCACAGCTAAAACCAAAGTCTTTCTTGTTAAGTTAGGATTATTTGCTCCCATAATTGCACCTCTTCTTAGTTAAATTTAATAAAATCTGCCACTTCCTACATGCTAAATTAGCGACCTTGAGGAATCAAGTCTTGAAACAATCCCAACAAGTTTTTATCTCAAAATTTATCTGAAACTTACACCTGATAATAATCTACAACTAGCCCCCAGCCACATTCTCTCTTTGGGCCATTATCTCTTACGCTGTATTCAAGTTTGCATAACAGAGAATCAATACTTCTGATTTTATTATAATTTACGAAATAAATCAAATCCGCAAATGTCTCAGTTTACATCCTTGAAACGCTAAACTTCGCAGCCCTGGCCTATGGGAAACTTCAACCACAAATCTAGTTTACCAAGTTGGGGTTATTCATTTGCCTTCTATATCTCATCTCGTATGTTATTTGCCCCATTATATAGCCAGGAAGAGTGTCGGATATGTCTATGGCATTATTCTTCTCTAAAAATTGATATGTATTCGATATCGTTTGCCCCTGAGAATCAGTTACATTCGCTGTGAATTCTATTCCAGTTGCCGTAATAGCCCTTTGGATATCTGCCAAAAACTTATTAGCCTCTTTCTCTGGTGACTCACCATGCCAAGTATCTACAAAACCTATCATAACCT
>Ga0181575_10000552_pt1 | contig 27459 bp, 28 predicted proteins | sample 101ome_23_FD_145599 | JGI IMG/M metagenome (GOLD analysis project Ga0181575, IMG submission 145599) | Coastal salt marsh microbial communities from the Groves Creek Marsh, Skidaway Island, Georgia - 101411CT metaG (spades assembly) | ecosystem: Environmental > Aquatic > Marine > Intertidal zone... | reverse complement strand
TAATATTGTCATACGCATACAACGTGAAATCAATCGTTTCTTTGGCTATTGCGCGCTCAATGCGAGTATCGGCTTGAGTATGACCAAAAAAAAATGCGATACAGATTATAAAATAATATCGGTATCGCATTTAAAAAAATAACGCTTATTGGCTAAGCTTAGATTTTTTCCATTTCAATAAAAAATTGATTGGGCGTGTATTGTCGGCTGTTTTTTGTAGACCAGCTATCCGTTGATGATCCAGTTGTTCCGCCTGTAATTAAATTCCCCCAAAACGCTCCTGCTGTCTTTGTTCCAATAGTAACTTCCTCTGTTTTGTAACCAGATTTCTGAAATCTTACTTGCTTGTTCATACCGTCACGAGAAATTTTGTAAACCAAACTCCCATCTTTAATCTTACCCACTGGCTGTCCATCGATGTAAACAGCAACATTGTCCACATTAGAATTAAATCTAATTGCATCACCCCCAGTAATAGAATGCAAAATAGTCGCAAATCCAAATGAGTTTAAACTTAAAAATCCAGTCAATGATAACAAAACCAACACTTTTTTCATGTAACAACTCCTTATAACTGATACTATAAACTAAACACCTATGCCATAGGTTAACAAATTTGTTTAAAACACACAAGCTTGTATTAAACTACAGCTTTATTTTCTCCATTTGAACATAAAATTGATTGGGTGTGTACTGCCGACTATTTTTTGTGGACCAGCTATCTGTTGAAGACCCCGTGCTACTTCCATACGAAAAAATAGCGTTTCCCCAAAATGTTGCCGCTAACTGAGTTCCGACAATAACCGTCTCAGTTCTATATCCATCTTTTCTAAACTCTATACGCCTATTCTTACCAGTACGCTGTAATTTATATTTCATGGTTCCATACATGACCCCGATTGGTTGCCCATCAATAAATACGCGAACCTTTTCTACATTAGAGTTAAACACAATATCATCGCCACCTGAAATAGAATGTAGAATCGTTGCAAAGCCAAACACATTCACTTTGACAAAAAATATTCCAAAAACTATTCCCATCAAAATTTTATGCATCTGTTTCCTCCTTTATGTTGACTGCTTGATATTTTTAAAATCAACCATGTTTAGTTTACTATGCCTCCTTCAACTTTTCAATCTGATCGCGTAGAACAGCGGCCACTTCAAAATTAAGCTCGGAGGCAGCCGCTTCCATTTTTTGAGTCAGCTCTTGTATTAAATCCGGCAACGGCATTTCAGCATCCGGCTTAGCCACCGCTTGAACGGCCTCTTTGACCGCTTCGCGATCCGCCTCGCGAATATCCCGAACTTTACGCGTTACCGTTTTAGGCACAATGCCGTGCGTCTTGTTGTATGCCAATTGCTTATCCCGCCGCCGTTGGGTTTCACGCTGCGCACCTTGAATAGACTTCGTCAGCTTATCCGCATACAAAATAACCGTCCCGTTTTGATTCCGAGCAGCCCGTCCCATCGTTTGAATTAATGACCGCTCATTACGCAAAAACCCTTCTTTATCCGCATCTAAAATTGCCACCAACGATACCTCCGGCAAGTCCAACCCCTCTCGCAACAAGTTCACACCAACCAACACATCAAAAATGCCCACCCGCAGATCGTGCAAAATATCAATACGCTCCAACGCATCAATATCCGAATGCAGGTAACGGACTTTAAAGCCAGCATTAACCAAGTAATCGGTTAATTCCTCGGACGACTTTTTTGTCAGTGTTGTCACCAAGACCCGCTCATCCACCGCCACCCGTTGGCGTGTTTCTTCAATTAAATCCGATACTTGGCCTTGAATCGGGCGAATGGTAATCACCGGATCCACCAAGCCCGTCGGGCGAATCACCTGCTCCACCACATCCGGGCTTTGCCACGCCACACTCACCGACGGCTCCGAAACCGAATCGGGCCAGACACATTGATCCAGCTCATACGGACCTGGGGTGGCCGACACATAAATAGTCTGTTTTTTGCGTTGCTCAAACTCCTCAAACGTCAGTGGCCGATTATCAAACGCCGACGGCAACCGAAACCCATGCGACACCAACGACTCTTTCCGACTCCGATCCCCACGATACATACCCCGAATCTGGGGCATCGTCACATGGGATTCGTCCACAATGGTAATAAAATCATCGGGAAAAAAGTCGAGCAAAACATCCGGTGGACTTCCCGGCGCACGATTTTCAATCACACGCGAATAGTTCTCAATGCCTTTGCAATACCCCAACTCCCGCATCATCGCGATATCATAGCGGGTTCGCTTTTCCAATCGCTTGGCCTCCAATTCTAACCCTTGCTGATTGAGCTCCTTAATCCGAGCCGCTAATTCGGTTTTAATTCGGCCAATGGCCGGGCTTAAATCATCCTCGACAACATAGTGCGTAGCTGGAAAAATAGACACTTCTGACAAATTATTCAACACCTCACCCGACACCGAATGGCAGCGACTAATGCCCTCAAGCGTATCGCCAAAAAACTCAAACCGAATCGTCGCCTCATCCCAACTGGGAAACAGCTCAATAACCTCACCCCGCACCCGATAAGCCCCCGGGCTCAGTTGAATATCATTGCGTTCGTAATGCAACTCATGCAGCGTCGTTAAAAATGCAGAGCGATCATACTCGTGATTCAACCGAACCGACACCACCGCATCATAGTACGCCTTGGGAGACCCCAAGCCATAAATGCAAGACACCGAAGCGACAATAATCACGTCCTTGCGCAAAAACAAAGACCGCGTGGCGTGGTGGCGCAACCGTTCAATTTCTTCGTTAATTTGGGCCTCTTTTTCGATATAAATATCCCGAGCCGCAATATACGCCTCTGGCTGATAATAATCATAATATGAAATAAAATAGTCCACCACATTGTTGGGGAAAAACGACCGAAATTCAGAACACAATTGTGCCGCCAATGTTTTATTATGCGCCAAGACCAACGCCGGTCGATTCACATTGGCAATCACGTTGGCAATGGTAAAGGTTTTCCCACTACCCGTAACCCCCAATAATACTTGATTGTCTTTGCCTGCGTTTAACCCTGCCGTTAATCGGTCAATCGCGTCCGGCTGGTCCCCGGCTGGCCAATATTCAGAAACCAGTTGAAACGCCGATGGCATTTAATGATTCAAAAATCGTTCCGCATCCAACGCGGCCTGACACCCACTACCCGCAGCCGATATCGCTTGCCGATACGTAAAATCTTGCACATCCCCACAGGCAAAGACCCCCGGCACCGACGTGGCCATAGACGGCGCATGTGGCGTTTGAATATACCCATTGTCGTGCAACGCCACTTGCCCCTCTAAAAAAGCCGTATTGGGCTCATGACCAATCGCATAGAAAATACCCGATGTTGCCACGGTTTCAATAGTGCCATCCGGACCAATCAAATCCGCTTCGGTTAGTACCTGCTCATTGCCACGAACCGCATGCAATTCAGCATTGTACCGAATGGTAATTTTGTCATTGCTTTCCGCGCGGCGTTGCATGACTTGAGACGCTCGCAAGTGATCTTTTCGAACAACCATCGTGACTTGACTCGCAAACTTGGTTAAGTAGGCCGCCTCTTCAACAGCGGAATCCCCACCCCCAATCACCAACAGGTGCTTATTGCGAAACAATGGCAATGCCCCATCACATACCGCACAGGCCGACATGCCCCGCTGCCAGTAAGTCTCTTCCCCAGCCACATGCAACCGACGGGCCGTAGCCCCTGTGGCTAAAATTAACGTCTCCGCATGGTACACAGCGTCACCCACATGCACCGCAAAGGGCCGCTGGCTCATATCAACCCGGTCCACGGTTTCGGTCCGAATATCGGTTCCGCAGGCAATGGACTGTTGGCGCATGCGATCCATCAACTCCGGGCCTAAAATGCCATCCGGAAATCCGGGGAAATTCTCAACATCGGTGGTTGTCGTCAACTGCCCCCCAGCGGCCACCCCACCCGCCATGAGCCCTTCAAACATCACGGGGGCTAGCGCCGCACGTGCGGCATAAATTGCTGCCGTATGACCCGCAGGGCCTGAACCAATAATAATGACCGGATGTACCATCTCGAATGCCTCCTTCTTATAAATCAAACAAATCGGTTACCGGTGCAGATTCATGCATTGGAACCACCCCGGTTTCAATTTCTTTGGGCTCACGCCCAACCCAATATTTTTCCATTGTCACGGTTTCAGACTGTGGGCCGGCTAATTTGCCTGTTGCCCAGCTCACTTGCTCAGACACCAAGCCGGTAGGGCTCGGAAACCGCTGGGGGTTAATGTCTTGCACACAATATTTCATAAAGTCTCGCCACATCAACGCCGGGATCCAACCACCCGTAACCTGATTCATGGGTTCATTGTCATCATTTCCCACCCAGGCTACCGTTACCATTTGTGGAATAAAGCCAAAAAACCAAGCATCTTTATAATTGGATGTCGTCCCCGTTTTTCCGGCAATGGGACGGGGCAGGCGTGCGTTGCGCCCGGTCCCATAGTTTAATACCCCAGTCATCATATCCACTAAGGCTAAAATCATTTTTCGAGAGTACACCTGCTTTTCCTGATGCTGGTGTTTGTACAACACCGTACCATTTCGGTCTTCAATACTCAAAATAGACACCGGTTCAACCCGAATCCCATTGTTGGCAAACACGCCATAAGCAGCTGCCAAATCAATCATGGTGACTTCAAATGCACCCAAGGGCAACGATAATATTGGTTTCAATTCGGCGGCAATCCCAATCTGTTTGGCGGTCCGAACCACGGCTTCAGGGGTCACCATATCATTTAATTTCACCGCAACCACGTTGACAGACAACTCCAACGCCCGACGCATGGGCAACAAGCCTCGGAACTTTTTATTGTAATTTTGTGGGGTATAGACCCCCTCAATGGTATTAAATGATATTTCTGAATCATCAATAAATGACCCTGGGGAAAAGCCATGCTCTAAAGCTGTCAAGTACACAAATGGCTTAAACGCAGAACCGGGTTGGCGCTGGGCTTGTGTCACTCGATTAAATTGCGTATCTAAAAAGTCATTGCCCCCCTGCATGGCTAAAATATAACCAGTTCGCGGATCCATAGCTAAAATAGCCGCCTGGGAATACCCCAGTCCATCCACTCGCTGTTTTTTGATCCAGTGGGGATTTTTAGATTTTTCAATATAGTTATCCACAACTGCTTTGGCTTTTTCTTGATACCGGTAGTTTAGGGTGGTTCGGACTTTGAGCCCCGAGGTATACGTGTCTTTCTCTCCATACATTTCAATTAGCTGTTTTAATACATGGGAGGTAAAGTAGGGGGCTTTGTACCGGAGTTTTTTTTGTTTTTGATAGATCAATTCTTCAACATAGGCTTGTTGCGCTTGGTCCTCCGTAATTAAACCCAAAGCCGCCATACGGTTTAATACAACGCGTTGCCGCCGCTTGGCCCGCACTTTATTGCGCAAGGGGCTATACAGTTCCGGGCCTTTCAGCAAGCCCACGAGCATGGCCGACTCGGCAACACGCAAATTTTGACTGGATTTGCCAAAATAATACTGGGATGCGGATTCGATGCCGTAGGTGTTATGCCCCCAGTACACTTGGTTGAGGTACATTTCTAAAATATCCGTTTTGGTAAAATGCTTTTCAATTTGGATGGCAAGTAAGGCTTCTTCCAATTTTCTTAAAATTGTCTTGCGCTTGGTTAAAAATAGATTTCGAGCTAATTGCTGGGTTAGTGTGCTGCCCCCTTCAACAAACTCCATTGCAATAATATCCCGATACAAGGCCCGCATAATGGATTTCGCATTGAGTCCATTGTGATCATAAAAATCCGTATCTTCCATGGCAATGACGGTTTGTTTCAAAATGGGCGATATGGACTCAATGGGCTTTAATACCCGATTTTCTTCTTCGTGCAGTTCGGCCAAAACCACCCCATCGTGGGAGTATATTTTAGTCGTTTCAGCGGGGATATAGGTATTAATGGTAGTGACATCGGGCAAGCCTCGGTGCAAATACACCAATACAGCGGTTAGCCCAATTAGGCCAATCGTTCCACACACAACGCCCATTCCCAACACCATTCGAATGCTGCGCCACACTTTTTGACGCCGATGCCGCTTTAAAAAATGCGACTGCCCCCGAATCTTGTTCATGGACTTTTCGATCCTGCTGACCGAATATCGAGACCGAAAGTTGCGCTTTGCCATTCCTATCGTTTAATGGTATCACAAATAGTGAATGGGCTAAACATCCTGGTCTGTCTGTGCTGAATTAGCACCTTTATTGATAACTTGCCATTCAGCACTAAACTCATTATATCTCCCCCCGAAAAAATTAACTGAAAATTTAAAAACTGATTAATATTAGATAGGAACTACGGAATCGAACGGACGTTCAGTCTGCTTTTTAGAAGAATGGATCAAACTGTTTCTTAACAATCTCAGCGCCTGCGGCACATAACCGCCACTAAGCAAACGCATGAAAATACGTATCCGCTTACCTGAATTGACTATTTTGTTTAGAATAGCTTCATGCGCACGTGTAGCACATATTGCTTATCAAATAGCTTCATTAACAGCCAAATTAGTCAGCCTGTCTCTTAGTCTCATCACAAGTAGATTTCAAAGCCTCACTCAAGCCCTCTAAAATACTATCCAGATAACCTGATTTTTCTATTTCTTCTCGAATAGCTTTATTAAGAGCTAAATTACCCACCGCACGTGCAGCACATTCCTTAGTATCATCAGAAGCATTAGCATCATTCAACGCCTCACCCAAGCCCTGTAAAATACTACCCAGATCTGAGCTAGTTATTTTTTTTCGAATAGATTTATTATGAGCCAAATTAGCCACCGTACATGCAGCCTGTTTCTTAGTATCATCAGAATCAGCCTTCAAAGCCTCACAAAACCCTCGAGTTTCCCAAGCTACCGCAAACTTAACCCGGAGCATTGCTCCCCCACGACAACTCATTCACACTATTATTAGTTTGAAATAACTTCTGTTTGAACTGAGATATCCCCAAAGCTCATGGTAAACAAGCAATGATCATCATCAGAATACGACCGAAACACTCCGGCATTTGCTAACAATTCTTTCAAAAAAAGTTCATCTTGTTTTGACATTAAACCCGATCCTCCTAGCCCAGCATTTTATTCATTATTTCATCCGTGATTTTAAACACGTACACTATCAATACCCAAAAATCCAAAATGCTAAACATTGCGCATACAACGTAAATTAAAAAAAACTTCCATTAGATCTATTGAGATTAATATGCTAGTATACTGTCAACACTAATTATTAGGTTGCCTGTATTACTTCAAACTATATTGTCCAAAAGAAATACTGTATTAGCTAGTGTGATTCAATGATTAATCACAAAAAAATAAAGGAGTATAAATTATTATGAATATTGTAATTATATCCGCTGAAATGGCCCCCCTTGCTGTTGATGGCACCGGTATTATTGCAAACGAAATTGCCCAAACCGGCAATTATCTAGCCGAACAGGGTGCATCTGTTCTGCAATTTCTACCCCGCTATGCCTGGGTCTCAAAAAAAACCGACATCACTCGGATCTACCGTCGCATCCGATTGCGCATGGGCCAAGGCAATAAAGAATTTAATATCTATCAGCATGAAACACTAGAGCCCGGTGTTCAGCCCTATTTTATTGGTAAAGATTTGTATTTTAAGCGCGATACCTGCTACGGCGATAGCACCGGCACCTACCCCGATCATTTCGAACGATTCGAATATTTCTCCATGGCATTTCTAGAAGCACTTAAAGTTATTGATTTCAAACCCGATATTATCTTATGTATGGGTGCCCCACTAGCCATCGCCACACCGCTAATTAAATCTGCCCCCAGTCAAGTTAATTTCTATGATAATACCTCTGTATTTTACATTGATTTTACCGGTGGGCCTGCCAACATTTGCGACACAAAAACATTCCAATCATTAAACGTATCCGAATTCCTGGATTCCAACTATCAATCTGGCGACACCGTTAACTTCAGCGAAATTGGAATCGCCAATGCCGATAAATCCTACATCGTAGACACAAAATCCGGTGGGACATTAAATAAAGCCGCACTTTTCGCTGACATCAAAGCTGCGATAGAGACGCGTCAAGTACAGTTTGCATAAGCCCCCGTGGTGGGCATTGACCGGTGAAGTGCCGAAACGCGACCTCACCTTGGCCCACCAACATCGCCTTGCCATAAATACAGTGTGCCCCTTGGCGTTTAGCCTCAACTAGAAATGGCGTATCTTGGGGAATATACACCGTGTCATAACACGTATGCGAGGCTGTTAGTGTCGCATGTTCCGGCAACCACCGATCAACTGAAAACCCCTGCATGCCAATCGGCGTTGCATTCACAATAATACTATGGTCCGCAATCATGGCCGGCGTAACCGGCCACGGCAATGCCGCGGTCTGGCAATGCTGCGCAGCCCCCACGGTATTCAATAGCGTTTGTGATTTGGTTGTATCACGCGCAACCACAGTAATTGCTGACACCCGACGCATCAGACCCGCCACAATCGCACACGCTGCCCCACCCGCTCCCACCAGCAACACACGCCCCCGTTTTAAGGCATCGGAGCCATCGCTAAACCCCGACATAAATCCAGCGCTATCGGTGTTGTATCCAATTAAACGCCCATGGTCATTGAGAATAACATTAACCGCATTGGCCTCCTGAGCGGTGGCATCCAACTGATCCAAATACGGCATCACCGCCTGTTTGTACGGAATGGTAACATTGACCCCCCGGAACGGCAGCGATCGGATACCGTCTAATGCCCCGGATAACTGGTCCGGCTCAACCGGCAAGTGCAAATACTGCATCGGAATACCCAACGCATCCAACGCCGATTGCTGCATGTTCGGAGACAAACTATGCGAAACGGGATTCCCTAAAATACCCAGCAATAAATTCGTGCCTGTTGGATCTTGATTTTTCATACTACTTTGTCGTATTATAAGATGCATGTTAAAAAATTACGAATTTCTATATACAACAAGCGGCACACTATCAGCTGACGAGTTTGAAAAAATAAAAGAAAAAATTGATAGTATCGTAGCCACCGACGGTGGAAGTATTATTGAAGAAAAAGATTTGGGGACCCGAACTTTATTACTCAAGCGAAACAAAACAACCCGAGGCACCTTGCGCATCTACCAAGTGTCTTTGAGCACAACTGGGTTAAACGAATTGAGAAATTTTGTTTTGGTTACTGAAAGTATTTTATCGCATTACATTGTCACTGGGGATTCTGTTGTAACCCCAACAATGACACCGTTTGAATACAAAACAGCCTAGCCATGTCTAGCGTTAATAAAATTACCTTAATGGGAACCGTCACCGGGGATGTTGACATTAAGGTAAGTGATCAGGGGGTGAGTCGTGCACGATTAACACTCTCTGTTCAGCGCGTTGCACGACCGGGTGCGCCGGTTAGTTTTGATGAAATCCCCCTGCTCGCTTGGGGCGAAGTCGCTGAATCCATACACAAAACAGCTTTTTCTGGAAGTTTTTTATTGGTTAAGGGCCGAATTTTAGTGAACAGTTTTGATGATCAACATGGAAATCGAAAATGGGTAACTGAAATTGATGTTCGGGACTTTCAAGTCTTGCAAAGCACAGCTGCCTCGCCACAAGCGTCTAGCCCAGAGAGCGTACCAACAGCCACACCCAACACAACCGAAACTCAAGCAGGCATTGCTGAGAGCGACTTTGATTTCTCACCCTTACCCGAAGAAAAAGAAACCGTTCCCGCCAGTCGAGATGCCGATACCACATTTTCAGAACAATTGGGCGACGACGTTCCGTTTTAGGGAGTTAAACTATGGATAATGCGTATTTAAATGATGTGTTTTTAATTGGCCGACTAACCCGAGACCCTGAGTTGCGGATGACAGCATCTGGAATTCCCGTAGTTCGGTTTAGTTTAGCCGTGAATCGAAACCGGCGCAATGCCGATGGAACATCCGATGCCGATTTCATCCGAGTGGTTTGTTGGAACCGATTGGCTGAGATCTGTGAAAAATACTTAAAAAAAGGCCGATTAATTAGTATTGCCGGTCGTTTGCAAGTGGACAAATACGAGCAAAATGGCGAAGCCCGAACCAGTTTTGAGGTTGTTGCCGATGATATGCAAATGTTAGAGCGTTCAGCTGATGCTGTACAACAAGAATTTCAAGGAGAGCCCCAATGAAGCAAAAAACAATTTATCGATTTAACCGTGAAGGTGGTCGTGTAAAACCCGACACTATTTTCTCAGAGTCTGAAGCTGTGATTGATTATAAAGATGAGCGTCTATTGGCTTTTTTGACCGATCGACTCAAAATTGTTCCTCGCCGGAACTCAGGAATATCCGCCAAGCAGCAACGACGGATTAAACGCGCCATCCGACGTGCGCGAAACAGTGGTTTGATTCGTTACTCAGCCAAAGTATAAATTAGGAGGGTATCATGGGAAAACAAGTATCGGTTATTTTAGTTGAAGACATTCCAGGTTTAGGCGCATTCGGAGACGAAAAAAAAGTCAAAGCCGGTTATGCCAATAATTTTTTAATTCCACAGGGATTGGTTGAGTTGGTTAATGCCAGCAATACCAACTTAATTCAAGACATTCAAAAGAAAAAAGCCCGTTATGAAGCACAAAAGACTGACGAAGCAACCAGTCTAAAAAAACAATTGGATGGCCAATCCGTGTCAATTCCTGTTGCTGTCAATGACAACGGTGATTTATACGGCAGTGTTGGCGCAAAAGAATTGTGTGCCGCTATTCAGCGCGATTTAAACGTGAGTGTGAGCAAAGATCGCGTGTCTCGAACGTTTCAAATTAATGCGCTTGGCGATCACGAAACCACGATTGAGCTGTTTGGTGACGTTGCCGCAACACTAACCGTCTCTGTCACTCAGGCTTGATTCAGCCCGACTTTAGTCAGTTCCCCACCGATAGCGGTGTCTATCTGATGAAAGATAGCACCGACCATATTATCTATATTGGGAAAGCCAAACGCTTGCGTCAACGAATTCGGCATTATTTTTTGCCGTCTGTCAAAGACCCAAAAACCCGATTATTGCGTACCCGAATTGCGCACATTGAATTTATTGCCACGGCAACTGAAGCGGATGCCTTGGTATTGGAACGGCAGCTCATTCAAAAGCATCAGCCTGAATTTAATATCATTCTCAAAGACGATAAAAATTTTCCGGTGGTCCGAATTTCTAAACGCGAGCCCTTCCCGAAACTCGAGGTTGTTCGCAGTATGGGTGAGCGTGGCTACACCTACTTTGGCCCTTTTCCGTCTATGGGATCGATTCGACAGTTTATGAAACTGATTCACGCGCTATTTCCGGTACGCGATTGCCATCAGCGCATTGATGCCGTGTCCCAACAACCCAAATGCATTAAATTGGATATGGGCACCTGTTTGGGGCCCTGCATTCACAAAGACCCCGATGCGTATCGGGCCATGATTCAATCACTCAGTACATTTTTAAACGGCAATCGAGCCCCTATGATTGCCCAGTTGCAACAGTCCATGCAAACGGCTGCCGATACCAAACACTATGAGAAAGCCGCCATTATCCGAGACCAATTGCTTCAAATTGAGCAACTGGATGCCAGCAATACCGTGCACATTACAGATAAAAAAGCCTACCATGTCTGGGGATTTTCAAACTCGGACTCTTTGCAGTATGCCATTGTTCAACACATTATTGATGGCAAATTGATCGCACAAAAAGGCTTTTATAAAACACCCCCGCTTGCCTGGGATCAATTTGTTCAACACACCCTCCTTCACTATTATGCAGAGTCCCCCACTGAGACATTATTAATATCAGAGCCTATTTATCAGTTACTCACTGAATTAAATTTATTTAATCGTCAGTTGGCATGCCCCAAACGGGGGGCTAAAAAAGTGATTGTGGATACCGCCAACCGCAATGCATATTTATCGATGTTGGCCTTGGACTTCAAATCCGTTAAACGGGATGCCGACAGCCACTCTATTTTAGACACACTACGAACCCGTTTATCACTTAGGCAAACACCCAATTTGATTTTTGGGTTCGATAGTTCTCACTTTCAGGGAACCGCCTATGTGGGATCGGCCGTATGCTTTTGGCATGGCCAACCCGATAAAAGCCGATACCGCCGATTTCAAATCAAAACAACACACGGCCACAGCAATGACCCCCAAAGTATTTATGAACTTGTCACCCGACGATTGCAATTGTGTTTAAAGCATCACGAGGCCTTGCCTGATCTATGTTTAATTGATGGTGGTAAAGGACAGCTATCTGCTGCTAAAATGGCACTGTATGACAGTGGTTTACACCATCGTATTGATACTGTGGCTTTGGCCAAACGCGAGGAGATGGTATACAGCGATCACTATCCCAATGGCATTCAGTTGGGTGCCAATGATCCGGGGCGGTTTCTGTTGCAACACGTCCGGGATGAATCCCATCGATTCGCCCGCGCCTACCAACGACTCAAGCGCAAGGACACGTGGTTCAATGATTAAATACATCGGTATAATGCTATGGATTGGCCTGGCGTGTTCAGGCACAACACCCAACGCGGTACAGGAATTGGAACAAGCCTATACCCGCAATGAACAACACATTGAAGAACAGCGTGAAAAACAATCCAAAGTGCTCAATGAATTACTCACAATTGATCGCAATTTAAAGGTGAAACAAACCGAACTCACTCGCTTAAATGCCAATCTAAAAGCCTATCAACATGAACAAATCAACATTCAACAACAGGTCGCCGATGCACACACTGAATTTCAAAACGTCCAACACCACTTTGAACGTCGTATTCGGGATATTTACAAATATCAAAATTTTGGATTTCTTGAAGTTTTGTTTTCATCGCATGATCTGTTGTCTTTTTTCGAAACCGCTATTTGGTTTGAAAAACTACTCACAGCCGATATTCGATTATTGGATAACATCCAAAAAAAGCACCAGGCCTGGCTCAATTATCAACGCAAAATAGCACAACGCAAATCCCGCATTGAATCCATGCAATCCCAAGCCCAATCAACATTGCTAGACATTCAACAAACCAAACAACAAAAAAATCAACGCCTGCAAGCACTGAATCAAACCATTGAAGCCTTTGAAAAAGAAAATCAGGCCCTATTGGCCAGCTCCAGTGAATTGGCCACGCTGATTCGATCCCGTAAAAAAACAACCGTTATGGGGAGTATGCAATTTGTAAAGCCGGTACTGGGCTGGCTATCCTCCAGTTTTGGATACCGCACCCATCCCATATTCAAACGGCGCATTTTTCATGCTGGAATTGACTTTGCTGCCCCTTCTGGTCGAAAAATTATTGCCGCTGACCGGGGAACAGTCATCTTTTCTGGATGGTGGGGCGGTTACGGCAAAGCGACGATTTTAGATCATGGCAACAACATCACCACCGTCTATGCCCACCAATCCCGAATTGTGGCTAAAAAAGGCCAGCAAGTTGAAAAAGGCCAGCTAATTGGTTATGTGGGATCCACCGGTTATTCAACGGGCCCCCATTTGCATTTTGAAGTCCGAAAAAACGGAACCCCCATTAATCCTTCCACCTATTTCAAAAAACTGTAAGCGCATGCAACTCGTCAACTATACCCAGCAGCTTCAGCGCCTTATTGAAAAAGCCCAGGCAATCGCCGTGGCGAATCAGCATCAACACTGCGACGAACACCACCTATTGGCCAGTCTGCTACGGGATCCCATTGCACAAACGATACTCACTCAAGCTGGCGCTAAACTCCCCACGATTGAGGCAACCAACCAAGCGGTATTGGATCAGTACCCCACCGCAGCCACGACCGAAAAAAAGATTACCCGCCAAGTTGTGGCTGTATTACTAGCCTGCGAACGCGTGAGTCAAGCCTACACGGATCGGTTTGTGTCTGTGGATAGCCTGCTGATTGCGATGGCCGAGCATACGGAATCGCAAAGCCTTCAACACGTCTTTAAGCAATCCGGTTTATCTGCGAAAGCCATCCGAATCGCTCGCGATAACTACCGCAATGGCCGCGTCATTACCCATGCGACCGATGACACCGAACATCCCTTAAAGGATTACAGCCGAAACCTAACCGATTTAGCGAAAGCCGGTCATCTGGACCCCGTGATTGGCCGAGACCTTGAAATTCGACGCCTCATGGAAGTGCTCGCCCGTCGAACAAAAAACAATCCCGTTTTAATCGGAAAATCCGGGGTAGGAAAAACAGCCATTGTCGAAGGCCTCGCCCAACGGATTGCCGCTGAAGATGTGCCCGACACCTTAAAACACAAACACATTATTGCCTTAGACTTGGGCGCTATTGTAGCGGGAACTCACTATCGCGGTGAATTTGAAAACCGATTCACCCAGATTATTCAAACCGTATCCAACCGAAGCGATTGGATTGTGTTTGTGGATGAAGTGCACTTGCTCATCGGTACCGGCCGTAGCGATGGGGCCATGGATGCCGCCAATTTACTCAAACCAGCGCTGGCAAACGGAACCTTGCATTGTATTGGCGCCACTACCCTCACCGAATACAAGCAGTATATTGAAAAAGACCCGGCACTAACCCGTCGATTCCAACCCGTCTATACCGAAGAGCCTAGCGTGGCGGACACTATTTCAATTTTGCGGGGCATTAAAGAACAATATGAGCGGCATCACGGCGTTAAAATTAAAGATTCCGCGATTGTTGCCGCCGCCAATTTGTCCGACCGCTACATCACCCATCGCTGTTTACCCGATAAAGCGATTGATTTAATGGATGAAGCCGCCAGCCAACGAACGATTGAATTAAATAGCAAACCACGTGAGCTGGACAGTGTTGATCGAAAAATCATGCATATAAAAATCGAAATTGCCGCCTTAAAAAAAGAAACAGACTCGGATTCCAAGGCTCGACTCCACTCACTCGAAGCCACGTTAATTGAATTGGAAGCCAGCTCCCAACAGCTAACCGACGATTGGGCGGTTGAAAAACATCAATTGGATCGCATTCATGCCCTCAACGAAGCGGTTGATGCCGCTAAAAAAAATCTGGCCATTGCCCAACGCGCCGGCGACTTAGACTATGCCGCAACATTAAAATATGGCCATATTCCAACTATTGAACGCGAATTAACCGAACTAGAATCTGGTAGCGACCGCCGACGTGATACGATTGATGATTCCGATATTGCCAGTGTCATTACCCGAAGCACCGGAATTCCCATTGACGCATTATTATCCAGCCAAAAAGACAAACTGGTCACCATGGAAACCAAACTGCGTGCGCGTGTTGTGGGTCAAGAAACCGCTATTTCAGCCATCAGTCATGCGTTGCGTCGCGCTCAAACCGGCATTGGGGATCACACCCGACCCATTGGATCGTTTTTGCTGGCTGGCCCCACGGGGGTGGGAAAAACCGAAGTCTGCCGGGCCTTATCCGAATTTATGTTTGATGATGAACGCGCCATGTTACGCATTGACATGAGTGAGTATACAGAACGGCACAGCATTGCTCGGTTAATTGGTGCGCCGCCTGGCTATATTGGCTATGAACAAGGCGGTTTACTCACCGATTCTGTACGACAACGGCCCTACCAGGTGATCCTGTTTGATGAAGTTGAAAAAGCCCACCCCGATGTGCTCAACATTTTACTCCAATTACTCGATGACGGTCATGTAACGGATGCCAAAGGCGTCACCGTTAATTTTAAAAATACCATTGTTATGATTACCAGCAATCTAGGCACACCGTTGGTGCAAGAATCCGGCCCGGACCTTGAGCCACTAGAAACCCGCATGATGGCCTGCATTGAATCGTATTTTCGACCGGAGCTCATTAACCGGATTGATGAAATTATTTTATTTGAACCCCTGTCTGAAGTTGACATGATTACTATTGTCAACATCCAACTGGCCCGATTGATCCATCGACTCCGTCATCAACATTTGGACTTAACCGTTTCTCAAAAAGCCAAAATTTATCTCAGCCAACATGGGTATAACCCCCAATATGGCGCACGCCCACTCAAACGGCTCATTCAACGAACCATTGAAAACCCACTGTCCATGCAGCTCCTCAATGGGGACGTTCAACCCGGCGATACGGTTGATGTCGATGCGACAGATACCGGCATTCAGATCGGTAAATTCAGCAGCCAACGTCTAGACAAATCCAATGAGTCACTCTATAATTAATCCTCTAAAGATGAGTATTTCTGATCACTATACCATGGGGGTTTCATAGCACTTTTGGAACCCAGTCATACGTTATTCCTGCTGTTTGTTTTGATGGTTTGCATTGTTTTGTCAGCCTTCTTTTCAAGTTCAGAAACCGCCATTACCGGTGTTGATAATATCAAGCTAAAAACCTTGGTGGATCAGGGCAATCGCCGAGCATCGCTGCTTAATGTGTTATTGGAAGACCCCAAATTGCTGATTACCGGCATTTTAATCGGCAACAATGTAGCGAATGTGGCCGCCTCCGCCATTGCCACATCCCTATTCATATCGGGGCTATCCCAATTAGCCCTACCGGATTATTTGATTTTAGTCATTGCTACATTAGTGGTAACCTCGGTATTGCTCTTTTTTGGTGAAATCACACCCAAAAGTGTGGCTCTGAGAAACCCCACCCACTATGCCATGGTGATTGCCCCTGCGTTGCGATTGTCCTTAAAAATCATGACCCCCTTTATTGCCATCTTTGCGATGCTCAATCGAATGGTCTTTCGACTGTTGGGTGTACCTGCCAATCACGATACGCCCAAGATTTCACAAGCCGAAGTTGAAACAATTATGCGGTTAGCTGAAGAAGCGGGTGTTTTAGAACAAGATGAAACCGATATGATTCATTCTATATTTGGCTTTGGGGACACGGTTGCCCGTGAAATCATGACCCCCCGAACCGATACCGTGTGCATAAAACTGGATGCGAGCGTTAAAGATGCGATTGAATTAATTATTAAACATGGCCATTCGCGTATTCCTGTATACGATAAAAAAATGGATAACGTTGTGGGTACCGTCTATGCCAAAGATTTATTAAAATGCAACAGACGCACCGCCCCTGTGGCCGATTATCAACGCGATGCCTTGTTTATACCGGAAACAAAAGACATTGAATCGCTATTCCGAGAAATGCAGCAATCCAAATGCCACATTGCTATTGTGGTGAATGAGCATGGGGGCATGGCGGGCATTATTACCTTGGAAGATATTATTGAAGAAATCTTTGGTGAAATCCAAGATGAATACGATTGTGACCATACCCCAGACGTATACGCGATTAGTCCCCATGTATATGCCGCCGATGCCAAAACAAGCATGAGTGTTTTAATTGAACAATTTGGATTGGATTTAGAGGAATCGGATGACTACGATACATTGGGCGGATTTGTCTTGCATGAGTTGGGCCATTTCCCAGCCATTGATGAATCCTTCGTCTTTCAGCATCTAAAAATTAAAGTCAAGGAAATGAATCAACGGCGTATATTAAAATTAGAAGTTACCGAATTATCGGCACATGACCCCAACGCATCCAAGTAATCAACAACTGGTTAAAAATAGAGCGGCATTCCAACACAATGCTCGCTTGCTTTGGCCGTATTGGGTTGAGCTTCAGCAGCAACTCTCCTGTCATATTGAATCCCATGTTCAGAATCTAGCGTTTCGATCTTGGACCGACGTATCCCATCCCCATGGATCGGATCCCCTACGGATTGACCCAACCGGAATGCTATCGCCAGCCCCCCATACTTGGTCCATGCAGTATGGGCTGTATTATGCGGGTCGGCTGCATTGTCCCCGTATGGCGGATTCTGTTCAGGCCCATCAGGCCAACACCCATCAAACTTTGTGGCAATACGACGGCGTTACGCTCCGGCAATCGGTAGCCACCCTCCCCGAATTGAGCCCGGGCGCACCGTGTGGCGGCTCTGTCGTGAACATAACCGTTAAAAATGATCGCTCAAGCCCCGTTCACTTGGTTGTCATTTTATCCCCCATGCATCCCGATGGCCTGGGCAGTTTGAAATCCATTTGCTATTTAAGCACCAACACCGTCATGATCAACAATGCCCCGCAGCTCATTTTGCATCAAAAGCCCGACGCGATTGCCTGCTTTAGCCAAGATGAACTTTCAGTGCCAACCGCATTAGCCAACTGGAGCATGATTACCCAAACACACTGCTCACACGGGTTGGCCAGTGCCTGTTTTTCCTATTCGGTTGATACCGATCATCATATTGTGTATACCCTGCCTCAAGGGATCCGACCCGCCACGAAGCTACCCCTTGCGGATATCCAAAGCCAGCGGTTTTCCGATGTTAAACACACGTTAAATCAAGTATGGTCGCCCGTCAAACAATCCACCTTAAGCATTCAAACCCCCGATAGTGCCCTGGATTACACACTATCCACTGGCATTCATTACTTACTCCAAGGCCATGTCAGCGCTAACCCGGCCCCCACACCCCTTGGCCGATGGATCCTGGGCCGCGTGTACACGCAATTGGGGACCCACACGCATACGGAATCGATCATTCATTCGGTCATGAAAACCAATTGGTGGTGGCACCCGTCACCGGATGCCGCTGCGATTGCGGTGGACCTGGCGCATCACACCGCAACGTATACTCAGGATACAGCGTGGGTTCAGAACCAATGGGCAAAATTAAATAAGCCCATCGCCCATTGGGTCAAACAATTGCACCATCATCCGCCCATTCCATACCCGTTATTAGCCTTAGAACCCAACCACCCCCACAACCGAACATCCACCCCCTTAATGAACCATGCTTGGCTGATTCATGCTGTGCGTACGTTGGGTAAATTATCCAACACACTCGGCTTAACCAATCACATGGATTACCCGGCTGTTGCCCGGATGCTGCAGACCTATTTGAAAGAAAGCATTGCCTTTATTTTTGACCGTCGGCCTGAAAATCCTTATCTAGCCTTAGATAGAACCCCCACGGTTCATGGCAGGCTGTTGGATGCCCTGTACAGCCTGGTTCCTTTGGATGTGTTTAGTGTTTACGACCCCTTGGTGACGGAAACCCTGGATATTATTGAGCAAACGTTTGGGCATGACGGGCTGGTGATTAACACGGGCCCATACGATGGGTTTTCCGTCCGGCACAATGCGCAACTGGCTCACCTATATTTGGCCCGTGGGGATCACCAAAAAGCCAAGCGAATGATTCAGTGGTTCATTGAATCGGCCAATACCAGCGGGGCGTTTCCCACAACGGTGCATCCCAGCACACAAAAAGGTGCGGATGGACTTGGCCATGATCCGGTGGCAACGGCTGCTTGTTTGTCTGTCCTCATGAGCTTGATTGCCCATGCGGATGCCACCACGCTGAATTTGTTTTTTTATACCCCCGACTGCATCTGGGAGGGGTCTCACTTTACAAACATTCATACACCGTTTGGCCAACTGAATTGCCAAATAATCCCTGGGATGGATACGCCCTACACGCTAAAATTAACCCCTCAATTTCATACCCCGCCCAGTGAGATTGTCATTCAATTGCATCCAGCCATCCAGCGGGTCATGGCCGACACACCCCTCCCAATTTTAGACCATCACCGTATCCGAATCCCGGCGACTACCCAGCATATTCAGTGTTATCGGTCTTAATCGTCGTTAGGGAGCTTAATCATGCTTGAACTACACATTGAAAAACTAGTATTCCAAGGCTGGGGCTTGGGCTATTGCGATGGGCAAGCCATTTTTGTACCGAACACGTTGCCGGGCGATACCGTGACTTTAAGCCAGACATATCGGCGCAAACGCACCACGTTTGGCAAAGTCGCGCATCTCCAAACGGCATCGCCCTTGCGCAATGAGTCGCCCTGCCGCCATTACCCCACCTGTGGGGGCTGTCAGTTCATTCATGTAGACTATGCAGATCAGCTGGTCTTAAAACAAGCCATGTTAACGGACTTAATCCATCAATTGGATCCCCATTTTCCGTATGAGCCAGAAGCCATTATCCCTGTGCAAAATACGCAATTTTTTCGCAATAAGATGGATTTTTCTTTTGCCACCCATGCGGATGGCACGGTGTATGTGGGGCTGAAAGAACGGGGGTATTTTGACCGGGTACATCCGGTTCCGGACTGCCAATTGGCCTCGCCGCATATGGCGACGCTACTGAATCGTGTGGCTGAGTGGGCGACCCGCCATCGGCTATCGACGTGGGATTACCACACCCATACGGGCATTTTGCGCCACTTGGTGATCCGAGAATCCAAAACACAGGGCGGGTTTTTACTCATGGTTAGCGTGTCCAAGCCCATCCCGGAATTGCTCGCCGACCTGGCCAATGACTTGCATGTGGGTGACCCCAGCCAAACGCCCCATATTCGGGGGTTGGTACAAAGCGTCCATGCCGAAGCGGCCGACCATTCCATGGCCATGGATACCACACAGATTGCGGGCTCACCCGTGATTACCGAAACGATTTTAAATACGACCTTTACAATCGCCGTCAATGCGTTTTTTCAAACCAATACCCATCAAGCAGCGGTACTGTTTCAAACACTCTTGGATGTGGCTGAGTTTAAACCCACGGATCGGGTGTTGGATTTATACTGCGGTACGGGAACGATTGGGTTGTTGGTTGCGCCATATGTTGGGCATGTGATTGGAATAGAAAGCATTCCTGAAGCGATTGAAAATGCCAAGCAAAACGCGGCTACCAACGGCATTACCAATTGTGAGTTTTATGCGGGACGGGTGAAAAACTTATTAAAATTTAACCACTATAGCCCCAATGTAGCGATTGTGGATCCCCCGCGTTCGGGTCTTGTTCCCAAAGCCTTGAATCGACTGATTGAGCAAAATCCAACTACCATTCTCTATATTTCTTGCAACCCCAGTACACTCTTGCGAGACTTGGCCATAATCCGAGACGCCGGCTACCGTGTAACTCGATTTATTCCGGTGGATATGTTCCCCCACTCGTTTCATCTGGAATGCGTGGTTAAATTGTGTGTAACTGTCTAGCACCCCCTAAAGACGAGGATACTATTTAAAGCGTGTTGAATGACGGATAAAATATCGGGAATTACTTAATGGGACTGTCGCAAAACAGACAACTTCAGATCTTGGCAATGGTTATGAGGACGTTTATGAAAAATTGATTCAAAACGGTATTTTACATAAGATTGATGATAATAATGGTAGGATAGCTATCTCAGAAGACATATTGGATGATGAATTAAGCTTTCTTAAAGAGGATCAAAAGCATAAGATTTTACCTATTTTGCAACAGTCTCCATTGTCGTTTTTTCACTCAAATCTCTCCTTTTTTTGACTCACTTTACCACACTATCCACAGGCTCCCAGGATCTGTGGTTGAGCCTGACTGTGGAATGGGGGAAAAGCTGGGGTCAATATACCCATTATTAAAATAGCCTGGAGGTGCTATTAAAAAACGTACTGAGCGCTACCAATTTTGATATTTTATTTGTTTAAACAATAATTAATAATTGTTTTGTTGCATTTTTTTTTGCTTTAATAACGATAATATTATAACAAAGACACTAAAATATGTTTTTTATATAAAATAAGTGTTTATGACAGGGAGGGAATTAACTATGCCAAATAATATCTCAGCAGTAAGTCCGGCTAATGAGACACCTCGATCAAGTTTCCCAAAAACAAAGCCTCGTAAATATGCTTGGGGAGAACCAGTTGAAAAAGTTAATGATCTTGAATCTGCAAGGACTAAACCTATAGGCGCTGAATCATCTCAACAACCAGATCGTTGGGCATACAAAGTTGAGCATAACCTAGAATCTGTTAGTGAACCACGTAAGTGTCGTCAATATACGCATACTGTCTTAAAAATAATTAGTAGCTTAATAGTACTCGCTGAAGTATCTGCTCATGTTCTACTGGCTGAGAAAGAATCCGCTTATGCAGCGGGTCATCATTCTTTTTTATATACCTCAGAAAATTCAGAAGAATTGAAAGTCCGTGACTATTTTGATTTACACCTAGGTATTCATAATGCGTATGAACAAGGGGGGGATAGAGTTTTTGTACAACACACAAATATGTTCTATAATGCATTTACCGGATCAAGGGGAAAAGCACTGGGAGCACAGTACACACCATTGGAAGAACTACAAAAGAATTTTCCTAATAGTGTGCTTGAGCTGGATATCGATATTTCTGATTTTAGTGATTTAAAAGCGGTCAATGTTGGGCACGGTGCGGCTGGAACAGCTAATCGATTGTTTAGCAAAGAATTGACTGGACGCCCCCCTGAATATGATCATTTTAATTTAGATCAATTTTTTGATAGTCTTAGTGACGAAGTTACATTCGTTCGATTTGATGTATATGGTAAAAACGAGTCCGATAAGACTGCTTTTTGGAATGCTATTTCAGCTAAACTGGACATCATTAACAGTAAGCGAACTTCTTTGAGGGAATTAAAAGTAATCGCAAGAGGGGGGAATGGCAGATACGTTATCCCTCCAAGTGATATTAGTGAAGTTGGGCTGGGAAGCTCTTACCATAGAGTATGTACGTATTCAAAATATAATAAAGGAACAGTTTTGCTACATGCCCCAGGTGATGTTGAAGATATTATGTATATGGTGAACAGATGCTTGATGAGTCTGTTAGATCCAGATAATAAACGAAAAGTAATTTTAAATATTGATGATGTAAGCAAAGAAAAAGTGGAGAAATTACATATTGAGTTTAATAAGTTATTTACAAAAAAGCTATCACAATCAGAAATTAACAATTTATCAATGAAGGATTCAATTGATACCTATGGGATTCCAAAACTATATTTATATTTAGTCGGGGGAAATCCTGAGGCTCAGGGCTCATGGACCGATGCCATCACAAACGATTTAGCCAATCAACTGAATGAAGCGGGTGAATCCACACTATCGTTGATATTGCGAAATCAAAAGGGTTCTAAACTCTACGGTCATCCATTAACCAGTGATGAGATGGAGTCTTTGATTGACCAAACAGATGTTTCAATTTTGATTAGTCAAGAAAATGGCTTTCGTGACACGTGCCTACATGCCTTATTTTACTATTATGACAATCTAGACAAAGCCGTCTTTGAGAAAGTAGCAACCAAATTAATAAATAAACTGACTCCAGAGCAATTATCCTTGATAAACACTGATGGATACACACCTTTACAGGCTCTTTCTAATTATGCTAAAGATCTAGACACCACCGTCTTTAGTAATGTAGAAAAGATATTAAAAGGTAAGAGATGAAGGGAGTGTAATATATTTTGTGTAAACTAAAAGCGTAGTCGTAGAATCTGTGAGATCTGTGGGAACCTGAAGTGTTTCCATCAAATCCACAGATGGAAGCAAAAAGGAGACACAAAAATGAGTCAATTAACCCCCGAACAAATAGCATCAATAATGGATGCGTATAAGATTACCTCAACAGAGGATATTCATCATGCTGTTAAAGATATTATGAAGGGCGTTCTTCAACAAACATTAGAGGCAGAATTGGATGTTAGCCTGGGCTATGGAAAGTATGATCGGTCCCAAAAAGACACGGACAATAGTCGAAACGGGAGTTACAAGAAGCAAGTGAAGTCCTCGTTTGGTCCAATTGATTTAGCAATACCACGTGATCGTCAAGGCGAGCATGAGCCGATCATTGTTAAAAAGGGGCAGAGCGATGTGTCTAACCTTCAAGAACGAGTAATATCCATGTATGGAAAAGGCATGAGCAATCGCGACATATATCAGCATATGCATGAGATCTATGGTGTTGAAATATAGGCCGATATGGTCAGTAAAATTACGGACAAGATACTGCCTGAAATTAAGGCCTGGCAGTCGAGACTGTTGCAATCCGTTTACCCAATTTTGTATATGGATGCCATCCATTTTAATGTCAGAGACAATGGAATACTGGCTATCTGTTTTAACTGAGCTTAAAAACAGAGGGGGTTCAAGACATTTTAATCGCCTGTGTTGATGGCTTGTCTGGATTCTCAGAAGCCATCGAAACGGTCTTTCCTCTGGCTGAAGTTCAACGCTGTATTGTCCATCATATTCGCTATTGCTCAAAATTTGTTAACCATACGGATCGAAAAATGTTCTGTAAGGACATGAAACAAATTTATCAGACAACTACTGAACAATCTGCTTTAGAAGGGCTCGGATCCTTTGATAAAAAATGGGGGAAAAAGTACGGATATGCCGTCAGAAGCTGGGAAAATAATTGGGCTCAATTATCCACTTTTTTCAAATACCCAAGCGAAATCAGACGCATTATTTATACAACAAACCCGATTGAGAGCTTGAATAGCTCTATCCGAAAAATAACCACCCCAAAACGGGAATTCTTGACACTCTCTCTTATAACCTGCTTTTCAAGCGTATCCCGAAATTTCATAATATTACCTCCTTTTTATTGCTATATTTCGTCGAATCTATAGCATCCTCACTTAGGCCTTCAATTCGGTTGCAATCGCACGAATATGATCCGGGCCAATCCCGCAACAGCCCCCCACCAGGGTCACCCCATGCGCCAACCATGTCCGAACATGCTGCAAATACGCCGTTGGAGTCACCGACTCATCGCGGGTTCGGGCATCTCCATGATTAAACGACTCAACCAGTGGCACAAATGCATTGGCGTACGCCCCCAATGGAATGGCGGGATTCTGAATCATCCGAAGGGTTGCCGAAATCGTATCCGGATGGCAACAGTTAAACAACACAGCGGATACTGGACCGTTTGCCAGTGTATCCACCACGGCCTGAATGGGCGTCCCATCCAACAACTGACCGGGATGATCATCGTCCAACAAAAACGCCATATACAGCGGCTTGGCCTGCCCAGCATACGCCGCTAGAATCTGATCCGCCTCCACCAGGCTAGACAAACTTTCTGCAATAAACAAATCAACATACGGGCTTAAACACCCCAGCATCAGCGTATACGTATCCACCGCTATTGCTGAGTTGGTTTCAATCAAATCACTGCGATACGTCGTACCCAACGGCGGCAAGCAGCCGGCCACACGCACCGATGCTTGGCCCGATTGGGCCTTGGCTTGTTGGGCCAAACGCCCAGCAATGATCGTTAATGATTCAAACTCACTCAATCGGTTGCATTGCTCCAACGCATAGGGGATCACCATGTAGTTGTTGGTCGTAATCACCTGAGCCCCGGCATCAATAAACTCACGATGAATGGTACACACCAACGCCGGGTCATAAATAAGCCCCGAAGCCGACCACAACACTGGGTCCCATTGCGGCAATCGTTGTTTGATTTCTCGGCCCATGCCACCATCTAACAATGTTATTGTTGTCATTAATATTTAATTAAACACTAAATACAAAAAAAAATCTATGATTGTGTTGCCCCAGGAATACAACACCTCAAGGCAGCGACAATCGCTGATTGATTTTGATAATCCTGATCCGTTACATTTGGGCGACCCTTTAACCGCACCATAGCGTGCAACTGGCTATCCAGCACATGCACCTGAACCCACGGATACCGACGAAAAAACCGCTGCGTGCTGTCTGAATTTACCACCGGATCCTGGCGCGACACAAACACCGTCATGGGCACTGCTGGCAGCGTCTGAATCCGTGCACAGCCTTGGCACAGCTTATGCAACTGCTTTAACGCTTCATACGGTACCGTTTTATACGTATTCACATACTCTTCAGGTGCTTTCCCCGCTGTCCAATCCACCGTTCGAACCAACGGCCCCCAAAGCCCAACGGTGCGCAATCGCCACCGATGTCGTGCCTCAATTAAGGGGTCCACCAGGACAATATGCTGCGGCAGCGGCTGCAACTGACCCGAGGCCAACGCCATTAATATCAATGAAGCACTGGTTGAAATCAACCCCAACGATACCGGGTGCGATTGCGCCAATGCTGTATACCGATCCACCACCGGCTGCCCCCAATCCTGCCATGTACTCCTCCGGAACCGATCCGCCCAAGCCGCATGCTCCGTCACGGTGTGTGCACCCAGCAATACGGTCTCTGCCACTGGCCCCAGTAGCGCCTGACACTCGGCCCATTCCGCCGATGAATTGGCAAACCCGTGGCTAAGTAGCAGGGAGGGTTTCAACATACACGCTGCGGGATGGAAACGCAAACGACACCCCTACGCGCTGAGCAATGGCCATCACTTCATAATTAATGACTTCACGCCACTGCAGCTCATCCGCCCATCCCCCGACCGTTAGAAAATACGACACATAAATATCCAACGACGACTCCCCAAATCCATAAAACCGAACATGGGTATGCTCAGCCCGGATCACCGGTACCGTTTCCAAATATGCCCGAACCTGCTCAACAAAGGCCTGCAGATGATCCCGCGATGTGCCATAAGTCACCCCCAATACCTGCTTCACACGCCGATGATTGCGTTTCCCTCGGTTATCAATTTTGGTATTGGTCACTGTGGCATTGGGCACCGTCACGAGGGAATCTTCCAGTGTGCGAATTCGGGTGGACCGCATTCCCAAATGCTCCACAACACCCTCCGTTCCATCCACAACAATGTAATCCCCCACTGAAAACGGCTGATCTACCACAATATTTACCGACCCAAACATATTGGAAAAGGTGTCTTTGGCGGCCAAAGCAACCGCAAACCCACCCAACCCCAAGCCAGCCAAAATCGACGTGACATTGTACCCCAACGCATGTAGGGCATACACAATCACCCAAACAAACACACCCAACCGAGCCAACCGAGACCCCGTATCAATCAGATACGTCGCCATTTGTGCATTTTGAACACGCTGAGCCCGCCGAATAGCAATCGGGTGTATCCATTGCAACAACCGATACACCGCAACCGCCACCCCAATGTTCACAGCCACCATCACGCCGGGAGTGAGTTTAGCGACATACCCCGAAAAATCAGACAACCCACCGGCATACCGCATTACCAAAAGAACAGCGACCCAACGCAACGGGCGAATAACGGGTCGTAACGCCGACCCCCGCCATTGGTACACACTGCGTGCCAGCAACCACGTCACGACCCATGTTCCCAGTCCAACACCCAAGACAAGTCCCCCATCACTTAGCATCTCCCCCAAATTATGGAGCGATTGCCACTGAATCATTAGACCCGTTCAACGTAGCTTTTATCCGTCGTGTTAATGCGTATTGTATCCCCGTTTTTAATAAACCCGGGGGCATTCACCGTCATTCCATTTTCTAAAACTACCGGTCGCAAGGACGATGTTGCCGTAGCACGCTTAATTTCTGGTGGCGCCTCGGTAACCACAAACACCATGGTTTTGGGCCATTCAATTCCCACAATCATGGCATCCACAACTTGAATGGCGTAACTCTCCCCTTCTTTCAAAAAGTCATCGCCAAATTCAATCAACGAATCCGCCACATACAACTGTTCAAACGTTTC
>Ga0181575_10000548_pt1 | contig 27493 bp, 12 predicted proteins | sample 101ome_23_FD_145599 | JGI IMG/M metagenome (GOLD analysis project Ga0181575, IMG submission 145599) | Coastal salt marsh microbial communities from the Groves Creek Marsh, Skidaway Island, Georgia - 101411CT metaG (spades assembly) | ecosystem: Environmental > Aquatic > Marine > Intertidal zone... | reverse complement strand
GAACACAGTGACGGCATCGGGTAAGGATCCAGATGATGGTGATGTGTCTGACGTATCTGATGATGCCGACGATACGGACGGCAACACGACGGATGACCCTACCGAAACACCTATCACGAAGGTGGCCACCCTTGAGGTCGTAAAAACTGGATCGATCGCGGGTGTCGAACTGGGCAATACCATCACTTACACCATTAAGGTCAAAAACACCGGCAATGTGACGATTACCAACGTTGTATTGAACGACACACTCACTACGAAGAACGGTGGCGCTCTAACCTTAAAAACCGCACCCACTTTCCAGTCTGCCACGAGTGGCTCTTCAGTCGGCTCGTTGATACCTGGTGAGACCGCAACATACACCGCGACCTATGATATTGAGCAAGCCGCAATTGATGCGAAGGGGGTCGAGAATACCGTGACGGCAACGGGTAAGGACCCGCAAGGAGAAAGTGTCTCGGATGTCAGCGATGACGATAACGACAGTGACGGCAATACAACCAATGACCCGACCGAAACGCCCATATTGCAAACTAAGCCATCGCTGTCGAAGTCGGTTGTCCTCAGCACTGACGCAGATGGGTCTAGCACGATCACTAAAGGCGACACGCTGACCTACACCATTGAGCTTAAAAACGATGGTGATAATCCAATTGATGACAATCAGATCTTGGATAACTTGGATGGGTTCACCGAAACTTCTTTGACGTGCTCCGCTGGATCAAGCGCCACTCAGCTTCAGAATGGGAATAAGACCTGCACTTTGGTAGGCACCTATGTGGTGACGCTCGAGGATGCCAACCGAGGCAGTATTACCAATACCGCAACGTCAACTTCGATAGATAAAACGGTCAGCCCAAACAAAACACTGAATCGATCGGCTCAGGTGAAGGTAGACGTTACCCAAAATCCAGCAATCAATGTGGTCAAGACTGCATCTGGAACAACCGGGCTAGGGGACGTCATCACCTACACGTTCAAAGTTAAGAATACTGGTGACGTTACCCTGACGAGCGTGGGATTGAGCGATGTTTTAAAGGACGCGAAGGGCGGCGCGTTAAGTCTGACAACGCCCATAGCGTTTGGCTCAGCCAGTAATGGTTCGAGCGCTGGAACGCTTGTTCCAGGCGAGACTGCCACCTACACCGCCACGTTTAAAATGACGCAAGCAGTGATCGATGCGGGAGGGTTGTCTAACACGGCGACGGCGACGGGAACTGGGCCTAGTGGTCAATCTGTTTCGGACGTGTCGGACGATGGCGACAACACCGATGGCAATACATCAGATGACCCGACTGAGACGCCAATCACTCCATCGCCTGCCTTGCAGGTAACGAAGACAGCTGCAACACCCGATGGCACCGATGCAGGGGACAAGATCAATTACACCATTACGGTTAAAAATACCGGCAACGTGACTGTGACGTCGCTTGGTTTAACGGACACCTTGGTGGATTTACAAGGCAGAGCGTTGGCGCTTACCAGCGGACCTACTTTTGAATCGAATTCAGGATCGTCTGCTGCCGGAACCTTGGTTCCCGGAGAAACGGCAACTTACGCTGCCAGCTTCACCATCACGCAGGCAGTCGTGAATGCCGGCGGGGTGAGCAACTCGGCCGTCGCCAAGGGTAAAGACCCATCAAATAATGAAGTCAGTGATACGTCAGATAACGGTAATGAAACCGAAGACGGCGATGACGTTGATACGGACCCAACGAATGACCCAACCAAAACGCCAATCGACGGCAAACCAGCACAAACGATCAGTAAGCGATTAAGCGGCAATGTAGACGAGGATGAAAGCGGGGATATCTCTGTTGGAGATACGCTAACTTACTCAGTCGTTGCGACTAATAGCGGCACCATTACGCTGACAAATATGGTGGTCACGGACGCGAAACTGACCCCAACGAGTCTCACTTGTGCGTCGGTCGCGCCCGGCGCGACCTGCGAGTTGTCTGGGAATTACCAAGTAGCTCAGTCGGATATCGATGTGGGCGAGATTGTCAACGAGGCGTCTGTAGCGAGCGATGAGATCGATGGGCCCACCAAAACAACGCTTAAAACCCCAGCGAAGCCTGCACCTGGAATCGCCCTTGAAAAGCGAGTCGTTGACCAGAAAGCCGGTGCGTACGTTGTCGGGGATGCCATTACGTTTGAAATTGTGGCGACCAATACCGGCAACCAAACGCTCACGGCGGTGACTATCAAGGATTCGATGATTTCGCCTGCAGAAACGGTGTGCGTCACTGTAAATCCAGGGTTAACCTGTGTTCTGTCGGGCAGCTACACCGTCACCCAGGCGGATCAAGATGCCGGAGAAATTACAAACGAAGCGACCGTTACATCAGACCAGACGCCCTTACCCAAAAAGGCAACGTTGACTTCGAGTCTGGTGCAAAATCAAAAGCCCACGCTGACCAAGAAACTAGCTGCCCATCTGGATAAGGATGATGACGGTCAGATCTCGGCGGGCGATATTCTCTCTTTCGAAATTGTCCTGCTTAACGATGGGGATATCACGCTCACTCAGGTGTACGTGAAAGACAATAAGATTTCTCCATCCTCTCAGTCCTGCCCGAAGCTGTCGCCTAGCGACACCTGCGTCCTCAAGGGAACCTATAAGGTGACCCAAGCAGATGTCGACGCCGGATCCTTCGTGAACAAGGCTGAGGCAACGATGAAAGAGGTGCCCGAGGGAAGACTGGCAACGCTGACAACACCGATTCCCCAGAAACCTGATATGTCGCTGGTTAAGGAGTCGCTGGAACGGACGGATGTTGATGATAACGGCGCCGCTTCCGTAGGGGATTTGCTCAATTACGAGATAAAAGCAACCAATACCGGCAACGTCACACTGTTAAACGTGGTGATTAAAGATCCCAAGCTGACGCCGAATAGCAAAACCTGCGAGACCTTAGCACCTCAAGCTGTGTGCACATTGACGGGCTCAATTACGTTGGCTCAAGGAGATTTCAATGCCGGCGTGGTCGATAATGTTGCAACTGCAAGCGCGGACAACTTAAGCCAGGACCTCACAGCAGATGTCACCGTGTCTCTGGAAAAAAATGAAAAGCCGACGCTTTCTAAAGTCTTGAGCGCTCATAACGACAAGGACGGTTCAGGGTCGATCACGGTGGGTGACGTTCTGACCTTTACAGTGAAATTGTTAAATGATGGCAATACCACGGTCACCCAAGCCGTTGTTACAGATTCAACGATCTCCCCCAGTTCAAAGAGCTGCACGACGTTACTTCCGGGTCAAGCGTGTGAGTTGGTGGGCACCTACGTCGTTACAGCGGCTGATCAAGCATTGGGCAAGGTCATTAACAGGGCCGAGGGTACGACAAAAGAAGTACCTGGTCCTCGGCAGGTCAAATTAGAAACGGATGTTGTGACCGCTTTGGCGGATTTATCCCTGAAGAAAAATGTCGTGCTGACCGATGATGGAGATCAAAGCGCCACGGTGTCGGCGGGCGATCAGGTGACTTTTAGCCTCTCAGTCACGAATGAAGTGATCGAGACGCCAACCGGTCCTGCGCTCGGCGTTGTGGTCACTGATAAACTGAGCAGCCGCTACGCTTATCTCTCGGACACGGGTGGCGGAGCCTATGATCCCGCCACGGGTAAGTGGACCATCGGCAGAGTTGATCTTGGCCAAACGGTGACGCTCGACATAACAGCGAAAGTCTTGTCAACAGGCGAGTTCCGTAACACGGCAGAAGTCACTGAAAGTCTGTCTCAGGATCCTGATTCAGTTCCAGCCAATGACGACGGAGACCAAGATGAAGATGATGAGGCCACTGTGCTCGTGCTGCCGGTTGTCGGTCTTGCTGTTGAGATCGGTACGCCCGTTCCCAAGCAAAACGGCAATTACACGATCCCGATGTCATTTGTGCTGGAAAATATTGGCATTGTTGATGTTTGTGAATTGCGCTTGGTGGACGATCTAACTCAGACTTTTGGAGAGGGTAAGATTGCATCGGTCACGCCACCAGCGACGACGGGCACCCTTAAACCAAATCCAGACTTCGATGGGGTGACCGACACTAATTTACTGATCTCAGATTGCAACGATGCGACCGCTAGCCGTCTCCTTGCGCAATCTGATGCGGTGGTCAAAACGGTGATCGAGGTCACGCCGACACCTGGGGTTGAAGTGTATTCCCACTCGGCGTCCATTTCAGCTAAGAGTTCTGATCCACAGAACCCAAGCGCTCGCATTCCCGCGACAGATGTGTCCACGGCCGGTCCAGAACCTGATGTCAACAAGAACAACAATGTTGAAGAAGACGAGCCGAACATTATTGAGCTGAAGCTTAAAGCGGAAGTCGACGTGGATTTGAGAGCCAGCATCCCGACTCCAAAGGGGGAAGGAATTTACGAGACAGAGTTAGTCTTGGTTGTCTCCAACACGGGCAATCTGTCGCTCTCCAATGTGGATCTTTTGGCCGACTTAGCGAAGATGTTCCCCGATGGATTTGAAATCTCTGGCGAGATTACTGGTGACAACCCGAGCGTGGTGCTGAACGCAGGGTACAACGGCAATAGTGACACCAGTCTGTTTGATGCTGATGAAACCGACGGCATCACCAGTAACTTAGGCGTCGGTGATGTGGTGGTGGTTCGAGTCCCCGTGACCTTTTCGCCCGGAGAAAAAACGAGCTTTGATTTAGATGCTCAAGTAATCGCGGACTCTGTTGCCGGTTCCGTAAGTGATGATTCAGCAGACGATGTGATCAGTGGCGAGGATAAGGCGACGGAGATATCGATTGAGCCCATTGGGGTTTTGGGGATTGCGCAGTCTGCATCACCGCCCCGCGAAATAACGCCGGCAGCAAATCCGGCGGATCGCTGTGAGGCAACTGCTTGTGTGACGACGTTGACGATCAACGTTGAAAATGCCGGTAACACGGTACTTGAAAACGTCACAGTCCAACAGTTGTTTGGTGGGGTTAATGGTCTACCCGAAGGCACTGAGATTGTGATCAGCAGCGTTTCAGCTGCCGGTAGTATCTCCGATCTGAGGAGTGACCTGTTATCAAAGACATTCATCGTAGGTACAGACGACCCAATTGCCCTACTTAACGGAACGGATGCGCTACCGATTGGAGGAAAGGGATCGATCAAACTGGTGATCGAATTCAAGCTTCCTGCAGGAACGATAGATGAATCCTTTGAGCTCGCGGCGGTGGGTGAGGCGATTGATGAGACGGGTGCTTCGGTCGGTGATGTGTCGGATAACGGAGTTGCAGCTGATGAGGACGGTGATGGCCCCTCTGATGATAGTGATCCTACACCCCTGAAAATTGTTTCACAGCCGATTATTGGCGCCGTCGCTAAAGCGAATAGGGCGGCTGACGGGGGTTCGATTCAGCTGATTGACGCCGGCGACGCTACGCAGAACTTGGAAGAACGGCAACTGACCTATGGCGCTTCCTTCCAAGTAGAGATTGCGAACTTAGGTAACACGGAATTGGAATCAGTCGAGGTCGTCAACTCACTGGCCAGCACGTTCCCCACTTTAGCGACCGACCCTAAGAAGCCGCTCTCGGTAGTTGATGGCTCGATCGTCGTAGAGAAACTCAGTGCTGAAGAGGTAGCTGCAAGCGGCAAATTGCAGAAGCCCATGCTTGGTGCAGGGCGGCGAAGTAAGACAGTTGTGGAAGGTGCTGGAAATCCAAACTTTGATGGGATCACAGATCTAGAACTTGTGGATTCCTCAAAGGTGAATCTCAAGCTTGGCGAATCGATCCGAATCAGCTACTCGTTAGAAATCAAAATTGACTACGCGAATCAATCCGCTCTCGAAGAACTGCAAAGGCAAACGTTCGAGACGCAGATCGTGGCCAATGGTACTGACCCCGATTCAGGGCGCACCATTAGTGACCTCTCTCAGGATGTGAGTAATGTCGCCTTGGATGATTTAGGTTTTGAAGAAGTCGCGGCGCAAATTGATGTTGATGGTGATTTTGATCCGAACGAGCCCGGTGAAAACGTGCCCACTCCGGTGCTTTTCCCAACGGCAATACAAGGTGTGCTCTGTCGAGATGCTGATGGTGATGGCGCTTGCGCGGACACTGATCCACCCCTAGTGGGTTGGGGCATCAACGTGCTGTCGGCGGGCGGCGCACCAAGTCCGGGAAACGAGAAGTCGTTATCTGCCAAACAAGGAAAAGCGCTCGTTGATAATCAAGGCGAGCCTGTTGTCGCGACCTCTGATGAAAACGGCTATTACAGTATTCCTTCCGCTCCGCCGGGTAGCTATAGATTTGAGTTTGTGAGTCCGCAAGGCGTTGTTGTCGGGAAAACAGCTGGGACGGGGCAGTCGCTTAAAGTGCTCGATGTTGAAGCATTCGTGCTGGATCCTAAAGGGACAATTTACGATAGCCTCACCGCAGAGCCCATCGGCGGCGTGACCATCAGCGTGGCCGACGAAAACGGTGATTTATTGCCAGACGCTTGCCTGGCGGTGCCAGCGCAGCAAGGGCAGGTCACCGGCTCTGAAGCGTCTCCGAGCGTACTAGGCTTGCCCGCTGGAGCCTACGAATTCAGTCTCGATTTAGGTGCGGCTCCCGAGTGTCCGACCACGGTAACTGAATATCAAATTGTCTTTGATGCTGACACTTTGCCAGGAGATTACCGGCCCTCGTTATTGCGTGCGCCAGAGGCGGATGCTTTGACGCTTTTGGCTGAAGGCTGTGTTGCTGCAGGCGCGTCTGTCGACGCAAATGCGGAGACCGCCCGATGCGAGATTAGCCAAGCAGTAGTGCCCGACGTGGCCAGTGGTCTGCAGCCTTATTACAACAAAGTTATTGTCTCAGACACTTCGACGTCCATTTTGAACAACCATATACCTTTGGACCCACCTCTGGATGGACTGGTCCTACTTACGAAGGCGTCTATCAAGGACACAATAGCGATTGGTGAGCTAGCGCCTTACACCGTACGGGTTGAGAACTTGACACAATTTTCGCTCGAGGGAATCGAGGTGATTGACACTCAGGCAGCTGGATTCGCCTTGGCAGAAGAGAGCGTCAGGCTGCATCGATCTGGTCCAGATGGCCAGCTCAATACGACGGATGACACCGTGGTCGCATTGGGTCGCTCAGGCAATCGACCTGTTCGTTTCGATGGCCTCGATCTTTCGCCTCGCGAGGTGGTTCAGGTGAGCTATGTTTTGAGAGTGGGCTCTGGCGTAACCCGAGGTCTGCATCGAAATGTGGTCGTGCCTGAACTGAATGGCCGTGTTGTTGGGAATCAGTCCATGGCGGTGATAGAAGTGGTTGCAGACCCGATCTTTGACCTTACGACATTCCTTGGCAAAGTGTTCGCGGATGCGAATGAAAATGGCGTCCAGGATGAAGAAGAACCGGGCTTGCCGGGTGTTCGAATCGCGACTACCGGTGGTGAATGGATCAACACCGATGAATTTGGACGGTTTAGTCTGCGCGGTGTGGATCCAGGTAGAAATTCGCGGGGTCGCAACGCCATCTTGAAGGTTGATCCAGCTTCCCTCCCTGAAGGTAGTACTTTCACGACGGAAAACCCGAGGGTGCTTCGAATCACTGGCGGGCTCATGAATCAGTTCGATTTCGGTGTGAAACTTCCTGAAGCGGTTGAGCAAGCGCCAGAGATGATTGAGACAGTCTCTACCGAGACAATGCAAGTAGATGCACAAGTGGAACCAGTCCGGTTCAGGTCGGGGCAGTTCGAGATAACCGATGACTACCTGGAGCAGTTGAGGGCGGCAATTGATCCACTGCGTAAAGTTGATAACTTGCGTCTTGTGGTCGAAGGACACACGGATAATGAACCGCTGTCACCGAGAGCCGAGGCGCGTTACGGCACGAACTATGGGCTGTCCAATGAGCGAGCGAAGGCAGTTGCCCAATTCTTGAGCCAAGGCCTTGAGTTACCTATGAGTCAATTTGTAACGCAAGGCTACGGCCCTGATCGCCCGGTCGCATTGAACGACACACCTGCCGGCATGGCCTTGAACCGGAGAGTTGAGATCACGATCACCTACGATCAGACCATCGTTGAGCGAGTGACGAGTGTGACTGGCCGTCAGGCAGTGATTGAGATGTCCGAGTTCTACTTTGAAGGTCATCGGCTGATCCCGAGAGCGACTTCAGTCTTGAGCGAATTAGCAGCCGTGCTGATTCAGAAGGATCTGAGCCAAGTCGAGCTCCGCATCCCGTCCGGAGAGCAATTCTTGAATCGCCGAGCATCAATAATGGCTTACCTTCATGCGGTCATGGGTGAGAGTGGTACCCAGCACTTGCAAAAGCTCGTCGTAAAGCCAGCAGGAGAGCTGAGCGATCGGACGCGAGAACTATCGAAATGGGCGCAGAAGTGGGCGCTGATCGCGCTGAATTTGTTGATCCCACCAGCAATAGCGGAAGACGTGGTGTGTTTATCCGAAACGTTATGTGAGTCGGATCAGCTGAAGATCTATGTGTCAGATAGCACGCCAGTGGCCCACGGGGTTATGGGTGCAAGAGGGCTAACGTTTGGCGATGAAGCTAAAGTTTGGACGACATCCGAGCCAGGTCGAATCGACCCTAGATTTGCGATTCGAGCGCCGAGGTACGCGCAGAGATTAGCAGATGGGTTGGCCGAACCTACTCAGTTTTGGCTGGATAGCTCGTTCCCAGATCAAATTAGCGAATGGTCACTCAGGATTTTTGATTCGAGAGATAGTCTTCGTGTGAGTCCTATTGCTGAGATTTCCGGTACTTTGCTACCCATAGGAGATCCCGTGCTTTGGGATGGCAGAACTGATGGACAGGGTCTGAAGGATATTCCCTCAGTCGCGTTTCAATTTGAATTCAAGGACCTTAGCGGGCAAACCCATAAGGTTCGAGGAAATCAGATTGAACTGTTTGATGAGGTAGAGGACACAGACATTTTGTTTCCCAACGAAGATCAGACCTGGTACGAGTCAATAGAAGAGGTCAATCACTTGGTTAACCAGGATATCCCTCTTGCTGGCGACTTGGTGACTTTTAACACCGCAGGTCTGCCTGCGGGTGGCACCTTGATCATCGGCGCTCACCGTTACCCAGTTGGTAAGACCGGTAAGCTCTCGGTCAGGCGACAAGTGGCGCCAGGAGCATATCAGGTGCCAGTCGCCCTTTTAGATGCTAATGGTTCGAATCTGGGGCGTGGTGAAATTACTTTTGACGTGAAAGGCGACTACTTCTTCATGGTGGGTCTTGCAGATGTCACGACGGGCAAAAATGATGTCTCGGGGAATATCGAGTTGCTCGATGATGATTACCACTATGACGGCGACGTTTTCGTGGATGGTCGACTTGCGTTCTTCCTAAAAGGGCAAATAAAAGGCAACGTCTTGCTTACCGCTCAGCTGGATACCGGCGAGTCTGAACTATCAGATGTCTTTAAAGACCTGGATCGCAACGACCCAAGACGGCTGTTTCAGCGAATTGATCCAGATCGGTTCTACCCAGTTTATGGTGATAACTCCCAGGTGGTCAGAGATGTCGATACCCAGGGCAAGTTCTATGTTCGATTGGATTGGGATCGATCCCGTTTCATGTGGGGCAACTACAACACAAGTTTTACTGGTACAGAATTGTCGAGCTTCAATCGGTCGCTTTATGGCGCGAGCTTGGACTATCGAAGCGTTGAGAAGACTGAGCTTGGAGATGACAAACACATATTCAAAGCGTTTGCTTCAGAGCCCAATACTCGAGCGGCACGTGACGAGTTGGTAGGCACGGGCGGCAGCCTTTACTACCTCAGTCATGCGGATGTTGTATTGGGTAGCGCGAAAGTACTCGTTGAGGTCCGTGACCGAAAATCGGAACGCACGCGAGAGCAGATCGAGTTGGTCGAGGGTCAGGATTACGAGATTGATCCCTATCAGGGCCGGATCATGTTGACGAGGCCACTTCGAAGCACTGCGAATCTCTCGGTTCTGTCGATCATTCGGGAAGCCCCGCTTGACGGCGACGACGTGGTTCTTGTCGTGGACTATGAATACGTTTCGAGCGGCATGATGGCGAGCGAGGATTTGACTGCAGGTGTTCGTGGTAAGACATGGTTGGGTGATCACGTTGGCATTGGCTTGACGCATGTGTCCGAGAACACCACGGGTTCCGAGTTCGAGATAACAGGGGTTGACCTTACGTTGAAGGCTACCGAAAACTCGTATGTCGTGTTCGAAACGAGTGAGACGGAGGCCGGCCAAAATATCGAACTGAATCGATCGATGGATGGCGGTTTAGACTTTGACGCTGTGGCGTTGCCTGGTCTTAGCGTTGGTGGTGAAGCGTTGTCAGTGACTGGTCAGTTGGATATGCGGGATGTTGGAAGCGCTTTGCCTGGAGAAGTTGGGTTTTGGTACCGAGATCAGGAAGGCGGATTTAATTCGCTTCAGTACCACAATCCAGGTGGGCAAGACCTTGAAAGTTATGGCATAGAAACTTCCATTGCGCTCAGCGAGCGTTGGACGCTGCGATCTAGAGTCGATCATGAAGCGAGGGGAGACGATACCTTTGATGACTCAGGCTTACAATTGGATTGGGCCGTGGGTGAGAAGGTTCGACTAGCCGCGGAGTATCTGGCTCAAAACGATAAAGTGGCTGGAGTTGTCGATGACAGCAGCACCTTGGGTGCCAGGCTCACTGTTTCTTGGAATGAACGCTTTTCCACCTTCTTAAATGCGCAGTCGGTGCTCGACCAGTCTGAAAACAGTGCCATGGAAGATATGGGTGGTTTAGGGTTTAACCTTCGGGCAACTGAGAAGCTTGATATCCTTGGTGAAGCGTTCTCCGATGGGGACAACGATGGCGCTCGATTAGGACTTGCGTATCGCTATCGAGAAAATAGTTCGGCGTATGCGAATTACGTGACCGAGCGCAGTGATTTGGCGCGTGATGGGCTCACGTTTGGACAAAAGACGTCGTTAACAGATCGTCTAAGGGTCTACAATGAACACCGCTTTGATCGGAGTAGCCGACAGAACGTCGAAGGCGATAGTTTTGGAATCAGCTATGACTTTTCTGAGCGGTGGACTGTCGATGGTGATGTGCTGCAGGGAAATTCGATTAATAACGGTACTGAATATGATCGAAAAGCGTATAGCCTCGCTTCGAGGTATCGCCAAGAGCGGGTTGAACTAGTCAATCGATTCGAATACCGCGTCGATCAAAATAGTTCGCCCACTGACCGAGATCAATGGGTGACTACCAACCGAATCAATCTCAGAACATCGGACCAATGGGTGATCGTGGCTAAAGCTGATTACACCGAATCAACAGAGAATAGTGATCGCAGCCAAGACGCTAAATTCGGTGAGTTTGATTTTGGCTTCGCTTACCGCCCAGTGCTCGATAACAAACTGAACATGTTAGCGATGTATTCCTACGTGTATGACCTCGACCCGACGGACCAGATGGGTGGCTTATATGCGGATGAAAAAGGATACGTGCTCTCGGTAGAGGGCCTTTACCAGCTCACGAATCGTCTGAAGGTGGGTGGCAAGTACGCATGGAAAAACAGCGCGATTCGGTTGGATCGGGGCGAGGGACCTTTCATCGAGGCGACGACCACCTTGTCCATATTGCGCGCCCGCTACCACATCATAGGTGCGCTTGATCTGTTAGGAGAATATCGGTGGCTCGAGGTCGATGAAATCGGCGACGAGAAACAAGGAGCGTTGGTCGGTGTGGACTTCCAGTTAGGTAACCACGTGGGCATCGGAGTCGGTTACAACTTCACTGATTTCAATGATCGTCTAACCAATCTGGATTATGAGTCGAAGGGGTGGTTCTTGAACGTGAACGGCCGTCTGTAATTCAAAACTGACTGCGATAACGAGACGGTGTTTTCGCTGCCTCGGTGAAACGCGCCGTCTCAAGGAAACCCAAACTACTGATTCGGTAGTGGATTGCCTTTCGGTATACTGTTGTCCCGCTCAAAGCTCACTGCTCAGTCATGCCCATTCTGATGCCTAACGACACCCGGGTGCCATCGCGGCTCGATTGGAAAGAGGTTTGGCTGAGCGCCACATTTCTCGTCTTCGCGATGGGCCCTGCACTTGGGGATCAGTTTGATCACACGCACCAGGGCTTTGATAGATTCCTCTCTCAGGTGGTTGTGGTATCCACTGATGGCACCTCGAACCGAGTTGATTATTCGGTTGCAAGCGAGGAAAAGGCATTAGTCGAGGATTATTTGTCAGTTCTGGCTTCGGTGTCCGAAGAAGAGTTTCTTCAGTTTGGCAAAGCCAATCAGACGGCCTTTTTGATCAATGCTTATAACGCCGCGATGATCCAGAAGATCCTGCAGCGCTATCCTGATATTGATTCCGTATGGGACTTCGGGCGGATCTTTAACCACCCGTTCAAAGATCGATTTGTGGAGCTGTTCGGCGAACGAATGAGCCTCGATGATATTGAACATGGCCGGCTTCGGGGCGACCCAGCGCTCTTCGATCCTCGAGTACATTTTGCGGTGAATTGCGCATCCAAAGGCTGCCCGCCGCTCAGGCCTTCGGCATTCAATGGCTCATCCCTTGATGCTGCGCTGGATGAGCAGGCCAGCATTTTTTTGAGCGATCGCACTAAAAACGGCATGAACCCAACCACGAATCGCCTGACATTGTCGCCCATCTTTGATTGGTACACCGGGGACTTCGGGGTGCCAGAGCGTCAAGGGGAGCTTGCCTATTTGTCGCGGTATGCTGACTCGCTGGGGTTAGACGATGATGCGGTTCGTGCACTGAATGAGGGGTCGATCAAGATTGAATGGTCTGATTACGATTGGGCGTTGAATGACTCAGCCTCACTGGAGCAGCCGGCTCCTTGAACACTTCGCTCTCGATCATCATCCCTGTGCTGAACGAGGCGCGCATCCTGCCTGATAGGCTAGAAGCGCTGCAGTTTGCTCGCTGTCGGGACGTTGAGCTGATTGTGGTTGATGGTGGCAGTGCAGATGGCTCTTTTGAAGTCTCACATGCGCTTTGTGATCACACCTTGAAGTCACCATCTGGCCGTGCCAAGCAAATGAATCATGGGGCGCGGCAGGCGAGTAGCGAGTGGCTATTGTTTCTTCATGCAGACACGCGATTGGAAGAGGCGGCGTTTGAGGCACTGCTCGAAGCGCTCTCCGGTGATCCCGATTGGGGCTGGTTTGACGTTCGTATCGAAGGCAAGCACCCGTTTCTCCCATTGACCGCCGCGATGATGAACGCGAGAGCTGGGCTTACGAAAGTGGCCACCGGTGATCAAGGGCTCTTTATGAAAAAAGCGTTGTTTGACGCAGCTGGAGGATTCCCTGACATGCCGCTCATGGAAGATGTTGCATTATCGAAGGCGCTCCGCGGCGTCGCGAAAAGCACGGTGATTCGCACACCGCTTGCAACTGATGGGAGGCGTTGGGATCAGGGTGGCTGGCTTCGGACCGTTCTTAGAATGTGGGGCTTAAGGTTCGCCTTCTGGGCAGGGGTTGGTCCTGATCGATTGGCAAACTACTACGCGCATGTTAGAGGGCGCTAATCTCATCCAAATCTTTGCTAGGGCGCCGGTGCTCGGGCAAACCAAACGTCGCTTGGCGAGTGAGCTGGGGGAGGGTGCGGCACTCCATTGGTACCGAGTCTTGCTTGCTCGAACGCTCGCGACTGTCCGGCAATTACCTGAAGTTAAAATTGAGGTGTGGCATCCGGCGGAAGACGATGATTACCCGCTGATGGAACTGATTAACGACGCATCAGTAGGGCTTTACCCCCAGGCTTCTGGCGATCTGGGTCAAAAGATGTCGAATGCGCTTGAGGCGGGGCTGACTCGTTTCGAGCGTGTGCTGCTCATCGGTGCAGACTGTCCGGTTTGGACAACTAGCTTGCTGCGACAAGCCATAGACGGAATATCATCTGCTCCCGCGCTGTTTGTCCCAGCGGCGGATGGGGGCTATGTCGGTGTTGGCGTGAGCGGTTCGGTGCCGCACTTATTTAGTGACATCGATTGGGGCACTGATCGAGTCATGCAACAGACTCGCGAGAGGGCCTCCGAGCAGGGCGTTTCTCTAAATGAGATGGCACCCCTATGGGATGTGGATGTGGCTACTGATTTGAATCGATGGCTTGCGATGGAGCCTCACCTGCCGAGACCGATTGCTTAATTGCTCATCAACTTACTTGTCTATTCAGGCTCGGTGACGTGTGCTTTCTTTGGCTCCAAGGCTCCAAGGCTCCAAGGCTCCAAGGCTCCAAGGCTCCAAGGCTGCTCTTGCAGACAGCTTAACCCCTCGATATTGGTGTTGGCTTGAAGTGGGCTTAAGGAATCAGGTTGATCAACCCGCGGTCGGTCACGGCTTTCACAGCGCGATCAAGGCCTTCACTTGCCATTTGCCTCGCCCGCTCATCAGACGGCACAAAGGCTCCAAGGCTGCTCTTTCAGACAGCTTGACCTTTCGATATTGGTGTTGGCTTGAAGTGGGCTTAAGGAATCAGGTTGATCAACCCGCGGTCAGTCACGGCTTTCACAGCGCGATCAAGGCCTTCACTTGCCATTTGCCTTGCCCGATCGTCAGATGGCACAAAGGCCCCTGCAATAATCATGTGGAAATTCATAATAAAAAGGATCGCACGATCGTAGTGCTCGCGAACCGCATCCAATGAGAAGTCAGCGCCCAACCCTTGCATGGTGTCTGCGTAATAGGCGAGGAGGGCCTCTTCATCGTTCCTTCGGGTAGGCAGTGTGAAGCTCGAAGTGGTCATCCAGGCCAAGTCTTGGAGAGGGTTGGATACCATGATGTTTTGCCAGTCGATCATGACCACGGGATGCTGGTGCGCGAGTCCTCGTCCAAACATGGCGTTGTCCATTCGCACATCGCCGTGCACGAGGGTCATGTGGCCCGCACCCATTCGTTTCATTTGCGCGGCCAAGCTTGAGACATAACCTGGCATGGCCTCGCCCATCTCATTGTCAAAGCACTCCGGGAAATTCGCCATGGCATTCTCCCAACTACCCATAAAACCCGGTAGGAAGGAGGTGATGTAGTCATCGCTATCGATGGTGTAGAGGTCGCTGAAGTCCTCTCGCCAAGCATCAAAATATCGTGCGTGAAGTGGCGCGATGTTATCGACCACGAGTTTGGCCTGGGCGAGCGTGACGCCGGTGACTTGGTCGCCCACGTCGTAGTCATGAAGGTCTTCAATGATGACCATGTTGCCGCCCGTGTCGGCGTTGAAACCCGCAAAGTAGCAGTGGGTTTTAGGCGTATCGAGTTGGGTGGCGATCTCATTAAAGAACAACACCTCCCGCTCGTACATTCTTGTGTTGTTCCCAATGGCCCTGTTTTCAGGAAGTCGGTGCGCGAACTTAATCACCACGGAGGCGGGTGCATCGCATACTTCTGCGTACGTGATGTGGCACCGAACCACCTCGCCAACGACGCCAATCACGTCACCCACGGGCTTGATCTCAAGCGCTGACACTTGGTTGCCTGCGTTAATGACGCCTGTGGATTGAAAGTGCTCAGTAACCCAGGCAGGAGAGAGCGCCTCGGGTGACTCGGGAAAAGCGACTAAGCTCATGTTAGCGGTCTCCTGTGCTAAAGCATGTAAGCGCCGCGCGAGCCGATCAAGGGTTGTTTGACGCCCGCGCGGTTGACGGCATCATTAATGGGTATATCAAGCAGCTTGCTGGGATGGGTGGTCGTGAAGAGACTGGTCCAGTCCACGGCCCATCAAGTCAATGAAGTTGTCTCGGTAAAACCGACCGAGCGCCTTGTCGCTAATGCCTTCCATGTTGTCCTCAAAGCGTTTGACCGGGTTGCGGCCACCCTCTACATGAGGAAAGTCCGATGAGAATAGCAGCATGTTTGGACTGGACTCCCGAAGGATCCAACCGGTTGGTTCGTGGCAATAGGGCGTGACTCGCAATTGACGCTCAGCCAGTTCGCTTGGTTTCATCGACAGCGCTTGAAGTCGCGCCTCTCCCTTGCGGAAGGCTTCGAACCCCGAATCCATAAAGCGAAGCCAACTAGGCAGCCAAGAAGCCCCAAGCTCGATGACACCAAACTTAAGATTAGGGTGCCGATCAAACACGCCATCGAAAATCAGTGCGGTCATGGTCTGCCAAATGGAGAGCGGAATCGCCATGTAGCTGAGCCCGGTAAAGTTCTCGTCACCCCCGTGGAAATCTTTGACCTTTTCGCCCCCGTTTTCGGTGTAGGCCATGCTCATTTTTTCCTCGCCACCCACGTGGAACAAGATGGGGATGCCGGCTTCTTCTGCCGTGGCCCAAAGGGCATCAAAGCCGTGATGGCTTGGGCTGTGGTTTGCCGGGCACATGGAGGGCACAACAAGGCCTTTGCAGCCGAGGTCCAATGCCTCGTTCGCAATAGGTAAGGCTGCGTCAACGTCTGAGAGCGGCACATAGCCAGTCGCTAGCAGTCTTCGGTCAATCGAGCAAAAGTCCGAGTTCATTCGGTTGTGGGCTCTCGCAGCCGCTTGCGCGAGCTTTGGGTTCTTCTCGTCGAGCCCGAAGTTGCCGAGCGCAGCGGTAGTAAAAACGAGTTGGCTGGTCACCCCTAAGAGATCAAGCGTTTTGGGTCGATCTTGACTTCGGTACGCACCGAGGGCGAGGTGATTTTTACGCTGCAAGAGCTCAGCCTCATCGCCGGCGCGGAATTCAGGGTCGTTTTGCTTCGCCTCAGCCGCCGCCAAGTCTTGGGTAACGGTCACTGCTTTGTTGGCTTCGCTAATGAATTCCTCTCGATAGCTTGGCTCAAGGTATTCGAGAATCTTGTCCGGCATTTCCATGACGTGAGAATCCGCGTCGTGCACCGTACGGTTTTCAATATAAGCCATCGTCTTTTATCTCCTCTTTCACGTCGCTCGGTCGAGTGAGGCTAATGGCCACCAAACCGAGGGTATTCAATCTTGTCGTACGACCTTCAGAAACAAGGTCTTTTAAATACCGCGCTTGCAACTACTTCGGTTAACAACGAAGCCTCTCAGAGGAAGTCCTAAAGAGAGACTCTCCGACAGTGATGGCCCCCTCATTCACGGGCCGCAATTCGCGATAAACCGTTCCCTAGTGATTAAGTTCCAGCATTCATTCGACGTTAGAGAAATTTGAAATTCTGCGCAACCCGGTTGGTTTGTGCAGCGGTTTGCCTCTATGAGAGCATGCAGCATTCCCCGCGAGACGCTTATGGACCCGCGCACGCAACGACTATTAGAGGCACCGCTTCTGCCGCTGATTTTGAAATTGGCTGCGCCAAACGTGAGCGGCTTCCTTGCCCAATCAGCGGTGATTTTGGTTGAAGTGTGGATGATCGGTCAGCTCGGTACTGAGCCACTCGCCGCGATCGCGCTGGTGTTTCCACTACTCATTTTGCTGCTAACCGTTTCGGGCGGCGCTGTCGGCGGCGCTATTTCTTCATCAGTCGCTCGTTACCTCGGCGGCGGTGATGCCGATAGCGCGGACAGGCTCATGTGGCAAGCCATCATTCTGTGCTTTGCTGCCTATGCTGGGTTTCTGCTGATCTACGCGCTATTTGGAGCGGCATTTCTAGCTTGGATGGGAGGCACAGGGAATATCTTAACCCTCGCGCTCGCCTACGCGGATGTTCTCATGTGGGGCGGTCTCACGGTGTGGCTGACCTCGGGACTTGGCGCGATCTTCCGGGGCATGGGCTTAATGGGCTTTTCTGCGGGAGTGATGGTCGCGGGCTATGCCTTACAAGTGCTCGTATCTGGTGCCTTGATACTAGGGTGGTTCGGTGTGACGCCAATGGGCATAGCTGGGGCAGCTTACTCGACAGTGCTGGTTTCAGGGTTGATGGCCCTCGTTTACCTGCTGCGACTAATGGGGCCGTCCTTGCCGGGTCGTCTAATGTGGGAGCGACGTAGCTACCGGCAGGAACTGATGGAGGACATCCTGCGGGTAGCGAGGCCAGCAGCACTCTCTCCAATCGTGACGGTCGCCACAGTAATTGGGCTGACGGCGCTGGTCGCTCGAGTGGGTGACGTTGCGCTCGCGGGTTATGGCGTAGGCGCGCGTATTGAGTTTTTGATTACGCCGATCGTCTTGAGCATTGGTGCCTCGCTGACGGCGCTAGTCGGTACTTGCGTGGGCGCGGGCAATCGCGATCGAGCGATCAAAGCCGCGATGGTGGGTGCAGGGCTTGCAGCGGTAATCGGTGCGGGCATTGGGCTGCCGCTTGCGCTGGCGCCCATGGCGTGGATTCCGCTGTTCACGAGCGATGCCGATGTCGCTGCGATGACGACAAGCTACATCCAATATGCAGGGCCGTGTTACGCATTGCTAGCCGTGGGCTTGGTGCTCTACTTTGCGGCTCAAGGCGCTGAGCGCATGCGTTGGCCTGTCATCGCCACCTTCGTTCGGTTCAGCGTCGCGGTTGGCGGCGCGTATCTGTGGGTGGCGCGGGGCGGCGGGTTTGAAGCAATCATCATGATGGCCGCTGCGGGGATGGTGCTCTATGGGGTGATCATTTTGCTCTCGCTAAAGCTGGGCGCTTGGCGTTAGGCCTAACTGCTGCACAGCCTTAATCGAGCAACGCTGCCGCGCTGTCGGGCGTGAGGCATTTGATATCCATATGCTGAATGAGCTGCTGCGGACGATCGCCTAGCGCTTGTCGCTCCGGTGAGGCGAAGTAAGCGGCTTCTAACTCCTTGATCTCAGCCTCGCTGCTAAATCTTCTGAGCCAAATGAATTCGTTGTGCTCATGATTCACCCAAGTGCCGATGATGTGCATGCCAAGCCGCCCGTTAACGGGCCGAATATGAGTCTCAAAAAGCTCAACCCAATCGTCCATGGCCCCAGGCTGGATGGTGTAAGTGCGGAGTTGGTGAATCATGAGTGCTTTAGCTCCTAATTGATGAACTTGAATAGGGGAGTGAGGCTAAGAAGGCCCTGATGAGATGTAAAGTATTGGATCAGCGCCTCATCCGACTGCCGCTTGGATCATAAGGCGCTCCGATTTGTAGCTGGACGGGGTAGCGCTGGCCAGCGATTTCAATCTCAAACGACGATTCAGCGAGAAAGCGTTTTGTTATAGCGGGTTCGTGGGTGACGGAGGCAACCGCCAGATTCTGATCTAACCGGTGCCCCCACGCTGCGCTTGTCGTCAGCCCGATTTGGCGGCCCTCAGAAAATATAGGCTCGTCATGAATCATTCTCGGTGCGTCAGGGGAATCTACGATGACTGTAACGAGGCGCGTTGGTTGTTTGCCGCGCGTTTGCGCGAGGGCTGCTTTCCCTAAGAAATTTGGCTTTTCCATTGCGACGCAAAACCCGAGGCCCGCGGCCCAGGGTGTGATGTGGTCATGGAGATCATCGCCCCAGTGCCGATAGCCTTTCTCCATGCGGCAAGCGCTCATCGCGTAGAAGCCGGCCGGGCGGAGTCCATAAGGTGCCCCCGCGGCAGTAAGGTGCGCATATAGATCAGGGAGTCGGTTCGCGTCGATCACGAGTTCTGCGCCGGATTCGCCAATATAGCTCAGTCGGTTGCACCAAAGACTCGCCCCGTCAAACGCAGTCGTCAGCGATCCATAAAAAGGGATGTCATCGAACGGAATATCGAGTGTCGTGCGAAGAATGGACCCAGCGCATGGGCCCATGAGTCCTACCATTGCGAGATCAGTCCGATGATTCACCGTCACATCAAATTTGGCCGATTGGCATGTAAGCCACAATAAATCCTTGCGCCAGGTTGCGCAGGCGCTCGTGACTCTAAAGGCTGAGTCACTAAGCCGCAGAACGGTGACGTCTGCTTCGATGCCCCCTTGCTCGTTGAGCCACTGGGTATAGACGAGATCATCTGACCCTACATCAACGTCGTTAGCACAGAGCCACTGCATGAAAGAGAGTGCATGAGGCCCCTCGATGTCGAAGATGGGATAACTCGATTGATCAAAGATCACAGCCTGTTCCGCCGCCGCGCGGCATTCCTGGGCAACCGCACCGAACCACTTAGGATCATCGTATGAGTACTGCCTTCCGGGGCCGGCATCTTTATCGAACCAGAGAGGGCGCTCGAATCCAGCGAGTTCCCCCCACACAGCACCCGCCTCGCTGAGGGCTTCATGAAGCGGGGAGTGCTGAATGCCGCGGCCCGTTTCGAACTGTCTGTCAGGCCAATGCAGGTCATAGAGAAGCCCCAACGCCTCGGTGGTTCGCTCGGCGAGGAATGCTTTTTCGTTCTGAAATGGGTAGGCGCGCCGAATATCGACATCCCATAAATCCATAGGCGGACGCCCACTGATCATCCATTCCGCGAGGACCTTCCCGACGCCCCCCGCACTCTGGATGCCGATTGAGTTAAACCCTGCCGCGATAAAGAGCTGGTTGACCTCTGGGGTTTCGCCCAGCAGATAGCGGTTGTCCGGGGTAAAGCTCTCTGGGCCGTTAAAGAACAATTGCACGCCTGCCTGTTCTAGCTCGGGGAGGCGGGCAATGGCGCGGGTAAAGATGGGCTCGAAATGGGAGAAGTCAGCGGGCAGGCTGTCGAACTCAAAGTTGCTGGGAATGCCTTCTAGCGCCCAAGGCTTCGCGCGACGCTCAAACGCTCCGAGCAGCAGCTTTCCGGCATCAAATTTATAGTAGGCCTCCTCATCAGGAACACGCAGGGTGGGCCGCATCGCGGTGAAGCGTTCGAGCGGCTCGGTGACAAGGTAAAAGTGCTCGGCAGCCTGAAGCGGCGCAAGCACGCCGTAGCGAGCGAGGAAGTCTCTCGTCCACATGCCACCAGCGATCACGACTTGTTGTGCGGTGATGGTTTCGCCTGTAGCAAGCTGCGCACCTTTTACGGCACCGTCAGCGAAGACCAGCTCGGTGACCTCACTGTTCTCGATGATGAGTGCGCCTTCCTGCCTTGCCCCTTTCGCAAGCGCAAGGGTGGTATCGATTGGATTCGTCTGACCGTCGCCTGGCAGGTAAACGCCGCCCCGCGCGTCAGAGAGTGTAATGCCTGGCCACTGATCGGCTATGAAATCGGGCTCAACCCACTGACAGGTCACATCGAAAGCATTGGCCATGGTCGCCTGTCTGCGCAGTTCCGCCTCGCGTTCCACGTTAAGCGCGAGAGTGATGGATCCCGTTCGTTGGTAGCCGGTTGCCTGTCCGGTAATAGACTCCAATGACTGAAATAATTCGGTTGAATACTTGGCGAGGCGAGTCATGTTCTGGGACGCACGAAGCTGTGCCACGAGTCCAGCGGCATGCCAGGTGGTTCCGCTGGTCAGTTGCTTGCGTTCGAGCAAGACCACGTCGCTAACGCCGGCACGTGCAAGGTGGTAAGCCACCGAGCAGCCGATGATGCCGCCGCCAATAATGACGACTTGAGCGCTGGTAGGCAGTGTGTCTTTTGTCATTCGGATGTTGGTAAGGGGTGCCAATAGGTGAGGTATTCCGCATAGACCGCGGGCTCGGCGGCTCCCTCAACTTCAACATGATGGCTTACTTTCAGCAGATACTCGCCGTTGCCCTTTGGGGTGACCTCCATCAGATGAATTCTGGATCGGAGCCGAAGGCCTTCGCCGATGATGATGGGTTTAAGGATTCGAACTTTGTCGAGTCCGTAATTGAGTGGGTCACAAGCGTCGATTGGCCAGAGGCCTGCTGACTTGAAGAAGTGCGATAACAAACCAACCACGTGGAAGCCATGCATCAAGGTGCCGCCGTAGGGTGTTGTCTCGGCGTATTCAGGGTCGCAGTGGCCTGGGGTTCGCCAGTGGGTGACTTCCCCAAACACGTTGACTTTGACCTGATCAATTGCGACCCAAGGGCTAACCCCAAGCTCTTCGCCAATTCTGTTTTGTGCGGTGGCGAGTTCAAGCGGTGATGGTGCATTCATTCAGAGTACCTCTAATGGCTGAAAGCTATCGAATGAGAGCTTACCGTCCATGCACCGTGACACCTAGTGCCAAGTGATCAATGAGAGGGAGGAATCCGGATGAACAGCGAGTCAGCGCGGGCGTGGGTAGGTGGTCTGAATCGTGGAGCTTCACGCGTGGTGTGTTCGTGAATGCTAGTGAGTTCTGATTCCTTGCAGGGCCATGCAAAAAAAACGCCCCATGCGGGGCGTTTTAGATCCAGAGTCTAATGTCTAGAGTGAGAGGTTGACTCCCATCCAGAACATTCGACCTCGGGGGCTAACAGGATAAGCGTTAGCCGTGATGAACGGCTCCTCTTCAGTCACATTGCGAACACCAAATGACAGATTCACGTTGTCCTGAATGGCGTAGCTGCCATTAAAGTCATGAATCCACATATCGTCCATAAGGACTGAAGGTCCAAATAAGGTCTCATAGGTTTCAACCTCAGGACCGTTGCCAAGCAGCATCTCGCTGATGAACTGGCTCTGCCAGCCGAGTGACAGGCTGCCAATCTGATACTTCAGGAAGATGTTGCCCGCGTACTCTGGCGCTCCAATCTCTAGTAGCTCGGGATCTTTCTCAGAAAGATCGAGCGGATTTTGATAACGAGTATTGTCGTTCACCTTAGTGCCCGAGACTCGGATCGAGAACATGTGCTCGCCTAACTCGAACGCGTAGTTCGCAGCCAGATCGTAGCCATCCGTCTCAGACTTGGCGTAGTTCAAAAGACCAGTTCTCATGAATGTGAAACCACCTGCTTGTAGGCTGTCTGGATCGCTATTGCGCTCAAACAGATCACAGAATTGGTTGTTCAACTCAGCGCCCTGATAGCATCCGAGCACGATGTCGTCGGCACGAACGCTTTGAATCGCATCCTCAATAGAGATATCCCACACGTCGAAGGTTAATGAGAAACCGTCGAGGAAAGAGGGCTGGAAGACGAAACCATAGGTCAACGTTTCAGCGGTCTCTTCATTGAGGTTCGGGTTACCACCTGTCAGACCGCCGAAACGGGCGGAGAGGGGGTCAAGAAACGCGTAGTTGCCGTCTGCATCAAAGGGGTCAATCCCGATGCTCTGGAAGTAAGCCGCACAGTTGGCTTGCAAGTTCGCACCCAGTGCCGCATCAACGCCCGCGATGTAAGTGGCATCGCAAGGGTCAGTTGGTCTGAAGGTAGCGCTGGTGACCGGTCCATAGAGCTCGGTGATGTTAGGTGCACGGACTGCTTCAGAGTAGGTGGCCCGCACGGCGAAGTCATTCACGGGTGCGTAGATGAGCGTGCTTCTCCACGTAGTGGTCTGCCCAATGGAATCGTAGTCAGAGAACCGCGCCGCTAGATCAACCGTCAACTCACGCGCGCCTGGCACATCGGCCAAGAGCGGCAGAGACAATTCGAGGAACAGTTCAGTAACGGCGTATTCACCTTGCTCGTTGTTGTCCGCGAGACCCGGATCGAACACTAGGCTTCCGTTTCCAGATACTTCGGAAATGAGTGTGCCGGGTGTGAAGTTTGAGCCCGCAGGCAAAACACCACGGCTCCATGGCGAGAATTCAGCATCAGATTCTTCTTTTCTGTACTCTAGACCCGCTGCGAATCCTGGAGCACCGCCGGGCAGTTCGAACCAAGCGCTTGTGTCCCCGGTCACTACGCCACTCAATACCATTTGAGTGAGTTCAAGTGAATTTTTCGTCTCGATGAGAACGAAGTCCTTAGCTGCCTGAGAGACGCCTGCTTCCCCTGCAAAGATGTTCAGTGGCGCGCATTGGCCGTCGCCCGGAACAAACGAGAAGTAACCCTCATCATAAGCAGGGATTCCAAACGGGGTGTTGAGCGCAGGAGCCGTTGGGTCAACCGAAGATCGGCAGGCTGGGGCCCCGGTGGCAGGGTCCGTCACCGCGTCGATCGCGGCAAAGAATCGATCCACAATGACTGAATTGGGGAATGCGCGGTCTTGGGTAAAGCGTCCAAAGTTAACGCTCACCTCGTAATCCATGTTGTCATTCAGTGCTCCCTCGATGCCGAACACCGCACGGATGGTTTCGCGGTCGGTCCGTCGCTCAGCTCCGAAGTAGATGGGGTCGACAGTCAGTGCAACTCCGCCGCCGTAGCCGGCCGCGACATCAGCGACGAACTCGGGGATGTAAGGGTTATCAGCAGCCCCGTAGAGCAAGTCCCAGAAGGAATTAGAGAAGCCGCCAGTGTCTGTTGACTGGTCTACCCACTTCAGCTCGGCAAATGCTCGCATAGAGTCCGTCAAATCGTAACGAGTGTTAACGTTGACCGCGATTTTTTCGTCAGGGAGTAAGAAGTCCATCTGATCATTCAAATAGACGTCGGTAGACGTGCCACCAAACCCATTGAAGTTCCCTGCGACTAATCCGTCTTCGTTGACCGCATAGGTTCCATCGGCTTGTTGGTACCAGCAGCCACCAACAACACCGAAAGAGGCGGCGCCGAATACGGAGTTATAGCCCGCGAAAGAATCAAGGCAGTCAGGGGTACCATTGCCGTTTAGGTCGATCGGCGTTTCTGGATCGAAGCCAGCAAACGAGAAAGGGTCACCTGGGATCAGCCAGCCATAGCCTGAAGTAATCGAGAAGGTCGCCTCAGGGAAAATTGCGCGTGGGAACGCTGCTCCAGCTTGATTGATTAGTGCTAGTTCTGCGCTGGTCAGATCATCAGGAGAGATCGGCGCGTCAGGGAAGGCATCGTTGTAATCGGCAACGAAGTCGTCCGCGGTTGGAATTCGAAGACCAACGGGGAACAGGCCAGTGTTTGCATAATTATAGTAGGCCTGAAAATTAGGGGTGCCCGCACCAATGTTTCCATTTTGGAATCGAAGCGCTGGGTTGGAGTAGTCATCCCCTGTGCCGTAGGTAGCACCCGGGCGCTCGCTCATGCGAAGGCCGTCGTCTTTACTGTAGTCCACGGCAATCACGATATTGCCTCGGCCGTCTGAGAAGTTTTTACCCCAGATAGCGCCAATGGACGATTGTCTGCCATCGCCCTCGCCAGAAACTGCGGCATTGACGTCGATTTCAAAGCCTTCGAAATCATCTTTCAGGATGAAATTCACAACGCCAGTCACTGCGTCTGCTCCATAAACTGCTGAGGCCCCGCCCGTGAGCACTTCAACTCGCTCAACCAATTGCTTAGGAATAGAACCAATATCAACGGCCGCACTGCCCTGGACACCGCCAACGTGACGTCTGCCGTCTACTAGCGTGAGGGTTCGGTTAATGCCCAGGTTGCGAAGATTCAGCAGGTTCGCGCCATCCGCGAAACCGCTGTCAATGGACATTTCTTGCGATAGTGAGCCAATCAATGCGGGGATGTCGTTAACAACATCCATCAGCGCGAACTCGCCAGACTCAGCGATGTCTTCACTAGACACGCCTTGAATGGGCTGGGCGCCGGTTAGGTTGCTGTCCCTCGCAATTCGACTTCCAGTCACAACAACTTCTTCTATCTCGTCGGACGCCGCGAAACTGGGCATCGAAACTGGGAGTGCCAGCATTGCAGCGATGGCCGCAAGCGGGATTGAGCGCTTCATGCTTTTCATACATTAGACCTCATTAGTTGCTTGTTGTTAGTGACTCGAGCTGGGCTAGCTGATAGCGTTCGCTCGTTCACTGATAGTTCGGGCAAAGACATGCACACTTCGTTCCAGATGAAGGAATGCTCGAGGAATATGATGGAGCGAAAAGCACTCAGCTGATGTAAGGCGTGAATTCTTTTGCAATCTCTTGTGTCGAAGCCCCACATAACCTAGGGGTTGATGTACGGTGGCCGAATAAAAGATGGAGCTGCTCGCAGCACGGCACTCGAGTTTTTATAACTATTGCTTTTGCCGAACCGGGCATTTTTCGCATTTTTTACTAGAAATCAAGGGTTTTTGGGAATTTCATTTGGGGTCGTAAAGAGTGCAGATGCTCAGTCTTCAGCACCAAAAAAGGGCTTCAATGCGCGTTCTGCACCAAGTAACGGACCAACCGAGTTGAAGGCTCAGTGATTCTTGGCAATCAAAGCGCAGGTTGAAAGCAGTATTCGATTAGGGCAACGGCTGATAGGGTGCGCGTAGCCCAAAATTACTGGGACCCACGACTTGGAGCGCGTCGGCCGTCCGGTAATGGGGCGGCGCACCAATGCCTAGGACACAGAGTCGTTGGCCATAGGCGAGTCGCTCCGCATTGATGGGCTGGCCTGACTCGAAGTCCAAAGCAATGATGAGATCAGGAACAGTGGCAAGTACGGTGTCGCCTTGGCTTAATTGGATGAATTCGTTTTTGATTAGCAATTCAAACGATGTGTTCGTATCAAAAGACTCAAGGTGAACACTGCCTATGTCGTATCCGCCTTGGATCGACTGTTCGAGCCCCACGATTTTCCCCGTGCACAATGGGTGCACGCTGCCATAAAGGCTTTCATCGAAAAGCCGGCTGACCTCCCGAAGTAGGGGCTTCAAGTGGCCCTCGTATCGACGGATCACTTGCCCGAGTGCTGCGGCGAACGAGATGGTTTTCGGAACGACGGCGCTGGCAACGTCCTCCCGAGTCATTAGGTGCTCGACTGTGGTGATCATCCCACCATGAGAATGAGCCCACGCTCGTATAATGGGCTCATACTGATCTCCATCGAGCGACTGAAAAAGCTCGGTCTCCCCGCGGTAGTCCAGCGCAAGGGCGGGCGTGGGTGAAATTCCTGCCAGCGCAAAAGTCATCATTTGAGCTTCAGGCAGTGCTCTCCCCATGCCGTCACCATCGATCACTGGAAGATCGAGTAGAGCGGCCGCTTGAATCGGAACCAATGAATTGCCACCGCCAACTTCGAAAGAGACGAGTGCGTCGACGGTGACATTGAGCTCTCGTTCAAATGCTCGGACTGCGATTGCAGGATCCTCGAGCGAGGGCAAGAGTTCGAGGCTAGCGGTTGGCGCGCCAACACCGCCGAGCGCAACAACGCGAGCCCCATCCGGTAGTGCTTCGGGTCCAATCAATTGAACTGGGCCGCGGTCAGTGAGTACTTGCTCGGCCAGCATTCGTGATACCCACGGGTCGCCCCCTCCCCCGGTGGCAAGGAACACTGATCCAACAGAAATATCATGAATGTCGGCTGTGGAAATAGCCTTCATTCCGACACCTCACGAAGATTAAGGGATTGGACCATCGGCGCGATGGGGCTACGAACTGACACTTTTACTCGGAACCAGGCATTGCCGAGATAAGGCACGTGATTTTCTTCGATAGACGAGAGGGCAGCGAGGTTTCTCACCCCGCCACTGGATTCGAGATCATCGAGCGCTTTCTTCGTCAGTCTCTCTATCGCGAGGGCTCGTGGCTCGTCATTAAAGTGTATGACTTCGTCCGCATAGCCGCTCGCTTCCGCGGCAGATGCACCGATGGCATTGACGAGACCGCTCACGGCGGCATCAAGAAAAGACCAGTATGCCTCGGCACAGGGTCGCAAGATGGCCGCGCCTCCGCCAACTACGATGACGGGTAGCGCCGTTTGCTCTCCCCGCATTTGGTCAACGAGTGGATACACCGCAGCCCGAATCCGGTCATAGACTAAGTCGATGAAGCCGTCACTAAGGTGCGCGACCAAAGATGGGTCGC
>Ga0181575_10000545_pt1 | contig 27537 bp, 22 predicted proteins | sample 101ome_23_FD_145599 | JGI IMG/M metagenome (GOLD analysis project Ga0181575, IMG submission 145599) | Coastal salt marsh microbial communities from the Groves Creek Marsh, Skidaway Island, Georgia - 101411CT metaG (spades assembly) | ecosystem: Environmental > Aquatic > Marine > Intertidal zone... | reverse complement strand
CAATCACACGGTCGCCCGGCTCGATGCGGGCATTGCGCGCCACCGCATTGTAGGCGACGCAAGTTGGCTCTGTCAGGCACGCTTCTTCAAACGGCAAGCGATCCGGAACCCGATGCAGAATCCGGGTAGGGACTCGGACATACTTCGTCATTGCTCCGTCAACGCCGTAGCCAAAACCCTTTCGACTGGTATCGAGGTTGTAGAGCCCCTGTCGTGTCATCGGGTTGTCTGGATCAATGATCGCCGCGGTCTCGGAAACGACACGATCACCTTCTTTCCATTTCTCGACCTCTGATCCAATCTCGACGATGTGTCCGCCGAACTCGTGACCGAGAATGACAGGATAATTCACGGGCCAGGAATGATCTGCGGTCCACTGATGAAGATCGCTTCCGCAGACGCCGACATTGGCGACTTCGAGCAGGACGTCGTTCGCTCCGATCGCAGGCCGTTCGATTTCGCGAATCTCAACGGATCCGGCTTCGGGAGAAAAGTTAACAACGGCAGGCGATTTCATGATGAAGAAACTTCCTGAGAATGCACCGCATCGCAAATCAATCGCAGGGAAGACTCGAGATCACCATCCGCTGTTTTGAAAGCATCGGCATCAACTGTCAGGGGAGCACCCAGCACGACTAGCGGGGCTCCATACTGAGGGCATGCGATTGCCTCTTCCAGGCTCAACCCGCCGACGGCCTGAACCGGCACATCGACTGCGTCGACGACCTCTCGCAATTGATCGAGCGGACTCGGCATTCGATTTCCCGCAGCGGCGATTCCGCGCCGTTCATCGTATCCGATATGGTGAATCACGTAGCCGCATCCGAGGTCAGCAAGTCGCTTCGCGCCATCGACCATGTCAGGACAACCGAGGTTGTCGCCCATCACTTCACAACCAAAATCTTTTCCGGCCTGGACGACGCATTTGATGGTTTCCTCGTGAGCTCGCGCCATTACGACGACCTGAGTCGCGCCGGCCTTTGCCATCATCTCTGCTTCGAGGTATCCGCCATCCATCGTCTTCAGGTCAGCGACAATGGGAACATCGGGAAATGCTTCACGTAGTTCTCTGACTCCGTGAAGCCCTTCGGCAAGGATCAAAGGGGTTCCTGCTTCAAGCCAATCTACACCAGCTCGCCGGGCGAGAGCTGCCGTTTCAAGCGCCTCATCGATATTCGTGAGATCGAGGGAAATTTGCACAATCGGGTTCATTCGAACGCATCCTAGCAAAAGCAGTTCGATCCGTCCTAGGAAAGATACAGGGAAACGCGCCACCTGACCCTGTGTGGTCATTGACCATACCCTGTTGACTCATTGACCACAGCCTGTTTGGTCTGAGTTGTGAGTATAATCCCGCGGCTTCCCCTTGCTCCGATGCAGGATGTTTCCGTTCTGCCGCTTTGGCGGTGCCTGGAGCGTCGCGGTGGACCTGATTATTATGTGACCGAGTATTTCCGGGTTCACCGGGATTCGAGTCCGGAGAAGAAGATTCTTAGGTCAGTTGTTGATATGTCAGGATCAAAACCGGTCATGGCCCAGATGATTGGAAATGACCCGGAGCACCTCGTCAGATCGGCAAAACTCATCCAGGAGGAATCTGATTGTGCGGGCATTGATGTGAATCTCGGATGCCCCGCGCCGAAGGTTTGTGGAAAAGCAGCGGGCGGTGCGCTTTTGAAAAATCACGAACTGATCCGCGAAATCGCTCTATCCCTTCGTCCCGTTGTGAGTGGCTCGTTGACTCTGAAAACCCGGGTTGGTTTTGAAACAGAAAGCGAGTTTGATGATCTGCTCGCTCTATTCGCTGATTTGCCGATCGACGGTCTCGCTATTCATGGGCGAACTGTTCGAGAGCGATACCAATCCGCTGTTCACGTAGATTGCATTGCTCGCGCCGTGGAAGCATTGCCATTTCCCGTATCCGCAAACGGCAGCATCGTTTCTGTGAAAACGGCCCTCGCAATGCTGCAGCGTACCCGCGCCGCCGGCCTCATGATCGGACGCGGCGGGATCCGCAACCCCTGGCTCTTTGCCCAGATTCATGATGTGGTGCAGGGCCAGAGTCCGTTTCAACCGACCTTGGGTGATGTCGGGGAATACCTGGAAGAGTTGACTGATGAAGTTGCTGCCGAGGGAGACTTTGGTGACAAAGGGCAGCTTGCAAATCGAATGAAGAAATTTGCCAATTACATCGCCATCGGAGTTGCCGGCGGTGAACTCGTCGACAAGCTGCGTCGGACACGTGACCACGACGAATTTCTCTCAATCAGTCGAGAGTATCTGACAGGATCGGAGTTGTTTCCGGAAGAGCCGGAGGAAGATGGAAAGCTTTTTTGTGGAGCAGGGGAGTTGCTTGCAGGCAAGGTCTGATTCCGCTACACAGGCGGTATGCGATTTGTAGTCTTGCTGATCTGTGTGACCGTTCCTTCCTTTGCCCCGGCCAAAGATGGCGATGGATCCGTTGCTATTTCCGGCGAGATGAAGGCCTGGCACGCAGTGACGCTGACGCTTTCCGGGCCATTTGCGAAGGAGTGGGATAAGAATCCGAATCCTTTCTCTGACTACGTCTTCTCCGTGCAGTTTAGACACGTGACCGGTCTTCCTGCCTATACTGTTCCGGGCTATTTTGCGGCAGATGGGAATGCTGGAGAAACCGGTGCCGAAGAAGGAAACTGCTGGCGTGCCCATCTTTCTCCCGACAAGCCAGGCAAGTGGGAGTGGAGAGCTGAAATAAGCAAACGGGATGGCAAGGGTTTCGCGACGCTGACCGAATTTTCGAGCAGCGGATCATTTACCATTGCGCCGTCGGACAAATCGACTCCCGATTTCCGTGCCCGTGGGCGCCTCAACTACATTGGCGAGCGATACCTGCAATTCGCGGGGGATAAATTCCGCTTTCTCAAGGCAGGACCGGACGCGCCGGAAACGCTTCTTGCCTACGCCGACTTCGATGGAACCCGGGCAAACAATCCGAAAAAGGGACCTCTCAAGTCCTGGAAACCCCATGCCGGAGATTGGAAAGAGGGTGATCCCACATGGCACGATGGCAAAGGGAAGGCGCTGATCGGCGCGCTGAACTACCTTTCCGATCAGGGAGTGAATGCCTTCTCGTTCCTCACCTACAATGCGGGAGGCGACGGAGACAACATCTGGCCTTTCGTCGATCGAGACGAGAAGATGCACTACGATTGTTCTAAGCTGGATCAGTGGAACATCGTGTTTTCTCATGCGACTGCGAAGGGGCTGCATCTCCATTTCAAGATGCAGGAAACGGAGATGGACGACAATCGTCATGGTCACAAGGAAGTGACCGTCAAAGATATTCCGACCTCGCTCGACGGAGGCGCACTGGGGCCGGAGCGTGAGCTCTACATTCGCGAATTGGTGGCGCGCTTTTCCCACCATCTCGCTTTGAATTGGAATATCGGAGAAGAAAATACGCAGTCTCCGGAGGAAATTCGAAAAATGGCGGAGCATATCCGACAGCTCGACCCCTACCATCATCCCATTGTCATCCATACCTATCCTAACCAGCAGGACAAGGTGTATACGAAACTCGTTGGTGACCAATCCTTCCTGACAGGCGCCTCGCTCCAGAACGGATGGAACCAGGTCCATCAGCGCACTCTTCAGTGGATCAAAGCCTCGAAAGAATCGGGCAAGCAATGGGTCGTGACCAATGATGAGCAGGGGCCCGCCAGTCTCGGTGTTCCTCCTGATCCCGGTTACGAGGGCTTTGACGGTTGGGCTAAGGACCCAAAATCGAAAAATGCGAAACCCTACAACTGGGAAGATGTTCGGCGTGACACCCTGTGGGGCAATCTCATGGCCGGTGGCGCCGGTGTGGAATACTACTTCGGCTATCAGCTGCCGCAGAATGATTTGATCTGCGAGGATTTTCGCAGCCGCGAAAAGTCGTGGGATGCCTGCCGCATTGCCCTGGAATTCTTCCAGGAAAATGAAATTCCGTTCTGGGAGATGGAACCATCCGATGCACTTGTTGGTAACGCGGAGGAGAAAAATGGAAAACCCTGGTGTCTCGCGAAGTCAGGAGATTGTTACGTTGTTTTCGTTCCGGCCGGAGTGAAAGAAGCCCGCCTCAATTTGTCAAAGGAGTCCGAAGCCTTTCCTGTCCGCCGCTTTTTCCCTGACACCGGCGAATGGCCTGAAGTCGACGAGGCATTTACCGTGACCGTACCAGGAGCGGCAGTCGTGCTTCCAACGCCCGAAGATCGCGATGTGGTGTTTTTGATTCGGCGGGGGTGAGTTTCGCTCCTCTCTCGCTAAAAAACGCTGTCGTTAATCAGTTTGTTCACCACGTTGAAGTAGGCGGAGGCGGCTCGAATAATCAGTGCCGCTACAAAGAGCAAGATTGCCCAGTAAAACAACTTTGGAGCCCATTCCGCGACGCGGTCCATCGCATCACCGGCAGCTTCGGAGTAGAATCGGGACCACTCTGCGAGCTCCCGGTCGAGTTGTCCGGATTCTTCGGCGGAGGCCATCCCTCGCGAAAAATCACTGGGAAAGGCATGGGGCGCGGAGAATAGCGCGGAGGAAAGTTCATCTCCCTCTGCCACAATCCCGGCCCCGACGAAACTCGCTTCGCGAATCGATCCGCTGCCTGATGCTTTGCCAGCACCACTGAGGGAATCGCTCATCTTCTTCCCGGCGAGGAGAAAGATCTCAAACACCTTCGTGAATCGCTCTAGCGCGACAGCTTTTCGTGCTTTTCCAAAAAGCGGAATCAAGTTCAGCAACGAGTCGACTGCAGCAGAGCGGCGTGCCAATTTCACGAGAATGGAAAATCCGATGATCAATCCGAGAATTACGACGTAGGCGATAAGCATATTCTTTCCCGCCTGGAGAAAGGAAGCCATGTAGTCCGGCTTTTCGGCATTGGCATCGAGTGTGAGGCCACTGAAAGCGGTAACTGCAAGCGTGGAGACAGGAACGGCGAGGTGGACGAGAACAATGGGATAGGTCAGTCCTTTCCGGATCTTTTGTCGAGTCCGGTGAATGCGGCGAAAATACTCGGCGAGATGTCCGAATCCTTTTTCGAGCATTCCGCCTTCTTCCGATGCCGAGACGACTTCCACTTCCAGCGGAGAGACGATGCCTCGGGCGAGCCCGAGGGAGTCGCCGATAGCTTTGCCCTGCTTCAGCCCGCTAAGAATGCTTTCGTAGAGCTTTTTTTCTGCGGAGCGGACACGCGGTTGTCGCAGTAGCGAGTCGCAGGCTTTCTCCATGCCCATGCCGGAGCGCGCGTATTTCTCGAGGTTGGAATACACGAGTCCCTTTGCTTTAACGGAAAGTCCTGCCATCCGGCAATGTGCCATTTCTGTCCGTGTTTTAAAATCGGGAATTTCGGGGGGAAGGCTCCTGTAAGAAATCCACCTACTCCCCGTGTCTTGACGAGAGGGGAAAAATCCCGATTGGTTACCCATGAAATTGACCAAAACAGCATTCGGATCCTGGAGTGGTGGACGTTTTATGCACTTCGGCCAGAGGCTCGAAGAAGATCGCTGGATCGCACTTGCACGCCAGGCCTACGACGAGGGCGTTCGCACCTTCCTCACTTCTGATGTGTATGGAATCGGACAGGGCGATGAACTGCTGGGTAAAGCCCTCGAAGGGATCGATCGTGACAGCTACTGCCTTGTCGCCATGATCGGTCACGACATCTATGATGGTCAGCGCCAGGGTGCCAAAGGCTACGCACGCTTCACCAATTCGGAACTGCGAGGTCCTGACGGTTACGAGGAGTATCTCGAGCGGTCTACCAAGAAGTGTGCCGAGCGCTGCGGAACTGATCACTTCGACATTGTGATGCTTCACAACCCGGATTCAATTGGCTACTCCAGCCCGGATGTCTGGTCAGCGATGGCAAAGCTTCGCGAAAAGGGTCTTGCTGGTGACACGGGAATTGCGCCTGGCCCAGCCAACGGATTCGCGATCGACATGGCCTACTGCATTGAGAATTTTCACGGCGAGATCGATTCGGCCATGATCATTATCAATCCGATGGAGCCGTGGCCCGGTCGCTATGTGCTTCCGATCGCAAGCGAGTTCGAGGTCGACATCCTCGCTCGTGTTGTCGACTTCGGCGGGATTTTCCATGACGACGTGAAGCCCGGACACTTTTTCAAAGACGGTGATCACCGCACCTACCGCCCGGAGGGATGGATCGAGCACGGCTGTGAAAAGCTGGAGAAAATGCGTCCGATTGCGGAAAAGCACGGCCTCACCATGCTGCAGCTTGCCTGCATCTGGGATCTCAGCCAGGATCCGGTGAAATCGGTTGGACCTACATTCATCCAAGAAGCTGGAGACGACGCTCGTCCGGTCGAAGAGAAAATTTCGGAGTTCGCTGCTCTACCTGATGTGAAGCTTTCGCCGGAAGAGGTCGAAACGATTCGCGAAATTGGAAACAATGAGGGTTGCATGCCTCTCAAAGGAGCGAGCACGCGCTACGAAGGTGAGCCTCAGCCAGATCATTGGCCGATGCGCACCGAACTCCAGCCTCTTGCCGACAAGTGGGGGCTGAACCCTGCGTGGTAGGCATTCCCCGTTTACGGACGAAGACATTTCAAAACACAACAGAGTGGGCTCGCTGGGCTAACCCTTCTGCGTCCCTGTGAAACAGGGTCAAGAAAAAGCGAAAGTATTTTCCTCGTTTTTCCGTTGCCCGCGTGGCGGGTTTTTCATCCACTTGATTCTGTTGATGAAAACATTCTCACAGGCTCTAGCGGTTTTCGTTCTCGCGATTTCTGCCGTTTGTTCCGCAGATCGCCCCAACATCGTTATGATTATGGCGGACGATCTGGGCTATGAGTGCATCGGGGCGAACGGAAGCGAAATGTATTCGACTCCACACTTGGATGAACTCGCTGTGGGAGGAATGCGATTTCTTCATGCGCATTCGCAGCCGATTTGCACTCCGTCACGGGTGCAGATCATGACGGGGAAATACAATAATCGGAACTACGTCAAATTCGGCATTCTCGATCCGAAGGAAACGACTTTCGGAAATGCGCTCCAGGATGCGGGATACCAGACTTACATCGCCGGGAAGTGGCAGTTGGAAGGTGGTTTCGAAGGCCCCGTGAAATTCGGTTTTGAAAAGTATTGCCTCTGGCAGCTGACGCGACGTCCGAGCCGCTATCCGAATCCGGGCTTCGAAATCAACGGGGAGGAGAAGGATTTCAAGGATGGCAAGTTCGGTCCTGACGTTGTCACCGATCACATCAATGGGTTTCTCGAAAGCCGGGATGAGTCAAAACCGTTTTTTGTGTATTACCCCATGATCCTCCCACACTGGCCCTTCGTACCGACTCCGGATAGCGAGGATTGGGATCCGACTTTGTGGAGGGATAAAGAGAGTGAGCCCGGAGGATTTCGAACCCAGAAGTATTGGGCCGACGACGTTGCCTACACCGATAAGATGGTTGGGAAAGTCGTATCCAAACTGGATGAGCTTGGTTTGCGCGAAAATACGCTTGTGATTTTCACCGGTGACAACGGGACGGCGACGCAGATCAAGTCGACGTTTCAGGGCAAACCCTACCCGGGCGGAAAAGGCAGTCCGAAAGACAGCGGAACGCGCGTTCCTTTTATCGCGAGCTGGCCTGGGACTATCGAAGCTGGGAGCGAGAGCAAGGAGTTGGTCGATTTTTCTGATTTGTTTCCCACTTTCGTTGAAATGGCGGGACTCGAGTCATCGAAAATCGAAGCGTATGATCTCGATGGAGTCAGCCTTTTGCCGATATTTACTGGGGAAGGCAAGAGAGACAAACCCTACATCTATTGCTGGTATCACCGCGATGGGGAACGAGACAAAGCGTCGGAACATGTCCGCGATCAGCGTTACAAGCTCTATTCCGATGGGCGATTCTATGACATCCAGTCTGATTTTGAGGAAAAGAACAACTTGGCTAAATTGGCGGAGGGAAAGGCAGCGGACAGACTGGAGAAATTGCAGGCAGCGATGAAAAAACATCGGGCAGCGACCCTTGCCGCCGACCCCATTCAGGCGAAACGGCGTGAGGGGATGACTCGGAAAGCATTAGAGAAAAAGAAGAAAGAAGCGCCGGAAAAGAAGAAAAAGGCGGAATGAGGAGTGAGCTCCAGTCCTTTCCCCGAGTCATGGGAATCGTCAATATCAATGACGATTCCTTCTCCGGCGATGGTTCGCTCGATGTGGAAAAGAACCTTCGCCAGGCGGTCCAGATGGTGAAGGATGGTGCGGACATCATCGATGTGGGGGCTGAAAGTGCGCGAACGAATCGGGAGGCGATTGCGGAGGCCGAAGAGGTGAGCCGACTCCTGCCTTTTCTCGAAGCATTTGAGACTGCCTGCGAAGAGATCGAGCCGCGCGATGAGCTACAGATGTGGCCTCCACGCCTTTCAGTGAATACGTGGCGCTCGAAAGTGGTCGAGGTCACTCTTGGCACTGGGCGCGTGCACATCATCAACGATATTGGTGGTTTGGTGGAAGATACCAACGCGCGACTTTGTTGTGAATTTGGAGCGAGCCTGCTGATGATGCATACGGTGGGCCTGCCGAAGGAGGCTCACACTCAGCAGCAGTATGACGATGTCATGCAGTCGCTGGAGGAATTTTTTGAAGACCGCATTGAGCGGGCTCGTCGAGTGGGATTGGACGCGGACCATCTCATTCTCGATCCCGGGATCGATTTCGCGAAACAGTGTGCGGATAACCTGGCGATCTATCGGGACCTCGAGCGACTGACACGATTTAATCTGCCCATCCTGCTTCCCATTTCCCGCAAGACGGTGATCGGTGATGTGCTGGGAATTGAAGAGCCTGCAAAGCGTGATGCGGGAACGATCGCCTGCCTCGTTCGTGGCTTAATCGCTCGTGCTGATATCTTTCGCGTTCATAATGTGAAGGCGGTCGCCGACAGCGTAAGGGTCATCGCAGCGATTCGCGGTAGGACGGCGATGCCGGCGTGACTTCCGTCTCGTAGAATATTCCCGCATATTTGTAACTGGAACCACGGCAGGTTGCCGTTACAGTTCGGGATGCAAATTCAGATCGGGAACGAAATTGTCGAGCTCAAGCCACCAGAGAAACTGGGGAAGGTTTTACTCAGCGTTATTGTGGGAATCCTGTTGATCACGGCGATCTTCAGCTCCTTCTACACGGTTGAACAGGAGGAGGCGGGAGTTGTCACCCGCTTTGGAAAACACATCGAAACCGTTGATCCCGGCCTCCACTTCAAAATTCCGTGGGGAATCGACAGCGTAGAAAAAGTTCCTGTGCAACGGCAGTTGAAGCAGGAATTTGGATTCGGAACTCCAGGAAATACCAATCCGTATCAGTATTCCTACGATCCTCGATCGCAGGATGCGGAAAAAGCGATGGTGACGGGCGACCTCAACGCCGCGCTGGTCGAGTGGGTCATCCAATATCGAATTTCTGAACCGGAGAAATATCTCTTCGATGTTCGAAATGCGGATGACACACTCCGAGATGCCAGCGAATCAGTGATGCGCGAGGTCGTTGGTGATCGTACCGTTGACGAAGTCATCACAGTCGGACGTCAAGAGATCGAAAATGAATGCACGGAAAAGCTCAAGGCGCTGGTAACCCTTTATGAACTCGGGATCACAATCGACCAGACGCAGTTGAAAGACGTGAATCCACCCCAGCCGGTCCAAGCTTCCTTCAACGAAGTGAACCAGGCGCAGCAGGAGAAGGAGCGCGCCATCAATATTGCCAACGGTGAATACAACAAGGAAGTCCCGAAAGCACGCGGTGAAGCGGAGCGAAAGATCACCGAAGCGGAGGGTTACGCGACCCAGCGAGTCAACGAAGCGGAGGGGGATGCAACGCGTTTCACCGCCCTCTACACCGAATATAAAAAGGCGCCCGAGGTTACGAGGCGCCGGATCTATCTCGAATCCATGGAGAAAGTCATGCCGAAGCTCGGCAAAAAAGTCATCCTCGACGAGGGGGCGAACAATGTTCTGCCCTTCCTTCCAATCGGTCCTTCCGCTGCCCCCATTAAATAATTTTTGCCTCGTATTCAGCTATGAAGAAATCAGCTTTAGGATGTTTGATCGCGATCGCGATTGTCTTTGTTCTGCTCATCGCGAGCGGAGCTTTTTATTCCGTTCATGAGACGGAGCAGGTCATCATTACGCAGTTTGGTGAAGCCCAGGGAGATCCTATTACGGAGCCCGGGTTGAAGTTCAAAATTCCGATAATTCAGAAAATTCGACGCTTCGATCAGCGAATCCTCGAATGGGATGGTGATGCCAGCGAAATGCCGACGAAGGACAAAACTTACATCGCGGTTGACACCTACGCCCGTTGGAGAATTGTCGATGCGCTGGTCTACTTCGAGCGTTTGCGCGATGAGCGCAGTGCCAGGTCCCGTCTCGATGACATTCTTGATTCGGAAACACGCAACTCGGTTGCCAAGCACGAACTGATCGAGGTGATCCGTACGACAAAAGACCGCAAGCCGGCTGTGGCTGAAGACATTGCGGAAGCAGATCTGACAGGCTCCGTCGGAAAACTCATTCCGATCCGTCGGGGGCGTGCTGCTCTGGAAAAAGATATTTTTGATACGAGCCGAACCAAATTGCGGGAGTTCGGAATTGAGCTGCTCGACGTGCGTTTCAAACGAATCAACTACAACCAGGACGTGCGCGACCGTATCTACGAGCGGATGATTTCCGAGCGGCAGCAGATCGCAGAGCGCTTTCGATCCGAGGGTGCCGGTGAAGCGGCGAAAATCCTCGGTGATATGGAGCGGGATCTGAAAGAGATCGAGTCAGTGGCCTACAAGGAGGTCGAGACGGTCAAAGGGGAAGCCGATGCGAAAGCCACCGAGATCTACGCGAAGGCATTTGATGTTTCCGAGGAGTCGGCGGAGTTCTACCAGTTCCTTCGCACCATGGAGATGTACGAGGATATGCTCGCCGGAGAGAGTACTGTGGTGCTCACGACGGATAGTGATTTGTTCAAGTATCTCAAAGCAGTGAAGCCGCTTGCGCCAAGCAGCTCGGCTGATGCGATCGATAACCCGACAGCTGCTCCGAAGCCGAAAGCGCGCCCTCAGCAGGGGTCGAATCAGTAGCGGCATTTGGTAAAATGCCGACGTCAACGCTGGTGCGATCGGTCGGAATATTTCCATCTTCCGCTACAAAAAAAGTCGCGGAATTGGTATAATGCCGGATTGGATCCAGCTACCGTTTCTTTGTCGAATCGCTGCTGCTGCGATCTTCTGCTTTGGACATGCCACTGCAGCGTTCGCGGAAACATTGGTGTCGCTTTCTCCGAATGATGAGCGGCTCAAGGTCACCGGCGTTCCCTTTCTTAACGAAGATATCCACGAAGCCGTTTCTCCTGAGAGCGGATTGCGGCTGGCTGCGAATCAGCCGTTTGCGTGGTCCGCGCTTGCCTCGGATAATACCTCCTTTCCCGTAACGGCCCATGTTTCGACGGAGGCCTTTGACCATGCCGTTCTCACGATCTGGAACTGGCAGAATCACCCCATAGGTCAGTGGCAAATCGCTGGCGGGAACGAAGAGCGATTTGTATTTCAGTTGGAATCACGCGGCACTTATCTGCTCACTCTGGATGGTTATCGAGGGAAAGAGTGCGCGGCTCGTCTTGTCCGAAGTTTTGCGGTTACCGGTGATCTGAAGCAACTCAGGGAGGTTTGGAAAGATGACGAGTTTTTCCTCGGAGTCTGTACATTTCCGGGACGCTATCATTGGACGATTGCAGGAAGTGCTACTTTACCAGCAGGAATCACGGAAGCCGATGCCCGGGAGCTCGAAGCGTCATTGATGGATCGATTGGGATTTCAAGTCGTCCGGACAGATGAGTCGATGGAGATGGGAGACCGGGTCACTTTGGATGGCCCGTATCGATTTCAATTTGATCGAATGGACGCAGCCGTTGATGCCTACACCTCACGCGGTTTTTCCCTCGCTCTGCAACTTATGAATGCTCCTGATTGGGCGACGACCTCGGAATACCGGGACGAGGATTCTTCTCTCTGGCGATACCCGAAACAGGAAGAGCCTCAGCGCGCCTACACTCGATCCCTGGTCGAGCGATACGGGCAATCGGCGCGGCTGGTGCAGATCTTCAACGAACCTGACCAGGTGGATTTCTGGAGTGCTACTCCACAGGAATACCTTCACCATTTCCGTTTCTCCCGGAAAGAAGTTCGCAATGTTCTACCCGAAACTCCGGTGGTGAACGGGGGGCTTTCCCTGGCCGATCCCGAGCGCTCAGAATTTCTCATTCGGGAGCTGGGTAAAGAGCTTCCCTTCATTGCCTACCATTCGCACGGCTATCTCGCGGAACTGAAGGAGGATCACGAAACCATCTTGCGAATGCACAGAGACGCGGGTCTACCCGAACCGAAAGTCATCAATACCGAGATGGGAGTCGACGGGTGGCGGCTTGATCAGGAAAGACGAAAAGGAGAAATCCTTCCCCAGAAAGTTCTCTACTGCTGGGCTTCGGGGCACACTGGTGCCTTGCTCTTTGGGTCACGAATGACGCTTGGGCCGAATCGAGTTTCCCAAGACTTCGGTTTTCTCGATCACTGGTTTTGTCCCCGTTTTGTCTACGGATCGATGGCGGCTCTCGTTGAGACGCTGGGAGGGGCGACCTTCGAGAAGGTGATTTCTGAGCAGGACGGAGTCTACATCTACCAGTTCAGCCGCGGAGAAGACACCATTGTGGCGGCATTTTCGACGGCAGAAAAACAAGTAGTGTCGTTTCGCAAAAGTGGTTCCGATTTTTCCCTTGTTGATCCGATGGGAAACCAGACTCCGATTCAGCCCGGCGGGAATGACACCATCTCCTTGAGTCTCAACGGCTATCCCATCTATCTTTTCGGAAGAGGGGAATTGGCCTACGACTCACCGTAGCTCGACAAGGACGGATTTTTTCTACGGCTCGACCTGCGAAGCCCAATCGAGGTTTTCCAGATACCATTCGACCGTGCGATCGAGTCCTGTTTCCAGATCGATTTCTGGCTCCCAATCGAGCAATTCCTTCGCTTTGTGAATGTCGGCTGACGTGTCGACCATCTCGGATGCGCTCATGGGCTGGAAGACCAGTTCCGCCTTTTTCCCGAGCCGATCTTCAATCATGTGAATGAAGTCGAGCAGCGCGACCGGTCGCTTTCCTCCGCCAAGATTGATAACGGTGTGCCCAAGTGGTTTTGCGGCGAGGACGGTTCCGCGAGCAATGTCATCCACGTAGGTGAAATCGCGCGTTTGGCTGCCATCGCCGAAAACGGTAATGGGCGTGCCTTCGTGGATCCACTTGATGAATCGAAACGGAGCCATGTCGGGACGGCCGGCAGGTCCATAAACCGTGAAGTAACGAAGAATGCTGACGTCGATCCCGTAGAGGTGGTGGTAGGTGTAGCTCATCACCTCGGCCGCCTTCTTCGATGCGGCGTAGGGAGAAAGTGGCTGCTCAACCGGGAGGTCCTCGTGAAACGGCATCGGCTGGCCGGCGTAGAGAGATGAAGTCGAGGCGAGAACCAGCTTTTCGCAGTCATGCCGCTGCATCAGCTCGAGGATGTTGAGAGCACCCTGGGCATTCGACTGCATGTAAACGTGAGGATTCTCGATGCTGTAGCGAACTCCGGCGCGGGCGGCGAGATTGAAAACGACGTCGAAGGAGTGTTTTTCAAAAATAGGATCGAGCTCGTAGAGATTCTCGATATCGGCCTTGCAGAAGGTGAAGCCGTCGACTTGATCGAGGCCTTCGAGGCGGTGCGCCTTGATGCGCTTGTCGTAAGCGTCGTTGATGTTGTCAATGCCCACGACCGACACTCCCTCATCGACGAGGCGACGAGCGACTTGGCTGGCAATGAATCCGGCAGCGCCGGTGACGAGAGCAGATTTCATACAATGGTATTAGGCGGAACAGCCGCTTTAAGGCCGAATAATCGCGCCTTTCACGGCCTTGATGTCGGTGCTTTCGAACTTTCGTGCAAGTGAGTAATCATCTCGATTGAGAACATAGATGATGGAATTCGACTTCTTACGATGCTTTCGCTTCATCTTCCAGCCGCCGCAGAGATAGATGAATTCATCGTCGTAGCAAAGCCCCTTGCAGAAAGCCTCATCGGAATCGTGTTCGAAAACGAGCTCGCCCTCGACCATGAGTCCAGACCGGCGCACATGCTTGACCCGTCTACCCTTGTCCGAGGTGGCGCAGATCGCGACGCGTTTGCCATCGATGAATTGAAAATCATGCGTTTCCCATCCGAATTCAAAACGCTCGATTTCTTCCAGGTTTTCGTCGCAGACGAGAACACCGCTACTTGCGTATTGCTTTTGCGTCAGCCAGTTCAGGTCGATGTAGAACCGGCCTTCGTGGCGGATGATGTTATTGAGGTGGTTGTAGTTCTTCTTGTATTTGATCCGCCGTTTCGGATTAGGAGGAGCAATGACATGAGTCTCCACAAGCTGAAGGTCCTCATCGTAGATCCAGATCTCGTTGATCTTCGTTGAAGTGACGTGGAGCCGACCATCGTAGAATTGCATCTGGTGAAAATCAGGAGTCGGCTCGTAGAATTCCGTCTCTGCCACTTTCGAGAAATCACTGAGTCGCAGTTTGTAAATCCGACTGAGGCTGGCGACATAGAGCTGCTCCCCATGCGCCTCGATGCCCATCATCGCTTCTTTGTCCGAGCTGTGAAATACGCACGAGTGCTGATCCGTCGAAGGATCAAAAGCGACGATCTGACCCCCTTCGGTCGCGAGTAGTAGGTCCGACATTCCAGATGGTTAAGAGACTGTTGAAGAACTGTGGAATGAAAAACTGCGAGTCATTTTTCTTCCTGACGAGGCGCGGAGAGGGAAGGTAGCGGGCTACCTGACTGAACTGGAACGAAGTCAGGAAAAGAAATGGCCGCCGCCCGAAGGGTCGGGTTGAAGTTCACTTCGGCGAAGCCGGAAATTTCCCTGCCAAAAAAGCGACAGATTTTTCGTTTCATAGTTTTTCAACAGTCTCTTAGAGGTGCACTTTGGCGCCATCGTTTTTCGCGCTCTCGTAGATGGCGCAGATCAAAGCAACAGCGCGACGAGCTTCTTTCCCGTCGACCCGCGGCGAGCGACCTTCGCCAATCGCCTTTACCACGTCTTCGAAGTTCAGCTGGTGGCCGAGAAAGTTGATCGCGGAAGGGTCGTTCGCTCCGAGCCCCTTCGCCTCCGATCCCTGCATCAGGGTTTCCCGAATTTCGGCATCTTCCGCTTTCTCTTCCGCAAAATCCCAGACGCGGAATTTTTCGTCTGCGAGAAAGGCGGAACCCTGATCGCCACAGAGGTGAACTTCAGCAGGATGGCCAGTCGATGACCAGCAGGCTGTTGATCCCTGGATTACGCCGCGAGCTCCGTTTTTAAATTCGAGAACAGCAACCGCAGTGTCTTCCACTTCGATGCCTTCGTGCGCGAGGCATGCCATTGAGGCCGAAACCGATGCGACATCTCCTGCGAGATAGATCAACTGGTCGATGAGGTGAATGGATTGATTCATCAGAGCGCCTCCGCCATCGAGTGCCCACGTTCCACGCCAAGCGCCGGAGTCGTAGTAGGCCTGGTCGCGATACCATTTCACATAGGCGTCACACATCGTGAGCGTTCCGAAGCGCCCTTCGTCGACGGCGTTTTTGAAAACATCCATCGCAGGATGGAAGCGACGGTTGAAGATTCCTGACAAAGTCACACCCGCTTCTTCGCAGGCGGCGATCATCAGGTCGATGCGCTCAGGCGTGATCTCGAGCGGCTTTTCGCAGACGACGTGTTTGCCTGCCTTCGCCGCAGCAATCGCCGGCTCGAGGTGCGCGCCGCTTGGAGTCGCGATGGTGACAATGTCGAGTTCCGGATCATTGAGAAACTCATCGAGATCCGTGTATCCTTTACCGCCGTTTTCGGCAACGAGTTCGTCGACCGCTTCCTGGCGCCGCCCATAGAACGAGTGAAGCTCACCGGCTTCCATCGCCGCGATTGCCTTGGCGTGGAAGTTGGCAATCATGCCCGCTCCGATAATTCCGAATTTCATGGGGAAGTTTCGAGTGTTCAGTGTTCAGTGCGAAGGGCTCAGTGCGAAGGGCTCAGGCAGTCCGCTTGTTTTTGCTCATGAATCCGATGATTCCGATGACAAAGAGGATAGCAAGAACACCGATACCGACTTTACCCATAGGGAAGGCTCCGAGGCTCTTGTCCTTCAGCGCCCAGATCGAGCCAAAGGTAGCAAGTCCTGTCGCGATGAGCATAAGCACGTTCCAGAGAACGCGTTTTCCGCCAGTCGGCATTTTGTCGCCGAGCAGCTTCTTCGAGTTCATCATCAGGAGGAAGATGAAGTAAGCGATCGGAAGAAGGGAACTACCGATAACCGAGGTTGGCACGGCGAGAGCCGCTTTCGATTCTGCCGTCCAGATTAACGGGAAGCAAATCCCGAGAAGACCCGGGATCAGACTGCCGAGGAAGTGGAGCTGCTTATCACCAGGGCGTCCTAGCGCTTCGCAGAGACAGAATCCATTGATGAGCATCAGGATGATAATCGTCGACAAAGCCATGCCGAGCACGCCGATGCCGAAGATTATTTTTCCAACACCGGGTCCTGCCAGAGAGGAAAGTGACTTGGCCAGATCGGCGTCTTTCCGGTCGACCAACATCGCTGCGATCTTGCGATCGGCGATAGGAAGTGCGTTGCGAAGTTCGGTGACTTTGTTCGTCAGAGCGTCGCCCTCGAGGCTTTCCAAGTCCGCTGCGTAGCGTTTATTGATGAACTTGTCAGCGACTCCGTTGAAGCCACCTTCCTTACCTGCGATGACCGTACCGTCTTCGTTGAGAATGTCGGCCGTCTGCGCGTGAAACTGGCTTGCTGCCGCGATCACAATACAAGCTGTGGCAATGACGAAAGGAATCACGAGGCCGGTGCCGAGGTCAAAAATGGCGAGGCCGCGATGGTTTTTGCCCCAGCCCTTGCGAAGCATCGAGTAGGGGAGGAGGAAAGTCATGTTGATACCAACGGCAGTTCCAAAGGCAGCGATGACCTTATCTTTTTGCACTCCTGCGACGCTGTTTTTCCAGATTTCAGCGCTCTCTCCGGTGGCCGCAATGGCTTCCGCAATTTTCGGAGCTGGCTCACTGATGTCGGAAAGGTTTGGGATGAATCCCGCCAGGATTTCTCCCCAGTTCAGAGCACCCGTCATCGTCAGGCGAATCACAACGAGAAAGAATGAGACCACCACGATGCCGACCATCGTTTTCAGGATCCCCTCGAAGATTTTCACTCCGCGGCTGTCGGAATCATAGGCACGAACGACAAATGCGGCTGCGACCAACAAGACTGCTCCCACAATCCAGGGAGCGGCTCCAACCCCTTCGAGGGAAGGAACCAGGTTCTGGGTCACGGCACCTGTTCCGAGCGCAAACTGAGGCAGACACCAGACAATGTTGGCCATCATCGCCGCAATGAGCCATGCCCATCCGAGGACGGGGCTGATGTGCTGATTGATTGCCGCAAATGGGCGTTCGCCGGTGGAGAGTGTCACGTAGGCGATCGCACTCAGCATGACGACTCCGAGAATCATGGCGAGAGGTTGGAGCCACATCAGGTTGTAGCCCATCATCACCCCGAGGAAGAGAGCGCCGGCAAGCGATCCTCCGCCGAGTGTTATCGCAGCCTGCAACCAGCCTGGGCCAGTTTTTTTCGCGTAGTATCCGAGGCGTTTACCGAGTGGCTCGCCAGCCAATTCGGAGAGTTCGGCATCTTCTTGTTCGTTCAATTGCGGTTCGCTCATGATGTCGTTTTCAAGGGGTTTTCGAAAGAAAAATGTCTCGCGATTCTAGCCGTTGGCCATGCAGCGTCAAGGACCGTATCGGGCGCGAAATCAAACAGGGCTGAGTCGATGACCTAACGCTGTTTGGTATGTGACTTGACCCTCTTTCGCCAGAGGCTCGCAGGGTTCAAAGCCTTTACTCCACTCGGATCAACTGCACGGCATCGGCAATCACGACCTTGTTTTCTTCAGTACCGTCGTTTGCGATCACGATAGACCCCGATTTCCCTGCATCAAAAGTGAAGACGCCGAGTGTGCGAAAGAGTTTCCCGTGTTCGGGGACTTCCTGCTGATTGATACGCACGGTGGTCGATTCCTCGCGATGATGAATTGTGATTGGCGACTTCGTGGAACGACGAACATTGTAACAATGCGAAACCCGGACTTCGTATTTCCCTGCTTCAGGCAAATCGAGATTCCAGGTCACGGATTTTTCTCCTTTTCCTTTCTTCTGATCGTGCAGGTAGCCGATCCCGACATAGGGCGGAGTGTGGGTGGAATACTGCCAATCTCCGACGAGAACGGCGTCTGTTTCATCGAGGACGATTCCATCCAGCTTTTTCGGATCGGCGACGATATAGGCGACGTTGGCCTCAATATCGACATGACCCGGTGGATGCGAATTGGGAACAGCGTCCGGATGGGGTTCGATCGCAAAACTGTAAACGGCGATCGATAGGACCGCGATGGGGAGAAAGTAGGGGGTCTTGCTCATGAGTTCGCCTTACAGAGCCACCATCTTGTTCCAGACGCGAACGATCTGTGATTTGATCGTGCCGAGATCTCCGGAGTAGTTGGTGAAGAAAATCGAAAAAGCATACCGCTTGCCTGACTGGGCGTTGACGTACCCGGCGTAGTTCCGGACGCGACCGATCGTTCCGCTTTTGGCAACGATGCGGCCAGATGAGGAGGTGCCTTTGCCCATGCTGCGAAGTGTTCCGGACTGCCCTGAAACAGGTAGAGTCTTATAGAAGGTCTGGAAGTCATCACCCTGAGCAGCGTGGTAGAGAATTTCGGCCATCTGTCGCGGCGTCACAAGGTTGGCCCGTGAAAGGCCGCATCCGTCGTCCATGTGAAAGCCAAGCATGTCGACACCTTTGGCGGCCCAGTAATCCTCCGTCGCAGCCGAGGCGTCTTTGATCGTTCCTTTTTTCCGTTTCTCGAGGCCGACCATGCGATGTATGCATTCAGCGCGGAGGTTATTCGATTTCATGTTCGTTAGATACATGATCGAAGCGAGCGTTTCCGATTCCTGCGTGTGGATCACTTTGCGGGCGGCTACGGATTTTCTGGCATGGGTGAGAAGTCGGATCGTGGTTGGTTCGCCGCTGACTTCGATGCCGTTGTTGTTGAGATGCTTCGTAAAAGCGCGGGCGCAGAAGAATGCCGGGTCAGGAAGTGATCCCTTGATCGTGAATGATCCACTGCCCGCGGGAACGGTTCCTCGCAGGTAGAAGACTTTTCCGTAGGGTGCTCCGTAGATGTATCCTTGATCGCCCGAGCCGGACGAGCCCACCCGCATTTCGTTGATAAACTCGACGCCAGGCAGTTTCGGGTTAGTCCCGACAAAAAGTGCTTTACCACCCACTTTCGTAGTTTTGAAAGAGCAATAGTAGAGGTTCTGATGAAAGGTCAGCCCGCAAGCGCCGGCTCCGTAGTAGTTGCCCATGTCGCTCCACTGCCAGGAATCAGAAATGAGCTTGTTTCCGAAAATCGTGGCATCGCCGACGATGGAACCTTCGACCGACTCGATCCCTGCCTCCCGCATGGCAGCCTGCCATTTGGCAAAGGTGGAAGCGATGTCGGAAGAGCCTAGGGTTGGGTCGCCTCCGCCACGAATGATAACATCGCCTTTGAACAAGCCATCTTCGCCAAGCGCTCCTGCGATTTGCACCTCGGTCTTGAATCGGAAATCGCCGCCAAGAATTTCATTCGCCGTTGCCGTGGTGATTGCCTTCATTGTCGAGGCAGGGATGAGGCCGGTGTTAGTGTTGTAACCAAAAGCGTCAGAAGGTTCACCATCGACGGGAATGAGGCACAACCCGAGTGAAGCGGTCTTCGTCGCTGTCTCCTTCTGGATCTTTTCCATCTCCGCGATCACTTCCTCGGGCGATCCGGCTCGGACGGTAGACAGGCAAAGAAACGACGCGGTGAGCAGAAGTAGAGCGAGGCGGGGCATCCTGCAAGAAAGCCGGAATTGCTGACTCGATCAATTCGATTCTACAGGATGTGGCTCGAAGACGTTTTTGGAGTTCTTGCCTCTGGTTAGGGAAATTGCTTTTGATGATGCAATGAAAGCGCCCCTATCCGCCATCCTCTTTATAACAACGGCGGAACTGTTGCTTTGTCAGGAAAAATGGGAACCGCCTCATTGTGAGCTGATTCCATTGCCGGAAGACCAGGTGGAGTTTCGAACAGAAGGGAAATTGAAAACGAAGTGGCACTTCGGAGAGCAGTATCCGCGTCCCTTTTTCTATCCTTTCAACGGGCCGTCGGGAGTATCACTGACGCGGATGGGGCATCCCGGCGCGGAGAACCACGATCATCATCGCTCGGTCTGGTTTGCGCACATGGATGTCGCGGGGCAGAACTTCTGGGGCGACTCCGGAAAGACACAGGTTCGGCAGAAACATTGGTATGCGTATCGAGATGGCGAGAAGGAATCGATCATGGCTTCGCTGTTGGAATATGTTGGGGAAGGCGGTGATGTACTTCTCGAACAGGATCTGATCGCTGCTTCTATCCCGGGCGAGTCAGGTGAGCACTTTCTCGAAGTTCAGATAACCCTGCGACCGCCCGAATCGAAAGAGGCTGTCGATCTCGGAAAAACGAATTTTGGCTTTCTCGCGGTTCGCGTCGCCAAAAGCCTTTCGCATCACTTCGGTGTAGGCCAGATTTCCAACAGCGAAGGCGCTGTGGGGGAAAAAGCTATTTTCGGCAAAGCGGCCCGCTGGGTGGACTACTCGGGACCTGTTGCGGTGGGGTCGGGGAAAGACCGAAAGGTTGTTCAGGAAGGGATCACCTATTTTGATCATCCGGAGAACCCCCGCTATCCGACGAGGTGGCATGTGCGCTCCGATGGGTGGATGGGCGCGTCGTTCTGTTTTGATGAGGGATGGACGGTTACCAAAGAGAAACCGCTGATCCTGCGCTATTTGCTCCATGCGCACGGTGGCGGATACGATGCCGGGGTGGCGAAAAAGACCGCCGAAGAATTTTCGTCCAGAAAAGGTCTTGCAGTCGGTACATCAAAGCGACCTCACCGGCAGTATGATGTCTGGCGGATTGGGGAAGAATTGGACGCGAATGGAATAGAATGAAGCACGGATCCGCTCGATTGGTTGGTCGCTTATTCGCGCTGATTCTTTCGCCTTCGCGATTTTTCCCTCACCTCACTCGAATGATCCGATTTCCTTTGTGCATCCTCTCGTAGGCATCAGTGGCTTCAACTTCGATGAGATAGTTCCCAAGAGACAGGCCAGTTGGAAGTTGGGTCTTCCAAAGATGACCGGATGCGATCGGTCCATTGAGTTGGGATCCATCCGGATTTGTTTCGATTTCGCGATTCCTTGTCTCGACGTAGTGAGGATCAGGTTCGAGGACTTTTTCCATTTCAGTCCATTCTCCGTCTCCCACTTTCATACGAACTTTCGATTTTTCCGATCCGTTGAAAACATTGACGTACACGTAATTGGGATCGGAGTCGACGGACTCAACCGAATCTGGCGCATGAATGCTTAACTGATAGGATGCAGGCTGCCGAGCCGCCTTGAAGTCGAGGGTATGATTGACTCCGTCAAAGGTGATGATTGAATACCCGTTTGGCGCTCCGTCCCGCATCGTCGCATGGGGGATGCCGAGCTCGTCTTCCTTTCCTTTCCACCATGTTCCTGACACTGTCACATTTACGATGTGGTGGTGAGGCTCGGCGCCTTCCCATCCGTCGGCTTTGGTGATGTATTGATGGGCATGCCAGTGAGTGTGGCCGGAAATGCTGAGGCTGTAGGGTCGCTTTTCGATAAGCCGATACAGCTCCGTGCGATTTTCCATTGTCGTCAGCGGGATATGCATCATCAGCATGACCAGTTTTTCTTCCGGAACGAGGGCGAGATCATTCCTGATGAAGGTGAGCTGATCTTTATCGAGACCGCCAACGTAGGTTTTCTTTCCGCTGGAACTGGTGCGACCCCATTCGACATCATCAAGAACGAGAAAGTGCACCGCTCCGTAGTCGAAGCTGTAGTAGTTCGGTCCGAAGTGTTTGTGAAAGGTTTCGTCTGAATCGCGATCGTTGGGAGAATCGAAATTGATGTCGTGATTTCCCACCACGTTATACCAGGGAATACCGATCATCGCGACGTTCGCGTTCGATGCTTCGAAAAGATCGAGATCATCGAAGAGGATGTCACCGAGAGTAACGCCGAATTTGGCATCGGTGCCGATGAGTTCAGCAATGACGTCATGCGCCATGTAGTCGATTTGTTGAATGTTTCGTGGCTGCGGATCACCGAAAAAAATCGCCTTGAAGGTGTCTGGCTCCTCTGCGGGAGTGAGCGGGAAATTGATCGACTCGGGTAGCGGCCCTGTTGGCTCGACGCCAGCATATCGAAAGTTCTTGGGGGAACCATTAGGCTTGTGGATGTAGTAGAATTGCGGGAGCTGAACTTCATTCACCGGCGTCTTCCATCCTGATGGTTTGATGACAAAAAATATCGTGTCGTCGCCGTGAGGTAGTTTCCATTTTCCTTCCGCATTGGTGACGACGACTTCGCGCTGATTCGAGACAGCGACTTTCGGGATTCCCGGTTCGCCTTCATCGTGGATACCGTTTTTGTTTTTGTCATGGAAAACGACGCCTGTAGCTTCGCCAGCGAAGGCGATTCCGGAAAGCGTGGTGAGGAAAACAATGAGACGCAACATGCCGGAAGTGTTCTCCATGGGAGACGATTCGGGCAAGCTTTCGGAGTGGCAGATTCACGGCAGGCTGGTTGTTGCCGAAAGCGGATGAGTTTTCCAGAATCAGCGGACTTCGAAATGACATTGCTTTATCGAATGCTACTGGTTCTGCCTTTCCTTCCGATTCCGGCAAGCGCAGATGAAATTAAGGTCGATTCTGATTTCCCCAGCGGATCAGGGGAAGTGGAGCGAATCGATTCCGGGAAAAAACTTATTGTTCTTAATCCTAGCGACTATCCGGACCGTGGCTGGCGCTGCTGGTGGTATGTGAAAATTGACGGAATCCCTGACCAGGAACCCTGGACACTCGATGTCGGCGAAGCGCCGTGGGCGACTCCTGACCGAGCCACGTTCAGTTCGGACGGAGGGCACAGTTGGCAACATACGGAACCGGGAACACGAGAGGGAAAACGGATTCGCTACACGATTGTGGGAAACGAGAAAGACTTGCTGGTCGCATGGGGCCCACCCTATACCCCGACAGATGCCGCCGATCTCGTAAATCGTCTCGCTACCGATTGCGAGCAGGCATCCGCCTTTTCTCTCTGCACAACAAGGGAGGGAAGAGACACGCCGGCCTTGCGCGTGAGGACAGGAGAAGGAAAACCGCTGATCTGGATTCAGGCACGGCAGCATGCGTGGGAATCGGGCGCCAGCTGGGTGGGAAAAGGGTTCGCAGAGTGGCTGATATCTGATGCCCCGGCTGCGGCCGAATTTCGCGATTCCGCTGAGATCGTTTTTGTTCCAGTGATGGATATCGACAACGTCTTTCGCGGTGCCGGTGGCAAATCCCAGAAGCCGCAGGATCACAATCGCGACTGGACTGACGAGCCGCATTGGAACGCAGTTGCTGCTGCGCAGAGAGGAATTATGGCGGCAGTGGAAAAGGGGAGATTAGCGGCCTTTTTCGACCTCCACAATCCGGGAGCTGCTTCTCGTTTTCCCTATTTCTATGTGCCGCCGAAGGACGTGCTCACTCCGAAGGCGTATTCCAATCAGCTACGCTTTCTCAAGCTGGTGAAGGAAGAGATGCGGGAGCCGCTTCGCTTTACGGGAAGGGCCAGCGAATCCGGTTCGAAATACGATCCCAAGGCGTGGAAAGCGATTTCGAAGAACTGGGTTGCAAGTCTTGGCACGGATGCGCTTTCCGTTACTTTGGAAACGGCTTGGAATACTCCAGCGAGTACGACGGAAGGATATGAAGCGGTTGGGCGGCAGTTGGGTATGGCGCTGGCGCGTTTTCAGAATGAGACGAAATAGAGATGCTTTCAGCTCGCCTCTGCCCCCGATTATTTTGAGAGAAATCTCCGATACTGTTAGTGACTAATCCAGCCACCAACCTGCGGCGTAGCGGTTTTCTCCATTTCCGCAAACCAGCCCTTCAGCTCCGAAAGCATTTTCGCCGTTCTGTCAGGATGTTGCTTGGCCACATCTGATTTTTCCGACGGGTCCCGAGCCAGGTGATAGAGTTCCACTTTCTCGTTCTCAAACGTACCCGGTTTTGCTTTTGGGTGAAGCACGACCAGCTTCCAGGGGCCATCCCGCATCGCTTCGGCGCGGCTTCCATTGTTGCCCATCGATGCCCAGAAAAGCGGGCGATGGGGGATTATTTTCCCTTCGAGCAGAAGTGGGGAAACATCGACACCATCGAGGTCTCTCTCCGGCGCAGGTGTACCTGCCAGCTTCAACAAAGTTGGCATGACGTCGATGGAAATCATAGGCTGATCACTCGCCGTTCCCGGCAGAATTTTCCCCGGCCACCACGCGATCGCCGGCACTTTGTGGCCGCCTTCGTAGACGCTGCCTTTGTTCCCTCGCAAATTTGGCGAGCCACTGGGGAAGTCTCCAGATGCGCCGTTGTCGGAGAAGAAGAGAACGAAGGTGTTTTTCGCTATCCCGAGTTCGATCAGGGTTTTACGAAGCTGTCCGACTCCATCGTCGATGGGGAGCGTCATGCCCTTGTATTTTGCGATTCGCTCCTCTTCCGAAACTTCGCGCCATTTCCACCGATCCCAGTTGTCTTTGGTCCTTCTGACAGGATCGCCGGGAACCTGCACGGGATTGTGAATCGATTCATGTGCGACGTAGAGGCAAAACGGCTTTTCGTTGGCTCCGTGTTTGCGCACAAACTCGTCGGCGTAGCGATTGATGAGGTGGGTCACGTAGCCTTCCTCCCTGGTTTCGGTTTTGCCATGCCACCAATCGTGTTCGTAGTGATCGCCGATGTGGCTGATGAAATCGATGTTTCCACTGTGATAGCCGATAAATTCGTCGAAGCCGTGATTCTGCGGATGGTAATCGTCCGAATTGATCGGATAACCCTGGTGCCACTTTCCGATCAGGCCGGTAGCGTAACCTGCCTCGCGCAATGACTCGGCGAAGGTGTTCTCGGAAAGCTGGAGTCCTTTCTTGTGCTCGGGATGATCGGAGACAGGATGAATCACCGCCTCGATGCCGGTTCGCTGTTGGTATCGCCCTGTCAGCAGTCCGGCTCGCGTCGGAGAACAAACGGTGCCGGAGGAATGGAAATCGGTGAGCCGCATTCCTTCATTGGCGAGACGGTCGATCTCTGGAGTCTTGAAGTAGGGATTGCCGAAGCAACCGACTCCTTCGTAACCCATGTCATCGACCATGATGACGATGAAGTTGGGTTTATCTGCGGCCTGGAGAAAAGGCGAAAGAAGCAGGGCAAAGGTGAGGATGCGCAATATCATGCGGGAAAAGGGTAAAGGGGCAGTTGGTGAAATGCGAGTACCCAATCCGGTCTCGAAGAGACCAGCTACAGCATTCCCAGTTCAAATCGCCCCTTTCTTCACTTCGACGCTCCCTGTAGCTAGGGTCTGTGACCCCGAAAAGTGCGCTCACGAAACCACTGACATCCAATCCGGTCACTTCCCCATCAGTGCCTCAACATGGTGCCGCACTGCCTTCGCGAGCCCCACCTGATTGTATCCGCCTTCAAGAACTGAAACTAGGCGTCCCTCCGCAAATTCTCCTGCCATTTCCATGAGGATTTTTGTCAGGTCGACAAAGTCGTTGTCGGTCAAGGTGAGTTGCCCCAGCGGATCTCCGAGCCGGCTATCGAATCCAGCGGAAATGATGACCAAGTCAGGCTGAAAGTCTTTCATCTTTTCCGTGAACGGACCACGAAAGGCAGCACCAATTTCTCCCATTCCGCTGCCGGAGGCGAGAGGGACGTTCAGAGTGGTGTCACGTCCTTTTCCTGATCCGGTTTCATCCTTCGCGCCAGTTCCCGGATACCAGGGCGACTGATGGGTGGAAAAATAGAAAACACTCCCGTCTTCGTAAAAAATATCCTGCGTGCCATTTCCGTGGTGCACATCCCAATCGATGATCGCGATCCGCTCGAGGCCATGTTTTTCCTGCGCGTAGCGCGCGGCGACGGCTGCATTGTTAAAAATGCAGAAGCCCATGCCGCGGTCGGGTGTGGCATGGTGACCGGGAGGACGAACCGCGCAGAAGGCGTTGTCGAGCTCCCCTTTGATCACTCCATCAACCGCGTTCAGCAATCCGCCGGATGCCCTTCTCGCGACAGGGAGTGATTGTGGCCCGAAATTCGTATCGCCGGTGCTGAGTTGGCCCGAGCTGCCGTCGATTTCGCGAAGGACGGTTTTTAGATAGCCGTCAGTATGAGCGAGAAGCACTTCGTCGTCGGTGACAATTCGCTCCTCGATCGTCTCGCAGGATTTATCGAGTCCCGCTTCGCTGAGTTCTCCAAGAATCGCTTCGATCCGTCCGGGAGCTTCCGGGTGATGATCGCCCGGGTCGTGGTCACAAAAATCGCGGTCGAGAAGGAGTCCGGTTTTCATCGTCGAAAGATAGCGGAGCCGATCATGCCCAATCCTCCAACAACGAATAAGCACGGAAACCAGATCGAATAGAGTGCTGCCTTGGTGTCTTTTTTAAGGACGACCTCATCCGGTATTGCTGGATTGACGTAGCAGACGGTCCTTTTCCCGGCTTCGAGATTCTTCAGTTTGCTCTTCACTTTTCGGGGATCACTTGCTTCTGAGGGCAGGCGCTTGAAGCGATCGCCGGTTCGCTCTTTCCCTTCGTAGTTGTATTGGTAAGTCACCTCGAGTGTGTATTTCGGCAGGCCCTTTTGATTGCGCCCGGTATCGTCGATCGAAGAGGATACAATCTGGCAGGGAGTCTCGATCCACGAGTCCATCTTTGCGGCGCGCTGGTAGGCACTCCAGAGGTAATTTACGAATACGGAGCCTACCACCACGAGCAGGAGGCCCATGACGATTTTCCAAATGCGGCCACTTAGCTGAGAAGGTTTTTGAGAATCTTTTTTCACGTCGCGAAATAGTTGATTGGGGCTAGCTTAGCGCATGAGCGAATTATCCCAACAGATTACGGAGGACATGAAAACAGCGATGCGTGAAAAAAACACGCTCGCTCTGAACACGATCCGGATGCTGAAATCCAACATCAAAAATGCCGCCATCGAAAAAGGTGGAGCAGATGCCGAGCTTGAGGATGCAGAAGTGATGGCTGTGGTTCGCAAGGAAGTGAAGAAACGCCGGGACTCGATCGAGCAATACGAAAAGGCTGGTCGCGATGAATTAGTTGATCAGGAAAAAGCGGAGATTAAGATTTTGAATGGATATCTTCCGGAACCGCTTTCGGAAGAGGAAATCGCTGGCATCGTTGATGCAGCAATTTCCGAAGTGGGTGCCACGTCTCGGAAAGAAAT
>Ga0181575_10000532_pt1 | contig 27805 bp, 25 predicted proteins | sample 101ome_23_FD_145599 | JGI IMG/M metagenome (GOLD analysis project Ga0181575, IMG submission 145599) | Coastal salt marsh microbial communities from the Groves Creek Marsh, Skidaway Island, Georgia - 101411CT metaG (spades assembly) | ecosystem: Environmental > Aquatic > Marine > Intertidal zone... | reverse complement strand
CACGAAGAACAGCGAACTGGCAGCATACAGGGATGCCATAATGACCATCGCCGACTGTAAACTCTGGGCGTAGACCTCGCCGCAGACATTCTGCAGATTGTTGCTCAACTCTCCTATAACCGACGGGTGACATTTATTTCTCGACAGTTCCTCAGCTGCCACGCCAAGCTCAGCGGCGCCGCTGACAAAGAAAATGTCCGAGATTGCTCCGATGAAGAGAGGACCAAATCCGTAGCCGATCAGGTTGGCGATGAACAGCAGTACAGCCGTCGCCATCGCACGAACACGCATGCTTACAACGCCCTGCCCAATCGTGTATTGGGCGGCGATATAGCCGTACTTCACGAAACCGCCAATAATCAGGCCAATGGCAGCAAACAGTAGACTCTGTGTCGTGAAGGCAAAGATATAAAATGGGATCGACAAGGCTAAACCAATGGCCGGCACCCAGGCGATTGCACCCGGGTGCTTGAGGTAAATTCTGGTTGCCAGCCAGCCTGTCGCGAAGGTACCAATGGCGGATGACAATGATACCGGCGTGTTGATCCAGATGGCTGCTTCACCGGTGGTGATTTCGTGAGCTCGAACCAGAAAAATTGACTGGAACGACGAGATGCCGTAACCGCAGAAAGCAGCGATTGTTGCGCCAGCGGTCATAAACCAGAACGCAGGTTTGGTCATGAGTTCACGGATCGCCTCACGCAGCGCGACCCGTTCCTTGGAACCTTTTCCCGCTGGATCCGTGTAACCGCGGGGCGGCTCCTTGACCGTCAGTTTGAAAACAATGGCAATCAACAGCCCTGGCAGACCTACCACGAAGAAAGCCGTCCGCCAGTCGAACACATCGGTCACCCAGCCACCAATCAGGTTGGCGAACATGGTGCCGAGTGTTACGCCCATGGCGTAGACGCCCAGCGCTTGAGATCTGTCGCGGGGGGGCGTAATAGTCGGCGATCAAAGAATTGGCCGGTGGTGTACAGCCTGCCTCACCAATGCCGACGCCGACGCGACACATCAGCAAGATCCAAAACGCGCCGATGGTGAGCGAACCAATGGTGACCTCGGTTGCGAGCCCACAGAGGGCCGTCATTAAAGACCACAAGGCAACACAGAACGTCATAATCCAGACGCGGTTGGCTCTATCGGCATAGCGGGCCAGGGGAATGCCCACGATGGTATAAAGAAGGGCAAAACCGAAACCGGTAAGAAGGCCGAATTGGGTGTCGGAAATGCCCAGCTCCGGCACAAAATCCGGACCGACGACCGCAAGCAGACCGCGGTCAACGAAATTCATGATGTAGATAAGCGTCAGGGCAGAGAGCACATAGGTTCGGTAACGTTTGGTACCAAAACCCGTATTGTTACTCTCCGCTTCACCTGCTTCAGACGGAGTGGCTACAGTCATGTATGTTATCCAAGGGTATTGAGATAGAGCGGTGTGAGAAATGCGGGGGCAAGGTAAAGACCATAGCCTGCATTGAAGATCCGGAAGTGATTCAAAAGATTCTGAAGCACCTGGGGCTGGATGAAGCATCCCAGACCAGAAACCGTTCACCACCCGTTGGTTTGTTCAGTGATTCGGGACAACTTTTCTGACATTAACTGCCGTTGATGGGGACTGGCTCGGACCGAGCAGTGGAAAATCACAAGTCAGGTCTGGTATTCCGGTAACCTGTCCCTCTTTGAAAGCTAAATATTGCTAGATTTCGCAGAAAGCTACTAGTTTGAGCGGTGCATCTCTGAGACCTGTACTCGTGAACTTGCAGCAAAACGTGGTTAATTCTTCTTATACCCTGCTACATTTGAATCCCCGTGGCAGGAAGGGTTGGCATGTTTTACTTCTTGAGTTTCGTGGCTGCGGCACTGGTGGTCATCGTATTCGCGTATCTCTGGCTGTTTCGCAGCCTTGCCTGGATAGGCCGTCAAACGAAGTACGACGCCTTTTTCAGTTTGCCACTGGCGCAGCGACGCGCGCTGCGCAGGCAGATTGAAGGCAAAGCGCGCTGGATCCGGCTCCTGGTGCTGCCGATGACCCGGCTCGGTGCCAGCATTCCCGTTGTCGATTTCGAAGGCACGAAAGTCCCCGGTATCTGTCCGCCTGAAACGATGGCCTTCGCGAGGGACTATGAGCCAGAGGAGGGCGATATTTTCGTTGCCACCCAGATGAAATGCGGCACCACCTGGATGCAGCAGATCGTCTTCCAGATACTCACCCGGGGTAAGGGTGAGTTCTCGGATGAGGGCTATCGGCACATGCACGCGATTTCTCCCTGGATTGAATCCGCAGGGTCTGTTCGCCTGGCTGATGCGCCGCGTATCGAAGGCAAGCGCATCATCAAAACACACCTTGCGACCAGGCTGTGTCCCTGGTCGGACAAGGCAAAGTACATCTACGTCGTGCGTCATCCGGCTGCCTGCCTGGCCAGTTCCGTTGATTTTGTCAGCAAGCTGATGGGCCCCATGGCGCCGCAGCGTGACGATTTTGTCGGCTGGTTCTGCAGTGATGACATGTGGTGGGGACACTGGGCAGATCATGCTGAAGGCTGGTGGCGCTGGAGTGAAGAGCACGACAATGTGCTGTTCGTTCACTACGAGAAATTGCTGGCGGACCCGGAAGCCGAGATCAGTCGAATCGCTGACTTTCTTGGTGTCGATCTTTCCGATGAGGGGATGGCGAAAGTCCTGGAAAAGTCCGGCTATCAGTATATGAAGGCAAACGATCACTATTTCGAAATGTCGGCACCGACTCCGATGGATACTGGTGATAACGGGTTTTTCGTGAAGGGTTCCTCCAACCGCGGCGATGACATCAGTGATGCCGACCGCGAGCGGGTGCTGAAAGATGCCGCTGAGCGACTCAGGGATGGCCGTTACCCTGCCGTGGACTTTTATCCGGACCTTTATCCGGAGAATGTATAGACCGCCGTAACTATCCCAGTGCCTGGCAGGTCCAGTACTGAAATGAATCATGAATTTAGGTGCAAGCCATGCGAATCTGACTACTGATCCTGCTTCTTCTCCCGGTACGATCTCTGATCGCCGAAGGCGCCCTGGAGAAGGCGATATTTGCGGGCGGTTGTTTCTGGTGTGTTGAGGCGGCCTACCAGGAAGTGCCCGGCGTCGAGGCTGCTGTTTCCGGGTTCACCGGGGGAAGCCTGCCCAATCCCACTTACAGTGGTAATCACCAGGGGCACTGGGAGGCTGTGCAGCTAACGTTTGATCCTGAGGTTATCTCTTACGAATCCCTGCTGGCGATTTTCTGGCGAAACATCGATTCATTTGATGCAGGTGGGCAGTTCTGTGACCGGGGCCACAGTTACAAGAGCGCAATCTTTGTGCTCGATGAGGCCCAGCGTCAGCTGGCAGAGGCCTCGAGGCAGCAGGTTATCGAGCAGTTTCCGTCAGAGCAGGTCGTCACCGGGATACGGGAAGCCACTCGCTTCTGGCCGGTGGAGAGCTACCACCAGGATTACTACGTGAAAAATCCCATTCGCTACCGGTTCTATCGGGCGGGTTGTGGTCGTGATCAGCGGCTTGAAACCATCTGGGGTGAAGCCGCCGATCACTAGCGTGACTGCTATTCGAACTGTCTATTCGAATTGGGGCTCTTCCCACCAGGGAAAGAATTCCGGCATGTCACTGCTGACCTTGCCGGGGAATTCCGGCGCGCGTTTTTCAAGGAAGGACTGTACGCCCTCATGGGCATCCGCGGATTGCCCGGTGAAGTAGACGCCTCTCGAATCGATCTTGTGCGCTTCCATCGGGTGATCAGCACCCAGCATCTTCCGCATCATGTGGCGGATCAGGGTGACCGAGATGGCTGAAGTCTGGTTGGCAAATTCCTGGGCCAATTCGCGTGCTGCCGGCAAAAGGTCTTCCTCGGCATGCACGCTTCGCACGAAACCACGATCCTTTGCTTCCTGGGCATCAAAGATGCGCCCGGAGTAAGTCCATTCAAGCGCCGTGTTGATGCCAACACAGCTAACCGGTGCGTCCGTTGCTCAATTTGCACCACAATGCATAACAATGCACAGCTCATTCCTGCAAAACTCCCGCAAAATGGAGGTTCTAAAATAGGGAGTGGCTGCAAGCCTTTAAACATGGTGGCCAGAGGCGGAATCGAACCACCGACACGGGGATTTTCAATCCCCTGCTCTACCAACTGAGCTATCTGGCCATGTTTCTTCTGGTGAGTGCCTGCGCTAGCCGCACAGGTCAGCAGTGACTTGTCACTGGCTGTCTCCAGGCGGGGTTGTGCACCCCTGAAGAGGGCGTGATTAAAACGAAACGAGGGCGGGGAGTCAAGGCAAAAACATCCCGGCTTTTCTCACACCGGCGGTGGTTCGCTGGCCCGGGCAACGCGCCTTGCCCGCGCACTTATTACTCTTATCATCTGCAGATTAGGCGGCAGACAGCCAGAGCCTCAAGAGGTGGCGTTTCTCTCTGGAATCCGGGTTGTCTTCGTATGCAGTGCGGGCATGGGCAATGGTGTGGTTGCAGACAAACTGCATGTCGCCCGGTTCGAGCCACATATCGAGATGGTACGTCGGGTCCAGCGCGAGTTCGTCGTAGAAGCCCAGGATTTCTTGTTCCTCAGCGGTGAGGGTGATGCCCTGGTGGCGCTCAACCGAGCGAAAGTAATCACTTTGGTAAAAAGTACGCAGTCTGCCGTCGGTAAACTGTGCCGGTGCTACCAGACTTTAGGGCTTTTGGTCCTTTTTAGTTTCGCCTCGCAGATCCATCCTGAAGGGTTCGAACAGGCGTGACACCAGATGGGTTTTCTGTTTCAGCAGCTCATTAAACAGCGTTACTGTGCTTACGAGTCGACTCTCCCCGCCTCGCATTGCAGGCTGGATGCACAACAGGCCGACAATGTCTGCCGGATCGCAGTGAAAGCGGATATTCGCTGCAGTGCGGCAGAGGCAGACGAATGGGTCGTCTGCCCCTGGTCACCAAATGACAGATGAGTGCTCACTGATCCTGCTCAGGAATGAACCCCTCCGCCTGGTCGACGTCCTCACCCGCGAGGAACCTGTCGCGCTGCTGGTTCAGGTACTTTCTGGCTGCCTTGTCCATCATGTTCAGGTGCTTTTCGTTGATGAGCATGGTTTGCAGGTTCTGCCACTCCTCCCAGGCCTGTGCAGAAACCGTCTCGAAAACTTCCTGGCCTTTCGGTCCCGGGAAGGGCGGGGTGTCGAGGCCTGGCATTTCCTGTTGCAAGCGACGACAAAATACGGTGTGGCTCATGGTGTGCTCCGGTCTACAACAAGTTGAATCTTAAAGGAATCAGGCGGCAGGTTCGATCACTCCGCCAGCAGTCGGGTCACAGGCCGGGTCAGGCCAAGTGCGGGCGGGTCGGAACGGTCATACCAGCAAAATCGGCCAGCTTCGCGCACGGCGTTTTCGTGGCCCGTGGTCACGATTCGAAACACGTCGATATCGAGGTGGAAGTGGGTGAACGTGTGACGGAACGATGGTATCGATTCAATGCATGATGCTGACAGGTTGTGTGCCTGCAGATAAGCCTCTGGGTCATCTGCCTCTGGAAAGCTCCACAGGCCTCCCCAAAGGCCTGCGGGCGGCCGCTGCTCCAGCAGCACGCTGTTGCCGGATTCGATGACTAGCATCGTGGTATGTCGCACCGGCAGGTCTTTCTTTGGTTTTCTTCCCGGTAGTTCAACGATGCGGTTTGTCGCCAGGGCAATGCAGGTTTCGTGCATTGGGCATTGCTCACACGCTGGCGTTGCGCGGGTGCAGACGGTCGCGCCCAGGTCCATGATGGCCTGCGTATAGTCAGCGACCCGCTCAACAGGTGTCAGTTCTTCTGCTTTCGCCCAGAGTGACTTCGCAGCAGCTGTGCTGCCAGGCCAGCCTTCGATGGCGAAATGCCGGGCCAGAACGCGCTTCACGTTGCCATCGAGAATGGCTGCGCGTCTACCGCTGCAGATGCTGACGATAGCACCGGCGGTCGACCGGCCGATCCCCGGCAGAGATACCAGTGCATCGACAGTCAGTGGCATCTCGCCTTTGTGCTCTGCGACAATGATCTTTGCGGTTTTGTGCAGGTTGCGCGCCCGTGCGTAGTAGCCGAGTCCCGTCCAGTGGTGCAGCACCTCATCCTGGCTGGCTGCCGCAAGATCGTGAATCGCGGGAAAGCGTGCCATGAAGTTTTCAAAGTAAGGGATCACGGTCTTGACCTGGGTCTGCTGCAGCATGATTTCAGAGACCCAGACACGATAGGATGAGATCGCCTGCTGCCAGGGCAGGTCTTTGCGGCCATGCAGGTCAAACCAGGCCAGCAGTCGCCGGGCAAACTCAGTCATCGATTGAACAGGTTCTTGAAGAGGTCGCTGGTCAGGTCTTTCAGCTCATCGGGCACTTTGTCCTCGATCAGTTCATCGATGCGCCTGCGTCCACGATCTTTCAACTCCTGCCTGACGATATCCGCTACCAGGTCTCGGATAGCACCGTCGTCGCCAAAGCAGAGCTCAGTGACTGAGGCCGAGAACGGGCCCTCGCAGCTCAACGGCCAGCGCACGTCTGCCAGCTCGTCGCTGACAGAAAAGCGGCCGTTGTCGCCGCGCTCAAAACGCGCAGTAACATCGTAACGCAACGTTGCCCCGATCGGGTCAAAGCCGCCCTGTGCTGTCAGGTGCAGATTCTCGAGCTGGCTCGTGAGTACCTGACCGGTCTGCGTGCCGTCGCTGAATACGTGACTCGCGACCATATGATCGAACGGCACAATGTTCGGCCATTCGGCGACACGAGAGGTTTTGCCCCGGAGCTGGTCGATGGTCGCGGCGAGTTGCTTGATTGGCGTGACGTTCAGCGTGCCATCAGTCACGGCAAAAGTGGATCTGCCGTTGAGTGTGCGGGAAAGATCCTGCAGCCTCGTGCCGTCGAACTGCAGGTTGGAGTTCCCCGTCAATGTACCTGTGATATCACCTGCCTCGGTGATTGATCTCAGGTCGAGTCGGTCGAGCGTCAGGCTCACATTGCTCGTGACACCATCATCGAGGAGGGACGTCACGTCAGTGACTATGCGGCCACCATATCCCTCAGTATTGGCGATCAGCCGCAGGGTTTGCGTGTCGTTCTTGATATCTAACTTACTGTTGCGATAGGTCCCACCGGCGTGCCTCAGTTCACGGATGCGTGCGATAAGGTTGATCTGCAGGGTTCTCAACTCCTCTGCAGGTATGAGCATGGTGGGGGCATCGGTCGGCGTTGCTCCGGATGATGCCGACGGACTCGGCGTGGTGGTCTCAAGATAATCCGCTGTATTGAACTGCTCGAGGCGGATGTCACCAGAGAGCGCAGCCGGTTCGCCAGGGGAGTAGCGCAGCCGGCCTGTAAAGGGGCTGTTGTCGAACTGACCGGCGAGATCAGTCAGATTAAGGTATTCGGCAGAGGCATAGATACCGGTCGCAAATTGCAGGGTCGTAATGGGGAGGTTCAGGTCAAAGCGTGCCGCCTCGCGCGTGAGATCCGTACTCTCCAGCGCCATGATGCCGTCATAGTGTGGGGTGCGCCCCGCGAGGTTAACTAGGCCGGATGTTGTCAACCTCAGCGTGCCGAGCGAGATGCTGGTCGGTTTCAGATCGAGGGCATTCCGGTCGGCATGCCATTCACCCGCGGCAGTGATCTGAAACTCCGGCAGATCAACCTCACCTGTACTTGCGCTACCGGCGATGACCGTCTCTTCAAAGGCAAGTTTTTCGGTATCGCGGTAAATCATGCGCCCACTCGCTGTGAAGCTGGCGGTGGAATCAGCGTCGGCGAGGTCAGCGGTCAGGCTGAAATCGAAGGGTTTGCCGATCGCCAGTTCTGAAGTCTGCAGCGATGAGATCTTGCCCCGGTACTCGGTTTCGCTTTGCTCGTCGATGTAGTTCAGCGTGATGTTCTGCAGCTGCAGTTCATGCAGGGTCGGGGGTATGGTGCTCTGGCTATTGCTGCCAGGCGTTGTTGGCGACTGGCCATCAGGTTCGACCGCCTGCCAGTTGCCGCGGCCAGCTGCATCGACCGTTAAGTTGATTGTGCCGTCACGCAGTTGCATGCGATTGATGTCGATGATGCGGCGCTGCGTCAGCAGCGGCAGCAGGTCGACGTCGACTTGCATCTGGCCGAACCTGACCAGTTCGTCAGCACCTTTGACTGCGATACCGACATCAGACACCTCGATAGCGATGGGGGGCCAGTAACGCCATCCCAGCTCACCCTCGATTTCAAGTTCGTAATCAGAGTTACTGGCAACAACGCTGGCGATCTGGACCTTAAACCGGTCCGGGTTCTCGAGCAGGAAGAATGCACCGGCAATGAAGCTGCCCATCAGTATGATGATGGCCCAGAAGACGGTTTTCATGGATCAGGTTTTGGCCCGGGCGAGATTCTGCCTGGTGTAGTCGCACAGTACTTTGACGATACCGCGTGTGACTTCTTTATTGCCCGACATCAGGTCGTAAAGTGATTCGCCATCGAGTCGCAACAGGGTGCAGTCTTCAATGGCTTCAACTGAGGCTGCTCTGGGTTCCGGATCGAGTGCAGCCAGCTCACCGAAGACGGTGCGGGTGCCGCCGATGGCAAGCTCTTTTTCTCCCTCGAAGATGCGGACCTGGCCATCAACCACGATGTACATGCTGGTGCCGATATCTCCCTGGTTCATGATCAGTTCGCCGGCATGGTACTCGACGACTTCTGCGATCGTTGCCAGGTCAACCAGCTGGCTTTCCTGGACCGACGAGAATATCGGAACGGACTTCAGGATCAGGACCTTTTCGATGGTTAACAGCATCGGGAGATTATGCCACGGCGGGGGGTGGAAACCACGTTACGCTGAAAGCACGGGGCGTCAAGGATCTCAGGTTGGGTCTGGCTCGGGCAGGGTGCTGTAGATTTCGCGGGCCACCCTTGAGACATCGTCGCTGCGATCGTTCAGGTAAGCTCTGATGCGGCGCCGCAGGTCAGGTGGGTTCAATCGACCCAGACACCACACAGCGGTTTCACGAATGATGTTTTCACGATCTTTTAGCGCCTGGTCGATCTGCCCGATGTGTTCAGCCGAAGCCTGCTCGCCGATCTGCAGTAGCATACAGCTACGGGTCCAGAAAAACGCACGACCGTAGTGGTTGTTCACGATATCGTGGAATCTCTCGTCTGCACTCATCTTCTGCTGCGGGAAGCGGGCGGCAAGGTGTTCCAGCCTTTCCTCTACCGTAATGTCGTCCAGTAACGGTAGCACGGTATCCTTGATTTCACTGGTCAGGATGTTGTCGAGAATCTCAAGCGCGAAGACTCGCAGTTCAGCCACTTTGGAATCGATGTTGGCGCGGGTGTCGAGCATCACAATCGATTCAAACATGAAGCTTATCAGTAGCAGCATCTTGTCCCGTCTGATCTCGAGTTCGCTGCTCAGTGCAGCGTGCAGGGTGTCGTACTTGTCTACGCCCTTCAGGTCCTCCATGGCGGCCAGAAGCCAGGTGATCACCTGCACCTCCTCATCCAGCTTGTTAACAAACAGATACTGTTCATCCGGGTCAGCCTGGAAGTGGAGCGTTGCCAGGCTCAGGTAGACCTGGTGGCGTAACTCTGGTTGTTCGATTTCAAGGTGACGCAGCAGGATGTCGATGGCTTTCTCGCCACCAATCTCGCGGATGGTATCGATCATATGGGACTTTTCCTGGCGCGTTGTCTCCGGTGACTGCAGGCCTAAGTCCAGGTCATAGAGTGCTGTTTCGGCGAACTGGCGGAGTGCCAGTGCTGTTGTCCCCTGCAGGGAAGCAACAGACAGTTTGCTGACCAGGATATTCACCAGGCGCGAGTCCCGCAGGTAGCCAGCGGCGATGATGGCGCGTTCAACCACGCGCAGGTCGGTGTCATCAATGAGCTCGACGAGATAGCCCGAGAAGTGACCGCGGCCGATTTCGCCGATGACATCCGCCGCGAAAATGCGATCAGACTCATCGCCTGAGCGCACCGCCTGCAGCAGGTAGTTGTTCGTCTGCTCGTCATCGCGATCAAACGATAGAATGCCGACCATGGCCCCTTTACGCAGATCGTCATAGACGGCATCCAGGTACGGTCCCAGCGCATCCATCACATCATGCGGCGCCAGGGCCGCGTAGGTTTTCAGCGCCTGACCACGGACGCTGGGGTCAGGTTCCACCTCGATTCGTTCAGCCACGCGACCGGTCAACGGTTTGATCTGGAGTGCGGCGATCCTGCGCAGTACATCCATGCGGACATCCCGGTCGTTGTGGTCGAGCACCTGTTTGATGAGCTCGGTGATTTCAGGGTGTTCAATTTCTTCCAGCAGGTTGAGGCAGTAAAACACTTCCGCAGCGTAGTGGCTGTTAAGCCCGCCTTTGATGATCTCGAGGCTGGCATTGTCCAGCTCAGTCAGCGACAGTTCACCCAGCTTGCGCTTCTGGATGCTGACCACGAGGTTGGAGAGATAGTACTTGCGCACCATGAACGCCACAAAGATCCAGGCCAGCATCAGTGCCGCCAGCAGGATCAGGAAGGTCTTGGGCTCGAATCCCATAATGGTTGTCAGAATGTAGAGGCAGATACCGGCAACGCCGCCGGCGACCGGGTCGACCACGCCTTCCATCAGCTGAATGCCCTGGCTGCGCTGCCGGTCCGGCAGCACCTGGTAGAGAATGGTGACGCTGCTTTTCCAGATCGCCGATTGCAGGATGATTCTTGCCGCGTTGGTGATCACCATAACGGCGAAGATGGCTGAGAGCTCGACACCTGAATACTCCATAGTCGAAACCGCAGACGATCCGATGAAGATGATGACCGGAAAGGCGATAACGCCGGCGATGATGCCAAATTTGCGCAGGAAGGGAGCGAACAGAAACACCATGGTGAACATGGTGAGGAACCCTGTGATGGCGTAGAAATAACCGATGAAGGTGGCCAGTGCCTTCTCGTCGGCATATTGCACCGAGGCGTAATCGTAGAAAGCCACTTCGAGAAAAAAGTAGGCAAACATGTATGCGGCATAGCAGAAGGTGATCAGGCGCACGTAGGGCAGGCGCAGCATGCCCAGCATCCGGGTTTCGGTGATCTCGTCCGTGTTCTGCGCCTCTGTAGTCAGGTAGAGCGTTTCACGGAAATGAGAGACGGTGTAGCCGACAATGCCGAAGACGACGAGCGTGGTCAGCATGGCGACAATCAGCAGGTCGGTGACCTGGATGAAATTCAGCAGCACAACCACCAGCAGGCCACCAGCCAGCTCGGCGAGGAATTCGCCGGACCGCGCAATGCCAGAGAGGCGTTTGGTCTGGCGCACATTCAACAGGCGTGACAGCAGGGCAACAAACTGCAGGCTGAATAGCATATAGACCAGCTCAAAGAACAGTGGCAGCGTGAAGATCAGGTAGCTGCTGTCGCTCAAACCCAGCAGCACCCGCATCGTGGCGAGCCCTGCCAGAATGATGCCGAGTACGGTAAAGAGGTAACTGCCGACTGAAAAACGATGAGTCGCCCGGTCAATCACAAGGGTCATCGGCATGCCTACTGCCGCGATCAGGATCGCAATCAGTGCAAGCTGCTCTGAGCTCCAGTGTTCAAGGAACAGGGTAACGGCACAGACCCGGATCATGCCGATGGCCATTCCTGACATGAACATGTTGCTGAACATCAGCGACGTCGGCATCTTGTCTTCCGGACGGATGCCCAGCTTTGCCAGGATCCGGTCGAAGGCCGAGAGCCTGTTCTCTGATGTCGGCGCAAGGTCAGTCAAACAAAATAGCCTTGGTGTGGGATGATTGGGCGGAATGGATTGAGCGCAATATTATGCGTTATATCCCCGGTGCAATCGAGATGGTTTTGGCCGCTTGGTCGCGTCTGCGGCCTGCAGTTTGTTGGCTGATCTGCTAATCTAACCGGCGATTTTAAAGGAGTCGTAAATGGCAGCAGTAGGCACTGAATCGAACCCATTGCGGGTCGCAATCATCGGCGCTGGACCGTCAGGTTTTTACACCGTCAGCAATTTTCTGAAGCACAAGGATCTGCATGTTGAATTTGACATGTATGACCGTTTGCCGACGCCGTTCGGGCTGGTGCGCGCCGGTGTGGCCCCGGACCACCAGAAAGATAAATCGGTGCAGCGGGCTTACGATAAAAGCGCGCAATCAGCTAATTTCCGGTTTTATGGCAATGTTGAATACGGTAAGGACATCAATCTTGATGACCTGAAGCAGCACTACCACCAGGTCATGTTCACGACCGGGGCGCCGTTTGACCGTAACCTGGGTATCCCCGGGGAAGAACTAGCGGGTAGTCATTCGGCAACGGAGTTTGTTGCCTGGTACAACGGCCATCCTGATTTTGCTAATCATGAATTCGACCTGACCCAGGAAAGCGTTGCTGTGATCGGCGTTGGTAACGTGGCGATGGATGTGGCGCGTATTCTCTGCAAGACCAACGAAGAACTGGCCGTCACCGACATGGCCGACTACGCGCTTGCAGCGCTCGACAACAGCAGCGTCAAGAACGTTTACATCCTCGGCAGGCGAGGTCCGGCCCAGGCCGCCTTTACGCCACCGGAGATTAAGGAAATGGGCGAGTTCCTGGACGCTGATGTCACGGTGCCTGCCGCCGAGGCCGAACTGGATGCCGCCAGTGCTGCCGCGCTGGAGGAAGGCGGTGACAAGAATGCGCAGAAGAATGTCGACTTCATTCAGGAATATGCGGCACGGCCGATTTCTGGGAAGAAACGCCTCCTGAACATCCGCTTCCTGGTATCGCCGACTGAAATCCTCGGAGAGGACGGCAAGGTCACCGCTATCAAGATCGTCAAGAACAAGCTGGTGCAGGGTGATGATGGCTCCATTCGGCCGGTCGCGACTGATGAAGAAGAGATCATCCCGGTTGGCCTGGTGTTCCGTTCAGTGGGTTACCTGGGCAGGCCGCTGCCTGATATCCCCTATAACGAAAACAAGGGCACGATCATGAATGCGCAGGGCCGGGTCGTTAGCGCTGACGATGCGCCCGTCACCGGTCTGTATACAGCAGGCTGGATTAAGCGTGGTCCGACGGGCGTAATCGGCACAAACAAAACCTGTGCTCAGGAAACTGTTAACTGCATGGTTGAAGACCTGGCAGCGGGCAATATCAACGAACCAGCAGACCCGAGCGTCGAGGGTGTGAAAGCGCTCGTCAACAGCCGCCAGTCGAGGGCAGTCAGCTACGACGAGTGGCTCAATATCAACGAGGTTGAAGTTTCTCGTGGTGAGGCAGCTGGTCGCCCGCGCATCAAGTTCACCAACATTGATGAAATGGTTGAGGTCGCCAGGTCTGGTTCCTCCTGATACAAGCATTCCCCGTGAGGCAGCGGAGAACTTTTATAGAGGTCTTCGCTGACCCATGGCAACACACGATCTCACGCAGGGCGGTGTTGGCTCGCAGCTGACGCGCATGACGATGCCGTATTTTCTCGGGGTATCGTCCATGATCCTGGCATCGATGATAGAGACTATCTACATCGGTGTGCTCGGCGCAAAGGAACTGGCCGCATACAGCTTCATGTTTCCTGTCATTATGGCCCTGACCAGTGTCTCCATGGGCGTTGGTATCGGTGCTTCCTCAGTCATCGCGCGTGCTGAAGGTCAGGGTGAGCGTGAGCGGGTCAGGCGCTATGTCACTCACACCGGGATTCTGACAGTACTGATCACTGTTGCTCTGTCTGGCTCAGTCTATTTCTTCCTGGAGGACCTCTACGCCATGATGGGCGCGAAAGACGAGGTGCTGCAGCTTGTGGTTGCGTTCGCGGAGGTCTGGGTGCTGGGCCTGATGACCTTCACCATACCGATGGTCACGTCGACAATATTGCGTGCCGTCGGTATCGCCAAGGAGCCTGGCTACATCATGACGCTGACATCAGCGATGCAACTGGTGTTATCGCCGATCATCATCTTTGGCCTGTTCGGTCTGCCGGCACAGGGGCTGGTCGGTTCAGCCTATGCCTTTATCCTGATCGGCTTTGTGCGGATTGCTGCCTTTATCTACTTGCTGTATCGGGAGCAAATCGCAGCAGTGGACGACATCTTTGCGGGGTTTGTGAAATCAGCTCGCGAGATCCTGCATATTGCGTTGCCGTCCATGTTGTCGTCATTAATCGGCCCACTCAGCATGGGCATCACGATTGCGCTGCTCGCCAATCACGGAGAATTCATTGTGGCTGCGCTTGGCATCGTTAATCGAATCGAGATGCTGGTGACGATGATCCTGGGCGCCCTGTCTTCCTCGGTAGCGCCTTTTGTGGGGCAGAACTGGGGTGCCGGGCATTACGATCGTATTCATCGTGGCCTCAAGCTCTCTTACGGATTCTGTCTCGGCTGGGGGGTGCTTTGTTTCGTGGCGCTGGCACCCGGTGGCGATTTCCTGGTCAGCTTTATTAACGATGAACCGGCGCTGCTTGAAGCTGCAGCCTGGTTCCTGCTGATCGTGCCGGTGAGTTTTGGCTTGATGGGGGTCGGCCAGATCGCATCCTCACTCTTCGTGGCGCTGGGCAAGCCCATCCCGCCAACCCTGCTGTCGGTGCTCAGAACCATCGTCATCTACATCCCAATGGCCATTCTTTTCGATCAGTGGTGGGGCTACGTCGGCGTCTTTATTGCCATATCAGTCGCCAACCTGTTATTCGGCGTGGTGGCCTATCTGTGGAGTCGCCGCATGCTGCTGCATGAGGTTGATCGGGTTCTGCGAGTCTAGGCGCGAATTCGGTTGAGTGCCGCCAACAGTGTTTCAATATCCGCTGCAGGATCGTCCTTGAATTCGGCGAGGCGTTCGAAGGTATCTGCTGCTGCCTCGTGAAAACCGGCTGATTGACCCGCTTCAGCGAAAGTCTGGGCGATCTCGCGCATCTCACCCACGAAGCGCCAGGCTTTGACCGAATTGCTGGTCAGTCGCTGATGCGTCTGGTGGCTGAAGCGCTCTCCCCATTGGGCTTCCAGTGTATCTCTGACGTCGTAGTGATCGGCGACGCCAAGGATAGCTGCCAGCAGGGCTGTCGAGCCTTTGGTGTAAGCCGCAAACACCATTTTCATGGCCGATGCGGCACCCACGTCGACAGAGATGATGTGAGTTTTAAGCGGTGTGTCGGTGAACAGCGCCTCGATATCCGGTGCTGCCCCGCCTGACAGGTACAGGGTTGTCGCCGAATCATGCTGCCAGGCGGGACCACCGACAATGCCGCCGTCGACAAAACTGTCGGCGTTGAACGCACCAGCGATCTCAAGACAGCTGCCGGGCGAGATAGCATTGCCTTCGACAAAGGTACCGGTGAAACCTGAATCGAGAACTGACGCTGCAACGCGGCGCGCGTCATGAGGTGGGCAGATGCTGAGGATGATGTCCGCCTCACTGCAGAGGGTTGCCAGGTCGCCGCAGTCCCGCAAACCTGCCGCTTTGGCGCGCTCGTGCGTTGCCGGGCCACGCTCGGCGCCCGCCCAGATGACGTCGGCATGCCGGGTTGCTGCGGCACCCACAGAAGCGCCCATGTCGCCGGGACTGATCAGGCCGACGGTTCTCATGCGGCGATGATGGAATCTGACAGGAAAATAGAACGCTCGCTATACCTCCCGGGCGGAAGAGGCTCGAGAAAATTCATCCCGTTTTTTCCTATGGACTTATTCCAATAAAAGTAAGGCATATGGTCAGGCACCCTCGACATCTGGTGATCGCCGGCGCTCCAGCATCGCGATGGGTAGTGCAAGCAGTAGTACGAATAGCAGGGCATTGGCAGGTATCTGCAGGTTGACGTCACCGAAGCCATGGATCAACAGTGAGACTGTGCCCGCCAGGCAGCCGAAAGCGATGCCGCGGTCGAAAGTGGATGACATAGAACCCAGCATGCGGACCTGGGCATGCAGGCCGGTCAGCAGGATACCCAGCAATGGTAGTGAGCCAATCACACCAAGTTCTATCAGGAACTCCATGTAATCCATTTCGGTGTGATCTGCCCGGCGCGAGACGACGGCGTCGCGGTAGGGTGCAAAAGCGGTTTCATAAGTGCCGGCGCCGGCACCCAGCCAGAGATGATCCTTAAGTATTCGCAGGTTGTATGCCTGCAGCTCAACGCGCCCCTGGCTTGAACTGTCGGAACCAACTTCACGCAGGCGCTCGCCAAGCCGTTCAATGCCAAAGTAATTGCCTATGATCAGGGTGTCGAGAGCGAGGATGCTCACCAGCAGAATGGCAGCGTAGCGGTTGAAGCTGCGTGAGTAATAAAAAGAAATCGCCGCTGTGATGAGGATACTGCTGAAGAACGCCATGTTGCCCATGCGCGAGCGGCTCATGACCAGCGCAACGACCAGAATAATGATGATGATCCTGAGGCGACCAAGTGGACCGGTCAGGAAGTCTGCCAGCGAGAACCGGCTACCCGATGCGGCCTGTGAAAGCGCGAGCATAAGGCCAATGGCAAGACCGAGAGCAATCTCGAGGTGACCCGCGAAGTGATTGGGATTTGGGAAACTGCCCCGTGCGCGCGCAAGGTCGAACATTAGCTGCTGTACGCCGCCCAGCAAGGCCTGCAACAGCCCGACAATAACGACCGCATAGGCAACCTGCCTGATGCGATTGTCTGTCTGTACGAGGCTGACTGTGGCGTAAAAAGTAGCGGCATAGGTCAGCGTCAACAGGAAGTCAGTGCGAGTCTTAAAGGGGTCGACACTGATACCGTGATTGACGCCGGGAACGCCCAGCCACTGGAAGGCGATCCACAGCAGTAATGTGGCAAACAGGACGAGAACGATACGCGCGTGATGCGTCGCCGGTGCCGGCATGCGAAACAGCAGGCTCAGGCTGATCAACATGTACAGGCAGCTCAACAGCGGCCAGGCCCAGTCGCGGTTGCTGCCCATGGGCCAGGGTGCAATCACGAGCCCTGCGATGAAGACAGCGAAAAGCAGTGTCGTGCTTGTGTTTGGGCTTTTCTGCATAGGGGACCGGCCGGTTGACCCGATTATGGTAGCAAAGTCTTCCTAGAAATTTTCAGGCAATATCCATAAGCTCAGTCCAGCTAAAAGCCGCAGAGACTCATGAAAGCCACGGTAAACCTGATCTGGAATGCACTGCTTACCGCTGTCGTGGTCACGCTGCTGGCCGGGCTGTTTGTGGCTGCGATGCCGCCGGTCTATCTGGCGACGGCGACGGTGAAGGGTGATGCCGATGGCATCCTGATTATCCGGTCCGGTGACCTCATTGCAGAAGTGACCCGTGTGGTGAAGCCGCAACCTGACGATTTACGCAGCTGGTTGCAGGAGCTGACCAGTGAAAGCACCGATGTGCCAACGATGCTGAAGCAGAACCTGACGGTTGAGGCCAGGCCGGGCGAGGGCTGGCTGGACATTACCGTCCAGGCACGCGTCTCGGTCACTGCAGCCAGACTCGCGAACGAGATAGCAAGTGCCTATCTCAGCCGGGTCGACCAGAACAACCTGACCCCGGAGGCCATGGCCATGCTGTTCCAGCCAGTCGAGGATGCCGAGGCGGCGCTTGTGGCTTTTCTGGATCAGCATCCTGAGCTGGCGAGTTTTCGGGCAGCACTGCAGCCCCTTGACCGTGAACTCCAGCTGCGGGCCCGGCAAGTTGAAACCGTCGAGAACAAGCTGGCGCAGATCGACGAACAACGCCGAGCAGCGAAAAGTGATGTCACACAGTTGCGAGAAGCCTCGGTCGTCCGGGCCCTGCAGCGTCGCGACTCGGTGAAGCAGCGAGTCGCCGAAATGGAAACGCGCTATGGCAGCCAGCATCAGAAGATGATTGCAGTGCGAGCTGAACTGCGAGAAACCGAGCAACAGCTGTCGCAGGCGCTGGCGGACTTTGACACCAGGTTGCAGCAGCGGGGCCGTGATGCCCGGGCGGAACGTGCAAAGGCCGAGACAGCGCTGCAGCTTGCCAAGGCAGAGCGTGAGGCCCTGGTGGAACGCGAAGCGAGGCATCAACAGTTGAAGCTTGCCCGTGAGTCTGCCCTGGCGCGTTACAACGGCATCACGCAGGAACAGAAACGTTACGAATTCTCTGAGGCAGTGCCGCCGCCGAATTCACTCGGTTTCGCGCAGCTGGTATCGCTGCTGGCTATTTTCTTTGTCACTTTCCTGGCCGTATTCCTGGCCTCACTGCTAAGGCGCCAGGAATGATGCTTCGCTTGATTATCGCTGGTGTCCTGCTGGCTGGCTTATGGATATCGGCCATCACCCTGGCGGGCAGTACGGTCGAGCGCATGATAGCGCAGGAGATCGTGCCAGAGACGCCGCGTGAATCGGCAGTCTGGCAGCAGGGTGTGGCGCGATTGACGCAAATCAGCCAGCTGGACCCGTGGCACCCTGGTGTTCTCGATCGCCTCGCTGAACTGCAACCGGAGAGGGATGCCCTAGCGACCCGACGTCAGCTGGTTGAGATCAGCCCAAGGGTCGCACGCTACTGGGTCGATCTTTTTGTACTGAAAACCCGCCTGCAGGAGTGGGATGATGAGGCGCGCCAGGCGCTGGCTGAAGCTGTCAGGCTCGGACCTTATGAACCGGTGGTCAACGAAAAAATCATCCGTCAGGCGATGGCTGCCTGGCCGTTGCTTGATCAACCGGCGCGAGGGATGGTGATTGAGGCCTCGGCCCGGGGCCTGCAGTCCAGTGCCCATTTCCGGCGGGATGCGGTCTGGCGCCTGGTGCGTCGTTCAGGCCTGTTGCCCCTGACCTGTCAGGTTGAGGGCGCGAGCATGCACCCATTGTGTGATCCATAAAGGGCGCGTGTTCTCTTTAGGTGCATGCTGTAGCACCAAGGTGGTGCGTCTGCGCTAGCTGCAAATTTCCCTGGTCCCCCGAAAATTTCGAAAAAATAAATAAAATCAGTGACTTGGCACGTTGTTAATTTCTGGCACGGCTTTTGCGAAAAGGGTTGACGAAAGCATCAATCGACTTTCGACATAGAAATCTACAGGAGCCAACTATGAAAGCTTTAACCCGTCTTGGTGCAGCCGCTGTCATCGCAGCCAGTGCCTTTGGAGCGACTAACGCCTATGCAGAGGGCGAGGTGTCGTACAACATCGGATTTGTTTCCGAGTATTACTTCCGTGGAATCAAGCAGAAAGATTCCTCTGCCAGCGCTGGTATGGATTACGAGAATGGCGGCTTCTATATCGGCACATGGGCTGCTGATGTGGGCGACGGCCTCGAAGTCGATGGGTATTTTGGCTACGGCATCGAAACCGAAGGTGGTTTCTCCGCCAGCCTGGGATTCACAGGTTACTACTACACCGGTGAGTTCGACGATACTTACGAAGAAATTAACCTCAACCTTGGATATGGAATAGCGAGCCTGGAATATTCTGTTGGTGAATGGGATGGTTTTGGTGACGATGCAGATTACGACTTCATTGCGCTGACGCTGGAATCCGAAAGCGGTTTCTACGGGACCTATGGTTCCTTCGGCAAGGACTTCGATGGCGATTACATCGAGCTGGGCTGGGGCACGACCATTTCAGACATCGACATCGGTATTGCAGCGATTCTGAGCAGCGACGAGCTGTCTGATGAGCTGGACAGCGACGGCGATCCGGAAGAGAGTGAGGCCATCGTTTTCTCTATTAGCAAATCCTTTTAAGTCAGGAACCTAAACGACTTTCCCCTTTGAAAGGCCTCGGCAACGAGGCCTTTCCTATTTTTTCCACTTCTTCTCGTAGACTCTCTTTACGCCTGACACCACAGGCACCAGCACCGCACCGGTCGCAATACCCGCGACGGCGTTAAGCAGCAGCGACGCCGTAACCTCCAGCACAACGCCGACGGTCTCTATCTGCGCCAACACCGATGTTGCCGTTTCAACAGAGTGATGCAGTGGTGGGATACCGTGCAGAATAATGCCGCCCCCGACCAGGAACATGGCTGCTGTGCCAACGATGGTCAGTGTCTTCATCAGGTAAGGCGCGAATGACAGGATGCGCTCGCCGAGCCAGACCCTGAAACCAGACTCCTCGCCCTGCCGGACGAGATGCATGCCGAGGTCATCTACTTTAACGATCGCGGCAACCAGACCGTAGACACCAAAAGTCATCAGTACGGCAATGGCAATGACGGTCAGAACCTGGGTCACGAAGGCAGATTCCTGCACCGTGCCCATTGAGATCACGATGATTTCTGCAGACAGGACGAAGTCGGTCCTGATGGCGCCTTTGATTTTTTCGCGCTCAAATGCGACCAGGTCGAGTTGCGGGTTTCGAATGGCTTCACGCACCTTTGCCGCGTTAGCTTCCTCCTCGCCGGGATGCAGGAACTTGTGGGCGACTTTCTCGAACCCTTCGAAGCAAAGGTAAGCACCACCGAGCATCAGCAGGGGTTGGATCATAGAGGGAGCCAGTGCTGCCAGTGTCAGTGCACCTGGCACCAGGATCAGCTTGTTGCGGGCTGATCCTTTGAACACGGCCCAGATGACGGGCAGTTCGCGATCTGCCCTGACACCGGAAACCTGTTCCGCGTTGAGTGCCAGGTCGTCGCCGAGCACACCTGCTGTGCGTCCGGCTGCAACCTTGGTCATGACAGTGACGTCATCAAGTATCGTCGCGATGTCGTCGAGCAACGCAAGCAGGCTGGTTGCCATTAGCGCATGGACTCCGCAAAGCTCGCATAGTCATCGAGCAGTGGCAGGACCTTGTCCGCGGGTTCAGGCGGCAGGCCAAACGCCAGGTGAGAGAAGCCCGCATCGATCTTTGACTGGACCAGGTCCTTATCGGGTATCATGCCAAACATCGCAAGTGTGATATCTGACAGTTGCCGGCCGCGCTTCAGTAGTGCTGCCTCAATCCCGGGTAAGTGATCGGCCTCAAGTCCGGCGATCGGCAGCCAGCCATCGCAATACTCAGCGATGCGGTCATAGCTCCACTTCGAAGTGGCACCCATCCAGATCGGCGGCCCACCGGGCGTAATGGGTTTGGGATTACTCCACACCGGATCAAAATCGACGAAATCACCATGAAACTCGGCTTCGTCTTTGGTCCAGAGTTCCTTCATGGCGAGTATCTTTTCACGCACGACCTTCCAGCGATGCTTGAACTCAATGCCGTGATTCTCCATCTCTTCAGCATTCCAGCCCGCGCCGATGCCCAGCACGAACCGGCCGCCCGAAATCCTGTCAAGCGATGCGATTTCCTTCGCCAGGGTCAGAACATCGCGCTCGACCACCAGGCAGATGCCAGTCCCCAGCGTGATGCGTTCGGTGACAGCTGCGCAGGCTGTGAGAAAGACAAACGGATCATAAGTGTGGGAATACTCTTTCGGCAGCTCACCACCCGCGGGGTAAGGCGAGCGCCGGGATGCGGGTATGTGTGTGTGCTCGGGCACAAAGATGGAATCGAGGCCCCGCTCTTCCACAGCGCGGGCAAGCTCGAGTGGTTGTATTGAGTACTCTGTTGGGAAAATAACAACGCCGAATTCGGTCATGGTAACACTCCTTGGTTGGTCCGTTTATTTGTCCCAGGCAGGTCGCGGTGTGACCAGCGGGAATCGCCGTTCAAACTGATCGAACAGTCCGGCCAGTTGAATCAGTACGCTGGCATCGCCGTCGATTTCCAGCTCTCCTGCAGACATCAGGTTCATCGCATCGGACTGGCCGACCATCAGCAGTTTGAAGTTAAGCGCATTGATCGACAATGTCGCCTTCGCGTCCGCCATCTGTCGGTCGCTGAAGGCGTGCAGCACTGAGTTTTCGATAGCGAGGACTGTTGGTGCAGCATCGCGAAAGTTCAGGTTGATGGTAAGGGCAAGACCATCAGCGCGTTCAGCATTGAGACGAACCGACAGTATCTGGAACAAATTGTCGAGCGGTATGCCGGCGACCATGCCTGCGCTGGCACCAAAGGCGGAACCTTTGGGAAGACCTTCGCGTAATTCCAGGGCACCGCATAAGTAGAAATTGCGCCAGGGCCCCGACTCGGCCTGGTAGCCCAGCTGCTCCAGCGCATCGGCGAGCAAGGCTCGCGCTTCGAGGGCAGCCGGGTCATGCATGACGACATGGTTCAACACCTCAACCACCCAGCGGTAGTTACCGATGTCAAAGTCGGCTCGAGCTTTCTCAACAATGGCATCAACACCGCCCATGTACTCGACATAGTGGTTGGCGGCGGCCACGGGTGGCAGCGGGTGCAGGGTTGATGGATTGCCATCGAAAAAACCCAGGTACTTAACATAGACCGCTCGGGCATTGGCATACAGCGTGCCGTAGTAGTCGCGGTTGTAGAATTCTTTGCTCAGAGCGTCGGGCAGCCGGATCTGCTCGGCAATCTCTTCCTTGTTGTAGCCGAGGTTAGCAAGGCGCAGGGTCTGGTCGTGGATGAACTTGTAGAGATCGCGCTGCTTCTTCAGGTAATCAACGGCTGCCGCCTGACCCCAGATGGGCCAGTGATGGCTCGCGAACTGCACTTCGAGCTTGTCGCCAAAAAGGTCTATGGACTCGTTGATCTGTGCGGCCCAGGCGAGAGCATCCCGCACCTGTGCGCCACGGGGCGTGTAGACGTTGTGCAGGTGATGGGACGTGATCTCTGACATGCAGAGCGCCTTGAATCGGGGGAAGTAGAACACCATCTCGGCCGGTGCTTCGGTGCCCATGGTCATCTGGAACTCGATCTCGATGCCATCAATCGTCCGGGTTTCTCCGGTTTCACTGATAATGTCGTTGGGAATGACGAAGCCAGTGGAACCCATGGAGAGCGCGGCACCCAGACCGGTCGAAACGAAACCCCTGGTTGAAGGCTTGAGCAGATTGCCGTACATGTAGGTCGCCCGCCTGCCCATAACGTTGCCGGCCAGCACGTTTTCTGCCAGTGATTCGTCGACGTAGTCACGCGGAGCGATTACGGGGATCTCACCGGAACTGGCCTGCTCATGGGTAATGACACCCAGCACGCCACCGAAATGGTCAACGTGGCTGTGGGTGTGAATCACGCCGGTGACGGGGCGCTCACCCAGGTGCTCGTTGGCAAGGGCGAGGGCCGCACGTGAGGTTTCGGCGCAGGTCAGGGGATCGATGATGATCCAGCCGGTTTCACCGCGAATCAGTGTCATGTTGGCGATGTCGAAAGAACGCACCTGATATATACCATCCAAGACTTCGAACAGGCCGTGGTGTTGCGCATTCAGTTGTGCCTGCCGCCACAGTGAAGGATTAACGGTATCCGGTGCCTCATCATCGAGAAACGACAAAGCTTCAAGGTCATAGGCGTTCCGCCCACCATTGTCGTGGGGAATGATGACTTCAGGCAAAGACGCAATGAAGCCTTTCGATGCATCCTCGAAACTCTGGCGGTTGGAGAAATCCAGTGCGTCCAGTACCGCACTGTTCGCTTTGATGGTGGCCGCAGTCGCAGGTTTGGCGGAGCGCATTTCCTGTGGCAGTGGGCTGTAATCTGACAAGTGGCTGATCCTCTATCTCTTTGTCTCGTGGGGAATAGAGACAGCATATCGACTGGTGAGATGTGTGCCTACCTGTTGTTGCAGGCTCTGCGTCAGTAAGTTGCTGCTGGTTTCGGATGTTTTCCAATGCTGGTACCTTAGGCGAAAACAATCAGTGGAGAGAAACATGGCGGAAGTTCAGGATCTGGCAGAAGGTCTGCAGGACGGGTTTCGGATACCCATGAATGATGCAGCGGAAGCACTGCACATTGGTAAGGACGACCTGCCCTGGCTTGAGTCTGACGACGGTTCCAAGGTGAAGGTGCTGCACGTCGATTTGAACCAGGGGTTGTGGGTGGTCAAAACCCTGTGGCAGCCCGGCTATGAAATCCAAACGCACTATCACACCGGCCCGGTGTTTGCCGTGACTCACAGTGGCAGCTGGTATTACCGTGAGTATCCGGAATATGTGAACCGAGCGGGCAGTTACCTGTACGAGCCGGCGCACTCCATCCACACACTTTGTGTTTCTGCAGACAATACCGAGGACACCGAGGTCTGGTTCGCAATCTATGGCTGCAACGTCAATATCGATGAGGGCGGCAGCATCCTCGGCATCGTCGATGCCCGATCAGTGCTCGAGGTCTACCAGGGCGGCTGTGCCGCCAGGGGTCTGGACTGCTCCAACACGATTGTAATGGGTCAGTCCTGATATGAAGGCGCTGACTTTAGCTCTGCTGCTACTGACAATAACGATCACAGGGGAAGAGGCGATGGCCAACAATTGTAACGAAGGTCTGATGCGGGCCCAGGCGACACAGGAAATTGAGTATCTGCGACGCTGGTACGCCAAGGCGACAGATAAAATCGGGCTGGCGGATGAGGCCTCGGTTGAAGCAGGCCGGTCGATCTATCACCGCGTTTTTGCGCCCGATGCGACTCTGGATGCCGGGCCTGACCGGGAGCCACAGGTTGGCCCCGATGCCTGGGTGGACCTGGTGCTGAGTGTGCTGGGGCCAATGGGGCCAACCCAGCACCTGATTGGCACGCAGGTCGTTGATATCAAGTCGCTGGTCTTTAACGATGCTTGTGAAGTGGTCTCCGGTTCTGCCCGCATGGAGAGTTACGTGCAGGCCTGGCATGAGCTGACTGATGAGAAGAAGGTCTGGATCTACCTTGGCACTTACTTTGATGAGGTTGAGTTTGAGCCTGGCCAGGGTTGGCGGATTGTCGACATGAAAATGGAACAGATGGCGGGCGAAACCCGCTTTATGGATGAGGCAGTCGGCGGCGCTAAATAGCGCTTAATCCTGAGCTTCTCCATCCTGACGGCGTCAGCGATGGAGATTGCGTTCGATAACCGCTCGGACCAGTGCCTCCGCGCTGCTCAGGTACTTCATATGTCCCTGCCTGTAGTGCGGGATTTGTGAAGAGAATACCGGATGATCCGACTTGCACTGACGAGGGGTTCAAGGGAGACTTGTCGACCTTGAAATTCTACCCATCCAGAGGAGCAACACATGGCTGTTCAAGTAGGCGATTCCATCCCTGAAGTTTCATTGAAAGTGCTGGGCGAGCAGGGCCCCGCTGATATTTCTACGTCAGAGATTTTCTCTGGCAAAAAAGTCGTTCTGTTCGCAGTGCCGGGCGCGTTTACTCCGACCTGCAGCGCCGCGCACCTGCCGGGCTTTGTCGCCAGTGCTGACAAGATCAAGGAAAAAGGCGTCGACGCTATTGTTTGCGTCTCAGTTAATGATCCGTTTGTGATGAAAGCCTGGGGCGATGCCCAGAATGCAGAAGAGATCATGATGGTTGCCGATCCAGCTGGCGATCTGGCGACAGCCATGGGCGCCGAAATGGACGGTACGGCCTTCGGTCTTGGCAAACGTTCCGCCCGATATTCTCTTATCGCTGAAGACGGCAAGATCACTGCGCTGAACATGGAGCAGGGCGGTGCATTTGAGGTCAGCTCAGCTGAAGGTATTCTCGAGGCGCTGTAATCTGCCTCTATTCAGAAGGCGTCAGCAAGAAGACGTTTGAAAAGGGTCGCTAATGCGGCCCTTTTTTGTTGAAGTAGGCCGATGTTGGAAAGCTGGATATTCTGGTCGCTACTCGCTGCGTGTATGCAGTCGGTGCGCACGGCTGGCCAGAAATATCTGACAGCTGATGTCTCGCCGCTTGCTGCGACTCTGGTGCGGTACCTCTTCGCCGTGCCTTTTGTGATTCTGTACATTGCCTGGCTGTTGGCGGACCGCGAGGCCACGCTGCCGCCACTGAGCCTGCATTTTGTGGTGGCCTGCTTTATCGCCGGTGTTCTCCAGATCCTGGCGACTGTGCTGCTGGTGCGACTCTTCACTCTGCGTAACTTTGCTGTTGGCAGCTGTTATATCCGTTCGGAGGTGCTGACCACCGCGATCCTTGGATTGCTGTTGTTTGGGGAGTTCGTGTCGGGGCTTGGCTGGGTCGCTATGCTGATCTGCGTTGCTGGCCTGGTGCTGATCACGATAGCCAAGACCGGCAAACTGAGCGAGCTCTGGAACCAGTCCGCGCTCTACGGACTGGGCGCAGGGGTTTCGCTCTCGTTCACGTCGCTCATGATCCGGCAGGCGAGTCTTTCTTTTGGTATCGACGACGCGATGTTCACCGCGGCCCTGACGCTGGGTTTCATGGTGCTGATGCAGACGGTGATCTGCCTCATGTTGGTGCTTTATAGCAATGCCAGCGAACTGAGGGTTGTCTTCAGGCGTTGGCGACCCAGCCTGTTCGTCGGTATCACCAGTCTTGTGGGTTCAGCCGGCTGGTTCACGGCCTTCACATTGGAACGGGCTGCCTATGTGAAAACGCTGGGGCAGCTCGAATTTCTTATCACGCTGGCAATATCAGTCTTTTTCTTCAAGGAGACACCAGGTCGGCTCGAATGGCTGGGCATGCTGATGCTGGTGGGTGGTGTCGTCTTACTTTTGCTCGCGCCGTGATTCAGGGGCAAAAAAAAGCCCGCTCTGGGAGCGGGCTTTTCTCGAACGAAGTTGCTCTCGCTTATTCGCCGAAGTTGTACCTCATCGTCAGGCCGTAAATACGTGGCTCAGTCGTGAAGTAGTTCCTGAAGTAGCCAGATGTATCAGAAGTCAGGTAGTGACCTGTGATGTTATCTTCGTCTTGCAGGTTTCGAGCCCAGAGTCGAGCATTCCACTTGCCGTCAGTACTGTTGTACATGATGGCCATGTTGTGCTGATCCCAGCTGTCGATCTCATCGCCCACAGTGTTGAATTCACGAGCATACGAATCATCCTGCCAGTAGTAATCCCAGCGGAATGTCACGTTGCCGCCCATGACCTCAGAAGCAAGCGTATACGCAAGGCCCAACTTGATGGTGTGCTCAGGTGCGTTTGGCAACTGGTTGCCATCAAGGTTCTGGGGCAGGCCTTCCTGCCATGGGATACCGAATGCATCGAGGATGCCACTGTTGACAAACTGCGGAATGCCGTTGTCATAATACGCACCCGGGATGACAGCACCTGCGGCCACGCCGACAGTATTGAGTAACGGTGTCGCTGCGATTAATGCATCGGTTGGCGCAATAATGATCCTTGCGATGCCATTTAGTGCAGTCCACGAAGTATCGCCACCAGTCCTATCTGACGGATCGACAGATTCAGCGCCGTCAACTTCGGTATCGAGCCAGGAATAGCTGAAATCTACCTGCAGCTGCTCAGTTGCATTCCACAGTATTTCTACCTCGGCACCAGTGATGTCGGCGTCAATGTTCTCGTTGATAGAAGAGTTGTTCTTGATACGCGCAACCTGCAGACCTTCGTAATCGTAGGTAAAGATGTTGGCGTTAAGCGTCATGCTGCCATCAAGTAACGTGTTCTTGATACCAACCTCAAATGCATCGATGTCTTCCTGAGCAAAGTCAAAGCCCGATGTGCCCTGGAATTCAGCTGGAATTGCAGGGTTTGCGCCGCCGGGCTTATAGCCCCGGCTGAAGAACGCGTACAACATTGAGTTGTCATTGATCTGCCAGTCGATACCGATCCGACCTGTGGTTTCCTTGTAGTTAAACGAGTCTGGAGAACCGGACAGGACGCGTGTCTCGTTAAATGCAGCAGCTATCGGAATCTGATTGTGAACTGCCATTCGTTCCGGGCTCTGTGGACCAGTAGGGGCGATTGCCGCGAGGTCGGTGCCAGGCGCGTACAGATTAATCAAAGCCAGTTCTGTCGCATTGGGTTCCGCACCATTGAGGAAACCGGCTACACGGGACCACAGCTGTGGTGCGATGTTGCCCGCCAAAGCTGTTGAGAGTGGGAAATTCGCGTCAGTCGCTTCCCATAATGTGCTGGTACCGCTGACCGCCTTGTCATCGTCGTTCTTGCGCAAACCAAAGGTCAGTTTGATATCCTCGTTGATTTCAT
>Ga0181575_10000522_pt1 | contig 27932 bp, 38 predicted proteins | sample 101ome_23_FD_145599 | JGI IMG/M metagenome (GOLD analysis project Ga0181575, IMG submission 145599) | Coastal salt marsh microbial communities from the Groves Creek Marsh, Skidaway Island, Georgia - 101411CT metaG (spades assembly) | ecosystem: Environmental > Aquatic > Marine > Intertidal zone... | reverse complement strand
CTAGGCAAAGTCATACATTACATAAAGTCATGCCATAATTACACGAGTATAGAAAATGTACTAGGGAAAAGTCAATAAAGTTATGCGAGTGTACATAAGTTTATAGATGTTGGGTTATTTTAAATTGCGGATTTTGTATATAGTAGAAAAAAGTAATCCTTCGATTTCATCATATACATTTTTAAGCGAAGAATTTGTAGAAAGACGAAGACTTTGTATAGTCTTCTCAAGTTTTAATAAATATGCAAGTATATTTTTGGGATTACGATCTATCTTAAGCATGGGAGTCATGCGATTAATTTTACCATGTTTACCTTTATACATTTCAGCATATTTGTCTATTAACGGAACAATTGAAGTATAATATGTCTCAAGGGCTTTATGCATAGCATAACTTTTTGTGTCAAGATGATAAACATGCGTTTGTGTACGAGAGTGCATGAGAAGAGAAAGAAAGCGTCCTGTACTTGTCATTATATTATTATACATAGTTTTTTTTGTGAATACATTACATAAGTTTATAGATGTTGGGTTATTTTTTACAACATGTGTATTCATATCTAAATCGTCGACCTCGACCATCATGTTTTAGGTCAAAACTAGACATGTATTCATTGGACATGCAATTAGCTTTTAGTTTAGACAAGTCTGTCAATCGATTAACCGGTCTATTAGACCACAACGAATTTCTAGCAATACAGGATTCAGGTTTTTTTATTTTATCAGATTCTCCGCATGTATAATCATATTTTATTTTTCTTCTAGATGATAAATCTGTAAGTTTAAAACCTGTTATTGGTTTTTTTCCACAATCAACCTTATGCCTGTCTAAATATATAACATTACCTCTTCCAGAATCATTTATCCTGGTACTCTTATTTGATACAACTTTTGCATCCATATTATTGAGACACGCATATTTATAATGTGCATCTCTTCCGGATGGGGATATTTCTACATTAAACCTATTAAGAACACCACCACCTTTATCACATTTTACATCAATATTACTCAACCCAAAAATATTATTCATTGGTATATTATTTTTTTTAGATGTAAATTTTTCGAACTTACCAATATCTACAGATGGCGGAGACGGAGGTGGAGGTGTCGATTGTCTCTTTGGTTCCACAGCCTTTCTCACAGTTGGTGTAGTCTTTTCTGCAGTTGGTGTAGTCTTTTCTGCAGTTGGTGTAGTCTTTTCTGCAGTTGGTGTAGTCTTTTCTGCAGTTGGTGTAGTCTTTTCTGCAGTTGGTGTAGTTTTATCATCGTCACTTGAACCACCCATCATCATAAAGGAAACCGAGCATAGACACAAAACAGCAAATGCGGAACCAGCTATAAGGGCAGTTTTGTTATTAGAATTTGCAACATTGTTATTAAAACTCATTGTATATAGTATAGAAATATTTTTTTATAGAACATTACATTGATACCATTTTAAAAATTTTTAATTTAAACACTTTCATCTTTTTCTTCTTCTAACATTTTACGTAATTTTTCTTCTATAGACATTTCATTATCTTGTGATTCTTCAAACTGTGAATTTGGCATATCCGGATCAAAAATATCGCCATGTGATTCACATAATTCACACGTTTCAGTTGGTGTTTCACCAGGTTTATGATTATGTACGGGTGTATCCTTTTTCTTTTTTAGAATAGGACGCTTTTTTACATTTTTTTCGGAACCTGTTTTTTTATCACGCATTTTCAAATGTAATGTACAACATGTTTCGCCTGGAACGCATGGTTTGGTACATTTATTACCTTTTGCCGTAAACATAGAACATTCTATTTTAGGTTCCATAGCAACACGTGCAACTGGTTTTTTAGATTTTACATTTTCAAAAGCTTCAACTTTTTGAATTAAACCCATATTCAGTTCAGTAAGTTTCTCTATTTTTTCGTGAAGGATTACATTTGAATCACCGAAAGAATCGATCTTTTTACGAAGATGTAAATTTTCTTCTTCAACTTTATTGATCTTTTCAACAAGAGTTTGTAATAACTTGTTGTTGGAAAGAACACTATTATTTATCTTATCAATATGATTATTCGAATCTCGAACGATATTAATAAGAATATTTTCGATAGAATCAGACATGTTTATTTATTTGTATTTTAGTAACTTATTTTTTTTATATATTTTTCTTTAACTTAGGTCTATTTTAATCCACATTGTTTGTCATCATAGTTTGAAGTTGTTTTTGAATAAAGGCCAAATCCAACAAGAACAAATGCGAGTACAAGTAATGGAGCTGTAAAATAATCTTTGTTTCCGTTCATTTTTTTTGTTATATTATAGTATAAGAAAAAAAAAATGAAACGTCAGTTATCAACCGTACTTTTAGAAGCATTATTTATAGGTGTATTATTACATGTTCTGGTATTAGGTATTACGAAAAAATTATATAAAGGTAAATGGGTTCTGGTTTTAGCTGGTGCGTTAATACATTTATTATTCGAGTATTCACCTTTCGGTAATATTAATGAAAAATGGTGTAAAATGATATTTAATTAAAAATTTATAAGATCATCTATAATCAATCCTTTTTCGCGTTCAAGCTCTTTTAATTCTATAGACAATTCTTCATATTGTCTATCTATATCATCATTGTAATCTTTCAGGTAAGTTCTAAAAAAAAGACGCCTGTCGCCAACGTCGTGTCCAGCATCAAAAAGTGCGTGTATGGTGTAATTTCGTAAACGGATACCAAGTTCTTGTGCCCGTCGTTTCACAGCCTCTTGACGAACAACATTTGTTACATTTCGTCTATGTTTAAGTTTTTCCATTTTTTTTAATGTTTCATGAATTAGTCTATTTACCTCAATAAGATTATCTTCCAATATATAATCACGCAAAGGTTCTGGAACAGGTGGTGGGGGTGTTTGTATAGGTGGTAAATCCACGTGTACGAAATCCCCGCGCCTTGATTGTGGTGGTGTTGTATCATATATGGTAAGATCATCGAGATTATCTCCAAAAGGGGGTAGTCTAGGAACAGGTGAAAAAGGTATAGGTATATCAACACGCCGAATTCTAAATTCTTCTTCGTCTTCACTTTCAGAATCGGATTCGTATTTGATATAATCGTGAATTTTTTTTATCGAATCGCACATTTTAAGATAATCGCCTTCAGAAATTATCTTAGAATTGAGGTCGAGGGTTTGCATTAACGAGGTAAGAGCTTCCATTTTAATGTATTAATTTTTATTTTATTTTATTACAACTTAGGTTTGTTATTTTTTTTAAAAGTAAAAGGGCTTCGACAGCTTCACCAATTTCACGGTGCTTTACACAAAATCCAGTTTTTCCTTGGCGACAGAGACAGTTTTCGTATACACAGTTTGGACGCATTTTTATTTATATGAGTAAAATGTCTATACTTAGGTTCTTATTTCCCCTTCTTCGAGTTCAGACTCGGAATTATATTCACTTTCATCATCTAAATCATCAATATTATCTGGTAAATTATCATACAATACTTCCCAATTTACTCTATTTGTAATTTCATAATCATCTAAGAAATCATCGTATGAAATTTTATCATTTACGTCGTATTCGTCATCCATATACGATTTCCAAAATTCTAAATTCTTTTTTGTAATTTTAGTTGGAAAAAGTTCAACCACAAATTCTTCACCTTCTTTGTATTTACACTCTTTTAAAATATCCTTCTCTTCTTCAGTATAAATATCAAAAAAATAATTCAAAACACCAATTGGTTTATCAAAACCTGGTAAAAGTGGTTCATAACAGAAATCAATAAATTGTGCTTGTCCATAAGACGTATCTAGTTTTTTATTAGAAATCGCTAAATATGCAATAAATTTACGAGTATTTGTAGGTATGAGATGTTCGGGATACCCAAAATCGGCGCGTAATCCATATATTTTACATGGTTTACCTACCATTTCTGAGCATAATTGATTAACATCAGAGAGTTCGACAATTGAAGTACAGTTTTTAAGAAGTTCGTGTGTAAGCATCGTTATTATATTACATATTAGTTACTATTGTTTAAGTCCATATCATCACTGTACGTGTTATAAAGTTCCGTCCAATCAACACTCCCATAAAGGTTATATTTTTCAACAAACTGCATTAAAGTTTTCTGACATTTAATTTCGTATTTAAAATAATTCATCCAAAAATCAATCCATTCCCTAGAGACATGTCTCGGAACAATCATTGTATCCAACTCATCTTTTGCCAACATTCGTAGTGCTGGTTCTATAATACCCATTCGAATACCATTTTCATATTTCTCTTCGTACATAAAGTCGATCATATGAAGTTTATCATTAAAAGCGGATACACCAATATACGCTATATGGTTAAGGCGTTTAGGATTACATTCTCTAGGGAAGTTATCTTTTGGTCTTATACCATAAACTTGTGAAGGTGTACCGTCTGCAAATTTATCAGTTCTGAAGCTCGATAAAACCCCATCAAGTTTTTCGAGTCTTTCGAGTTCAACAGTTTGCTTTGTAAGTTCGTAAAGAAGAGACATTTTCACTTTATATTATCCATCATTTCTTCGTCACTTAGGTCTTCTTTAACAATATTATATGATAGCGTCAAAAGAGCAATTTTATACACAAAAAACCCAAAAAGAGATACACTACAATTGAAATGAAATGGTACATTGGGATTTGAATTCCATATAGATTCAAAAGCAGCTATACAAATAGGTGGTAAAAATTGTTTAGGGAAAGTGTTACTTTTCTCGATAGTATCAACGTGATTCGAAAGTAAAGTTATGTACCCATAAGAAGATAATACACCAAGACACGCCGATAAACCATCTATTGGTTCATGTCCAATGAAATTATATCCTATATATACACTACCAAATTGTAAAGTATTATGTTTTAAACGATTTTTTATAGATTCATATTCCGAAATACTTTTACTTCTTTTTACGTGACAAACACTTCTTTTTGTTTTTTTAGTTGGGTTTATTATAGTAGACTGTATACATATCATTACAATTTATCTAGTATATTTTCTTTAAACTTTTGTTCTTTTTCATCAAAAGCTTTACATCTCTCTATCGATTCGTGTAAACGAACTTGTAGTTCGAGTAATTTATCTTCGTGAACGAAGTCATCGGTTGTTATTGGAGATATTTCCCATAAAATACCAAACGCTTTGTTATATGCAAGTTCTCTTTTATAATTTTGATATTCTCTATATTTAGAACGTGCTAATTCATATGCATATGTATTAATATTATTTAACTCGAAATCAGTAAAACAAAACTCACTGTATGCATCTTCATAAATTTCCGCGCATATCTCTCCATTTCCGAATAAGTTTATTGAGTCGCTCAGTTTTTTCTCCCATACCGTATTTTTGTTTTTTGGGTGCTCCTGGGCACTCGACATTACAATATTCGTATTTGTTCGCCTTATCCCAGATAACCCTTTGTATATCTTCTGGGAGTTCATTTGTCGCTTGACAAAACGAGAGAATGTAGTCGTACGTGTGTAAGGCAATATAGTCATCCATTTCATTTTATAATTTTATAAATAACTTCTGTACTTAGGTTTTTTAGGAACTTCCAAAATTACAGTTTCATTGGCTTCATTTTTTGTAGTAATATAATCATAATTACACAATCTTACAGATTGAGGTATTTCTCTTTCTTTAATTTTTGGTTTTGGTGCTAATAAATTACATACACTTGAATAAAATGTATACATTACTATTTTCTACAATTATTTTTTTATATTATACATACAAGATGGTATCACTCCAGGACTTACCGAAAAAAGTACAGTACATAGTAGTAGATTCGGAATTTGTAAGTGGTTCAAATAATACTTTTACGATAGATCTTACACTCGAATCCAATTTACACATCGAAGAAATATCAGAAGTTGTTGGTATAAAACCTGTTGATTTCTATATTACACAAATAGGTGAAAATGATACAATTGGTAATTCAAATGTCGCTAAATATGTAGATGTAGTATGCCCCGATGTACCAAAAAGGGGGCAACTATTAGACGAACGTAATGGTCAGATTCTTGCGAGAATACCATTAGAAAGAAGTTTTACGGGAAGTAATGATTTTATTATGCGTGATAAACAATGGAGATCTTTTCAACGCCAAACGAATTTTTTCAACCCTATATCTATACAAAAACTTCACTTTGAGATATACGAATCACAAGGTGATGGTGATTATAAAAAACTTCAGCCAGATGCAAATTGGTATATGGTTCTTGAAATAACAACAATCGACGTCAAAGAAAAACCGACTGATAGAGAACTTCAGATATTAGAAGCTTTACGTAAACTTATAGGCAAGATAGATGAACTTAACATAAACGTTAAAAAACTTCCCGATAAGGAGGATATCGAAAAAATGGAAATTGAAAAAAAGAAAAAGTATCCGTTTCGATACTTGATGATAATTATATTACTTTTTATATCCGGTTTCGTATTCTTCAAGAATAAGTTTACGCCTTCGGTTCCACCGCCTTCTTTTTAACTACACGTTTAACAGTTTTTTTCTTTGGGGTTGAAGGTGGAACTGGCTCTGGAGCTGGAGCTGGGGCTGGGGTTGGTGCTGGAGCTGGAGCTGGAGCTGGGGCTGGGGTTGGAGCTGGAGCTGGAGCTGGGGTTGGTGCTGGAGCTGGAGCTGGGACTGGGGCTGGTGCTGTGACTGGGGCTGGAGGTACTAATACCGGTGGTTCAATAGCATCAGCAATTTGACGAAGAATACTATATACGGTATCTTTACTGAGTTTTTGTCTTTGAAGCGCGGCATCTATTTGTTCCCTGACAGAGTCCATTGTTTAATATATATAAAAGAAAGATTATCTTTATATAAAATGTTATTCATAGGTCCAACCTTATTGAGTGGAATAGGTCAACATTGTAAAAAATATATGAACCTCTTTCCAAGAAGCAAGTTCATAGAAATTCAAAATGATATACCAGAGTGTGAAAAAGCATTTATATTCGCGCTCCCTGTACAATATTGGTTAGATAAGATACCAGAAATAAAAAGGAAAATCAAACATGTTACGTGTATGACAGTTTGTGAAACCGAAACAGTACACGAAGATTACGGTAAACTTTTTAAATTCTTCGACAAAATTGCTGTACCAAGTGAATTTTGTAGAAAGGTATTCAAGCGTCAGTTCCCTGATACTGAATTTTATGTAATACACGCACATATACCTGATAAAAGACCATATACTTTCTACCATATAGGCAATGTGTATGATCCACGTAAAAATTTTAATAAAATCCTAGAAACATTTATACGTATGAATAAACCAGATGCACGATTACTCGTAAAAGCTACATGTAATCAACCCGTAGAAGCACGTATACCAAATGTAACATTTATAAATGAACTTATACCAGATGACGAAATGGAAAAAATACATGCTCTGAGTGATTGTTACGTAAGTTTTTCGAGTTCAGAAGGTGTTGGTATGGGAGCAGTAGAAGCAGCTTTACGAAATAAACCTGTTATCATAACAGATTATGGTGGTGCTTCTGAATATATCAAAACACCCTATACTATAAAATGTGGACGTCAGAAAATAGTGAAAGATGATTTCTTGTTTAAAGCGGGTATGGAATGGGGTAAACCTGATGAAAATCAGCTTCGTGAATTTATGGAAGATGCATATACCAAGAAATTAAGGTATATGGAACATCCGAGAACGCATATGTTAACGTGTAAAGAAAATGTATTACAAGAATTCGTCGCTAATATAATTGGTGAGGAAAGTAATGACGCCAGTTAAGATGGCACCCGACATAAGTGAACCTCGTTGTGCAATGAGCATTGCTACAATATCATCGATAAACTTGATATTCGTTGGTTTTTTAAGAATCTCTGGTACAATCTTTGAAATCAAAAGATAAAGTGCCATAGATATAATAACAGGTCGAAGTGTTTCCTGATCTAACATGTTTTTATAATAAAGAAACATTTATTTTTGGTTTTGTTCCCAACGCCTCGTCATCTATTCTATGCTTTTTGCAATAATTCCCACATACAGCTTTAAAAGTGCAGTTTTTTCCTGCTAATGTAAAAGCTTTACATGTTTTTTTACTTTCTGTATTTGGTCTATCTTCTGGTGGACTTTGTAAAACCTGTATAGGACGAGTTTTTTGACACTCTAACTTTTTCTTTCTCATTTTATCAAGTATCAAAGCCATCTCATCTGGTGTTTTATTTTGTGTTTTGAAACTCTTAGATATCCGTAAACAGTCATCATAATTTTGAATATTAGATTGATGTTTTGTAGTAAGCACTTTTTTAGTGTTACTAAAATTATCTTGAATTCTGTGTGTTAAAAAATATTGCGACATTCTTTATTAATTTCTTTAAAAAAATAAAATAACTTAGGTTAATAAAGAATGTGGTTCTTTGTAAAACTCAGAAGAACCTATAGTTTTACTCTTGGTGAGTAGACATGTATATCAAATTTGTAATTGTTTTAATCGACATGGTATGAAAATTACTTAACATGTAATCTGGATTACATGCTAATTCTAATATACGATCATTATCATCCGGTCTTACCGATGTTTCAAAATTTCGGATATAATCAGCAGTTATATAAATTATAGCGTCAACATATTCTTCTATAGCCATTTCTAACCACGAATTTTTAGGTGTACCCCATGTAACTGTATCCATATCAACACGAACACCATGACCATATTTTGTTTTTCCCAATTCAAGTCTTTTTAAAACAAACTCTCGCATATTATATTTGTATAATAAAACTTTTAACTATATTGTTCAATTGTTATTATGTTTAATATAATATACACAGAATAATAGATTATATACATTTCTATAGATACATATATAAACATGATCAAACCTATTAATAGATAAATTGTGTGAAAATATACACATTTCATATTCTTTTGTAAAATACCATACAAACCTATACTCGAAAACAAAAGATTTATAATATTTATTAAATTAGAAACTGTAAAAGTAAACATACAATTCATGAAAAATATGGACACGTATACAATTTTATTAAATATTATATCCATACTCTCTACTTCAGTTTCAGGTTCAAAATTAGATATATCTGTACTCTGTGGTTGCATTTCTAAATTTATACCTAGAGCTGGTACTCCATTGGGTTGTCTTACTTGATTGTAATACATAAAAAATAAAGACTAATATCTTTTATGTATCTTAAATGGATAAACGAGTGTTATTCATGTAGTTGCCCGTTAAACCCAAGAATACACACAAATGATGTATATGAACGTAATACTATACGCGAATATAGAAAAATAAGACCTATTTTCATGTTTAACAACGAAGAATATTATAAATTTTTTGGATCGAAATTAAAACGTGTATGTTACCCATGTTTTTTAAACTCGTATAAAATTCATCCATCGACACTTAGAAAACGTGAATATGGTATGTTAAAACAAATATATAAAACGCCTAAGTCTAAAACAAAAGAGGAACTTTTATACTGGTTCGAAGGTCTAAAAAGACACTTAAGTAGAAGAAGCGAATTATAAAAAATATGGATGAAAGTATTCAAAAACTCACGCACGTGGAACATATTTTAAAACGACCAGACTCATACGTTGGTCCGGTTTCGCGTGTTGGAGAACCGTATTGGGTATACGAAAACGGTCACTTCGAAAAGAAAAATGTCGTCTACTCACCGGCACTTCTAAAAATATTTGACGAAATACTCGTAAACGCAATCGACAGAAATTCTCTGTACCCAAAAAATGTAACATCACTGTGTGTATCTATTGATAAAACATTGGGTGAAATAACCATAGAAAATAACGGCCCTTTAGGAGGCATTGCAGTGAAAATGCATGAAAAGGAAGGTCTTTGGAATCCTGAATTAACGTTCGGACATTTACTCACGAGTACAAATTATGACGATACACAAAAACGTGTCGTCGGTGGTCGAAACGGGTACGGAGCAAAACTTACAAACGTATACTCGACAAAGTTTTCGGTAAAAATAAAAGATGGAGAAAACAAGTGTGTATACACACAGGAATGGTCAGATAATATGAAAAAATGTCATACACCAAAAATAAAAAAATACGCAGGTGCAACATCGAGTGTTTGTGTAAAATTTGTTCCTGATTGGAAACGGTTTGGTATGTCTGGTATGGACGAGTCTATATACAAAATATTCGAAAAACGTGTATATGATGCAAGCATATGCACTTCACAAAACTGTAAAGTGAAATTTCAAGGTGAACCTTTACCAAAATGTTCATTTAATACGTACGCTAGAATGTACACAAAAACAGACGAAATGTGTATGTTTACAAGTGATAGATGGTCAGTGTGTATTGCACCTTCCGACGACGGATTCGAACACGTTTCTTTCGTCAATGGAATATGCACTACAAAAGGAGGTTCACACGTTGATCACGTTTCTGGTATACTCGCAAACGGTATTATTGAAGACATGGCAAAAAAGATAAAACTTCGTCCTCAACAGGTTAAGAATGCGTTTTTTGTGTTTGTAAAAGCAACCCTCGTTAATCCGAGTTTCAGTAGCCAGGTTAAATCAGAGTGTACGCTCAAACCACAAGATTTTGGGAGTAAATTTGAACCACCAAAATCGTTCATTAAAAATATTCTAAAAACGAGTGTACAAAACGAGCTTCTTGCTTTATCGAAGTTTCGCGAAATGAAAGAACTCAAGAAAACGGATGGTACGCGCAAATCAAAAATAACGGGTATACCAAAACTCGACGATGCAAATAAGGCAGGTACACAACAATCCGGTAAGTGTACACTTATCGTAACAGAAGGTGATTCGGCTAAAACGTTGGCAATTGCTGGTCTTTCCGTAGTTGGTCGAGACCATTACGGCGTTTTTCCTCTTCGTGGTAAGTGTAAAAACGTTCGAGATGCAAGTGTTAAACAACTTACTGAAAATAAGGAGTTTAACGATCTCAAAAAGATTTTGGGTCTTCAACAGGGTAAAGTATACACGTCACTTTCAGAACTCAGATACGGTCGTCTCATGATCATGACAGATGCGGATAACGATGGGAGTCATATCAAAGGACTCATACTTAACATGATACATTATTTTTGGCCAAGTTTACTCAAACTAAACTTTGTCGTGAGTATGGTTACACCAATCATAAAAGCCACAAAAGGTTCAGAAACAAAATCGTTTTATACCGATTCTACATTCAGGTACTGGTACGGTAATGGTAAACAGGGGTGGAAAATTAAGTATTACAAGGGTCTTGGTACATCCACGTCCACAGAAGCACGTGAATATTTTAAAAAAATAAAAGATCTTACTGTTCAATTCGACGCGGATGAAACTATGGACGTCTCTATTAATCTCGCTTTTGATAAAACAAAATCGGATTTACGTAAAACGTGGTTACTCGAAAGTACGGAAAAGAAACCTTCGGAATTAGAAATACCTTACGGAAACGTTGAACGACTCGGTATATCCGACTTTATTCATAAAGATCTTGTTAATTTCAGTCTGGCAGATTTGAAAAGGTCCATTGCACACGTCTCCGATGGTTTGAAACCGTCACAAAGAAAAGTGTTATACGCATGTTTTACTAAAAACCTTACATCCGAAATGAAAGTTGCGCAATTGGCTGCGTACGTTTCGGAGAAGACGTCGTACCACCATGGTGAAGTCTCTTTAGCCGATACTATTGTGAAACTTGCACACAATTTTATGGGGTCGAATAACATAAATTTACTCGAACCGTGTGGTCAGTTTGGTACAAGACTCATGGGTGGTAAAGATGCAAGTCAAACGAGGTATATTTTTACAAAACTTACGAAAAGTGCACGTCAGCTTTTCGATCCAAAAGATGACCCCGTTTTACAGTATTTGGATGATGATGGTAAACAAATTGAACCCGACTATTATGTACCCATTTTACCAACGGTTTTAGTAAATGGTACTGAAGGTATAGGAACTGGGTTTAGTTCATATATACCATCATTTAATCCGATTGATATACAGAAAAATATAGAAAGGGTTATTGCAGGAGAAACGATCGTTCCAATGAAACCATGGTTCGATAAATTTACTGGGCGTGTATTTAGTAACGAAGATGGTGTATGGGTTACAGAGGGTGTATGGTCTCAAACGGGTAATGTATTAAAAGTCACCGAACTTCCACCAGGGCGTTGGACACAAGAATACAAAGAATATCTCGATACACTCATCGAAAAAAAGAAAATAACAAATTACGTAAATAACAGTACAACTGAACACGTTGATTTTTATATTACAGGATATACTGGAAATGATATCATAAAAGATTTTAAACTCCAAAAAACCTTCCATGTTACAAACATGCATTTATTTCACCCTACAAAGGGTATTCATAAGTATGAAAGTCCAGAAGACATTCTCAAAGACTTTATAGAAATACGAACGAAAACATATAAAAAAAGAAAAACGCATCTTCTTACTGTTTTAAAAGAAAAAGTAAAAAAACTGGAGAACATGTCAAAATTTGTAGATATGGTCATACATGAAAAAATCATCGTTTTTAAACGAAAACGTACAGATCTCGAACATGAAATGAACAAACTTTTTGACAAGATTGATAACTCATATGATTATCTTTTAAACATAAAAACATATCAATATACACATGAAGCTGTACAAAATCTCAGGGAAGAAACGTCAAAAACAAAAGACGAATTTAATGATTTACAAAAAATAAGTTATATCGATATGTGGAAAAGGGATTTAAAAATATATAAACAATAAGTAGTATGTGTGACACTTCTGGACCAGATACAGGTGCTATATTATCACTCAACGCAATTGGTAAACAAGATACATACCTTTTAGATAAAAACCCAGGACTTTCATTCTTTAAGTATGAACAAAAAAGACATGCACCATTTTCTAAATTTCATAAAAGTACAAATGTAAATAAACCAAGTTCTTCTTCAACGACATGGCCATTCGGTGAAACGATAAAAGTTACATTTAACCCAAGAAATATGGGTGATCTTTTATCAAATATGTACCTCATGTTTGAATTACCTGCATTAACAGGTGGAGATAGTTATTATGCCGATCAAATTGGTCGACATATTCTCAAATCTGTAACAATGCGTGTAGATGAGATTGTTGTTGAAAAATTTCATGGAGATTGGGGTATAATATATGATGAATTGTATCTCGACGAATCAGAAAAAAGAACAAAAAGGTATACCGTAAACAGAAATAATGCAGAAGACACATCTTTATTATCGGGTAACCAATTTTTAGCCCAAAATAAATCGCGTGTTTATATACCCATACCTTTATTTTTTTCTAGAAAATACGAAAGTGATGAATATGAAACAAATACACCAAATAGACCATATTTCCCAACATGTGCTATTTATAAACAAAAACTTCAGTTCGAGCTTGAATTTCACAACCAGGCATTTTTTACAAATGAAACAGATGCCATTTCTCTAAAAGAATTTGATATAATAACTGAAGAAATGACAATAGATCCGTCCGAACGCATATATATAACAAATAAAAACCATGTTTTAGTCACGGATATAGTTAAAAAACACCCTACTTTAGATATACTTCCAGGTAATCAAAATGCTAAACTAGAACTTGTTCCTAATATACCAGTTAAAACACTCAATTGGTTTTTTAGAAAAAAAACGTTTGAAAATGAAAAAACGTTCGAAGGTGGTACGAGTTTAACGACAAATGTTTTCGCAAACAGATATAATTTTTCAGCGAGTAATGAATATTCGATAACAAATGAATTTTACAATCCTCCCATGAAAAGTGCTAAAATATTTGTAAACGGTCAGGATTTACCAAATATACAAGAATGCGATCATAAATATTTTAAATACGTTGTACCTTTTACAAGTCGTTTGTCTAGACCGTACAGAAGTATTTATACGTATACATTCTCGATGAATCCTATTAATGTAGACCCATCGGGAATGTTGGATTTTAGTCAGTTACAATCGAATAGAACAGTGTTAGATGTTACAATGAAAGAAGGACTTACAGATGATTATACTTTACATTTGTATTATGTAGGATACCAAACATTCGTTTTTGAAAATGGTATCATGTCACTTGTTTAGAAACAAAGTATTTTTATTTTCCCGTATGTACTCTATTATATTATTTTTTATACACCATCTTATGAAATTCAACTGCGCTACCGTCGTGTGTATTTCATCAGATGTTCCTGGTACATTGTATGTCATCTTAGATGATCTACAAAACGGATCAAATAACTTTTTACTATATCCATCTAAACTCGATTTGTATGCACAATGAACACTAAAAATTTTGCCATCTTTTGTTTTGTATGTTAAATTATTTTTCTTTGAATAATTTGTTATAAACCATTCAAGATTTCTTAAAGAAATTCCCCCAGTTTTATTCAAAATTTCCAAAAGTGTAGCTCTATTCTCTGGTATATTATAAAATGTATCAATTGATGTTAGTAGAATAGCCGATTTATTCATATTACATAATTCCACGCAAATCTTTAAAGCCCTTTTTTGATATTTCGCACGCAGGACACCCAGGTTTAAATATACATTCAAGTAAATTATGTGTATGTCTTATACCATCATTATTTTTAATTGACATTTCTATAGGACCCTTAACCTGGGGTTGATCCAAATGACTCCCACACATACCATTTAGTTTAGCTCTAGCAATACACGGACTACCATCCTTCTTAAATCCTCTACAAAAGTTTAACGGATTTGGTATATCAGCAAGTAATAGTTTTAAATTTATAGTATATTTAATTGAAATTTTTTGCATTTCTTTTACTAATCGTTTATATACCTCTGTTTCAACTTCCTCTTCCCATAATGTAAGTAATTTCCTAGATGCCATATTAAATATTAGCCATTAATTTTTAAGTGTTTTGAACATGTCACTAATCCTTTTTTGTCCATCGTCTTCTACCTTTTTCTTTGGTCTTCGTTTTGGTTTAACACGTGTTAAGAGTTCACCAAATATTTCTTCTTTTGGATTTTCAAAAAGTGGTTCGATTAAATCACACACGGGGTTTAGGAATTTGTTTATAAAATAATAATTATAATCCACTTTTAAATTATTATCTTTCGCATATTTGGGATCTTCTGCTTTTTCGTACGCTTTTGCTTTTGGATCACCTATATCGAGAAGAATGTACGGAACGCGATCACCCGACTGAGGTTCAGAACCAGGTTGACGCTCACGCATTTTGTTGCGGACTTGAACATGTGATAAATTTTGCGATTTATATGTATCACCAAGTTGTTGGGAAAGAATGAGTTTTTCGTTTGGTACATCACCTTCAATAAGTTCAATGGCTCTTTGTAAAGCGAGTGCTTTTGGTGGTCCGGTATCACTACTTTCCAACACGACATCGAGTAGTTCTTTACACACTTCACGAACATGCGGTGTGTTATCACGTCGAACAAGTTGAAGACCTTTAACATCTATATAATCCATGTTCATATTACCATCTTTACCTTTTGTCCAAAGTTTTGCTGCATATCTCTTTTTTGAATACAAAAAGTACGGGCAATACACTTTTTCAAGTTCGAGGTTATTTGGCGCTTTAAAAAGTTTTGTACACTCTTCAGCAGCGCGCTCACCTAATTCCCAACTATATTCAATTGCCTCTTTCCCGGTTCTTTTTCCTACATCAAATTCAACCATTACAGAATCAGTGTCACCATACCTTACCTTTGCACCCGGAAAATTCTTTTCAACGTATTCTTTTGTTTCGTCAATCATGCTACGTCCCTTTAAAGTTACAGTCGATGCAATGTGTACACACGGTAACATACCCTTTGCAGCGCCAGTAAAACCATATACGGAGTTCATGGATACTTTATACGCCAACTGTTTACCATTATACATTTCTTTCATCGCACCAGTTGATTGTGCCATATCTTTTTTAGCTTGTTTACGAAACTGTTTCAGTTCCATAAGAATATTAGGCAAAAGACTTGGTACATTTTGCGCAAATTTACAAAAACCAAATGTTTCGTATGTTACACCAGGTAAATTATCATATTTAGAATCCATAACAAGTGTCGAATAACACAAATTATGCGCCATCATAATTGATGGATACAGACCTTCAAAATCTAATGCGGTAATAGGTGTATAATATGCACCTTTTTGTGCTTCAAGAACAGTTGCACCTTCGTATCCATCTGCAGAATATTGTCCCCACGCAATAGTTGGGACCATAAATCCCATTTCACGCGCTTTTTTAGTAATCTGACTAAATACTTTGATTTGTTGTCCTCTTTCTACTAAATAACACAATGGAACCCATGTTGCTTTAGCCATTTCAAGTAAGTTCACGAGTATACATAATTTTGCTAAAAGTCTATGTGGTAACAATGTATCCTTAATACAATATTCAGCAACTTCGCGTAACTTTACGGGGTCTTCTTCTACAAAACGCGCAAACATCTCTTTAGCAGGCATATCAATTTTATTATCACCGAGATAGAGTTTAGACACGTTATCAAGTTTATAAGAATCAAGTTTGTACCCTTTTTTTACTTCATGAAACAAATCGAAAATAAATCGACCAGGCATAGGTAAAATTTTAAGATCATTATCACCAAGTGCACTGGACGATAGTTTTTTATACGTAAGTTCACATGTGTAATTTTTTAGTTTACTTAACTCATAAAAAGAAGCATCACAATTTGTGACTACTGCACGTTTCATAATGTATTCCAAATCAAAACCAAATATGTTCCATCCGGTAATAATATCAACGTCTTCCTTTGTTATATACTCTTTAAAAGCCATGAGCATTTCACGCTCCGTTGTATAACTTTTAATTGTACATCCTTCTAGATTTGAATCTGTATTTTTATAACATAAACAGGTCTTATCGTATGGTATCTCCGAACCAAAGCGTGCTAAAGAAATGGCAATTTGAAAACATGCATCATCTTTAACATCTGCATCAGGAAATTTACCAGTAGAACTATTACATTCAATATCTACAGATGCAACAACAAAAGGTGCACTTTCATTAATGTTAACAGGTTTAAGTGTTTTCCAATCATTACAGAATAGGTCTATATCTACATTTGCAAGATAAGAACGAACACATGTATCACCAGAATCCATCCAACCAGTCGATTGTATACCCGTTCTATGCATTAATCTCAGAACGGGGTCAAGATTAGATTCGTATACTTTAAATTTTACGGGTTCATCATGTAAAACACGTTTTAATCTCCCGTTTACCATACGCCGCGCTGCCAAATTTTTAAATTTTAACTGCATGAATGAAAATAGTTCATTATTTTGAAAACCCCATACATCTTTTCCTTGAACTATATCATATCCCACTAAACATTCAGGACACGTTTTATCTATTTTCGTATAAAGATTACGAACATCCATCGCTGTCATTTTCTTCGGAAGTTTTAAAAAAAAGTATGGAGTAAAACTTGTCGTAACACATACAGATTTACCTTCATGCGTTTTACCAAAAATACTAATTAAGTGTTCATCTTCAGTGTCTTGTGTTTCCCAGGTGAGTACCTGGAACACGACCATTTTTATCTAATACGTTAATGCCCAATTTTTTTAATATAGTATATTAGTAAATATGTCAGCTGCCTTGATTGATCTTGTCTCAGTCGGTGCCCAGGATGTCTATATCACGGGCAATCCAGAAGTCTCTTTTTTTAGACAAAACTATAAACGTCATACAAATTTTGCCATCAAGCCAGAACGAATGGATTATATCGGAACATTTGGCGCAGGTAACGAAGTTGTTATCCCAATTCGCTCAAAAGGTGATTTGTTAAGTTATGTATGGATAGAAGGTACAAATATAAATAAAAATTTTAATTCTGCATCGAGTTTATTTGATTCGAGTACAACACCAACCGAATTTTCTTTGTGGATTGGTGGCCAGGAAGTAACTAGATTAGATTCTCTTTTTATTTCTGGTATACATAACGTTCTTTATAATGAATCTCAAGCTAAGTCAACTTGTGTTACGACTTGTTACGATAGTATGGAAAATACATCGACTAATAGTTACATGATCCCATTCTTTTTCAGTGAAGATTGGACAAAGTCTCTCCCAATGGTCGGTCTTCAATATCACGAAGTTGAAATTAGAATCAAATTACACCCCAACTTTAACCCTTCAACAACACCAAAGGTATATGGTTCCTATGTATACCTCGATACTATGGAACGCGAATTCTTTGCAAATAATGAACACGAACTTCTTATCACCCAAACACAATATCAACCAATGACTGTATCAGATACATCTGTCGATTTAACTTATTTTAATCATCCAGTAAAGGCTGTGCATATTACAGGGGCAAATGGTGGTAATGGGGACGGCTTAAATAAAAAACAAAGATATAGTTTTGATACGGCGTCCATGTATATTAACGGTGTACCACTTTTTGAAAACATGACGTATGAATATCATAACCAAATTGTCCCATCAAGACATTGCTCTGTATTATCAACGACACTTGATGCAGAACCAGTTACATCTTGGCCTTTCTGTCTTACAATGAATAAGTCACAGCCAACAGGTACATTAAACTTTTCTAGAATAGATAACGCTAAAATTACTATAAATACTCCATTCAATATTAATACACCAGCTGTACTTAGAGCTTACGCGGTTAACTATAACATTCTCAGGATTAAGAATGGTATGGGTGGCGTCGCGTTTGGAAATTAATTATATAAATATAACATACGAAATCAGGGATTTATTATAAATTTCTCAATAAAACACATGTTACGTTTGAGAGATTTAAAAAAACTCATTTTAGTATCAGAAAACGTTAATGTTCGTCTATTACAACACGTATAAAAGTGCGTTTTGTAATAGAGGTCTCTTATTTTACGCGACATATATAGTTTAATTAGTACCCGAAGATCCAAAGCCGCGTTCACCACGTTTCGTTTCTTGTAATTCGTCAACTTCTTCAATAAGAGGTGTTTCGCATCTTTCTAGAATTAATTGTGCGATTCTATCACCTTGTTTAATTTCAAAGGATTCACTCCCGTGATTAAACAATATAACCTTTAATTCGCCCGTGTAATCTGGATCAATAACACCGGCACCCGTTTGAATACCATGTTTTACACTTAGTCCAGATCTTGGGGCAATACGACCATAGACACCTGTAGGAATCGTTGCACAAATACCCGTACTCACAATACCACGTTCACATGCATTAATTGTCATGTTTTCCATACTATACAAATCGTATCCCACTGAACCAGGGGATGCACGCGTAGGTAAAGTTGCGTCGAGTGTTAATCGTTTAATTCTGAGTGTTTCCATGTTTTATTATGTTACGAATGTTTTCTTTAAAACCATTTAAAATAATGTAACGTATATTTAGAAATGAGTTTGAAAATTATCATGGGTAACATGTTTTCAGGAAAAACGTCCGAACTTATCCGGCGTTTGAAAAGGTACAGAGTTATAGGTAAACGTATTCTTGTTATAAATTCAAAAAAAGATACACGCGCCTCTGAAGACGTTTTACGCACCCATGATAATGTTCGTTTCGATTGTATAAAAACAAACAACCTCGACGAAGTCGATTTTTCAGAAGTTGATGTTATAGCACTGGATGAAGCTCAATTTTTTACCGGTCTTAAAAAATTTGTAGAACGAGTTCTTGATTCGGGTAAAACTATTTTACTCGCAGGACTTGATGGTGATTATAAACAGAGAAAATTCGGTGAACTTGTAGATTGTGTACCTCTCGCAGATAAAGTTTTCAAAATATCAGCGATGTGTATGGATTGTATGGATGGAACACATGGACCGTTTACAAAACGTATAGTACAAAATGATGAACTTGAACTTGTTGGTGATCATAACATGTATAAAGCGGTGTGTAGGAAACATTTACAATAAAGCCATTTCTTCATCTGTAATACCAACATCCATGTACAAAATATATCTATCTTTTTCCGAATTATTATCTGCATAGTGCGGAAATGTTGAATCAAATGTTATAGATTTACCGTTTTTTATAGCTATCTTAGTTTCTCGCAAATAAAGATGACAATCTTCTGGTACATCTAAACCTAAATTGTATGCGACGCTATTTGAAGTTAACCCAGTGTTATCATCAGTGTGAATGTCCAAACGTGTCATAGGTAATAATTTATTAAATGCAGCTACACGTATACCTTTTATATTGGATAGTAATTCTAATGTCTTTGGACAATATTTACAATTATTAGGTATAGGAATACCATTATAAATAATTGGCCAACTTATCCACGTGTTACCATCATCCTGCCAACTTTTCAACCACCCGTGATCAGTTTCATATTTTTTCACGACTTTTAACAAATTATTAGAATCAACCCATTCACCTTGTTCTCTTTGGTTATTTTGTATAAACTTTTTTGGTAAATGTAAACATTCATTTCGCATGATGTTATAATTTTCTTCCAAAACCACGAGTTTTTCGAGGGTTTTAAATATCATGCTTAATACTAGTATTATTTTTTTAAAATCTATTAATGTCTACTATTAAAACAACTCGTTTTTTATCATCAAATTTATCAACGCGGTGATATCTCGCGTGATCAAAAAGTATATGTTCACCCGGTTCGTGTTTATGAAATTCGTATTCTGTATCAAGATTACTCGTACCTTCAAGTGTTAAATGATATCGCAATTGTAAATTACTTTCGGCGCGATGTGCTGGTATAGTCACTGGTCCTTCCATAACCGAAATCATTGCATTATCAACACACTGAATCGATTTTAAAAATGCATGGGTTTTTGGAAAATCTTTTATTTTATGATAATAATAATTTTCATTGCGTTCAAACCATGGATCGAGGTCATGGAAATAATATTTTTTTGTATTTTTATATAATGCGTTGTATTCATCATTTATATCATAAAAGTGTTTTTGTACACGCCAAAGCCCGGTAAAGTCGTCTACGGAATAATGTGGTTTATGAAAAAATAAATCTATAACCGAGTTTCGTATACCCACTAACGGACGCAAAGGTTTTTGAAAATAAAGTTTATCTATAGGATTTTTTATATAATCCTGAAATATAAAAACAAAAGGTAATAACAAAAACCACATTTTTTTATTTACTTATAATAAATGCCAGGTTATAATAAAAAAGAATATTACGCACCAGTACAAACTGAAAAGGTAAACACATTAGATCAAAGATTTTTAGGTCTAACTAATGTTCAAATTGGTTTATTTACTATACCAACTATACTTGTTATAGCATCCCTCGTTTTACTTCTTTTGAATAAAAAAGCGCGTTACAGTCCAGCTATATACATTTCATTATTTATTAGTTCAGTACATTTGTATCATCATTACACACTTGCACGATTACAAAATAAATATGTTAAGTAATTATATAATGCGTGTTCGATTACGAAAAAGTCCGCGATTAGATAAAAAGTTCAGGGTTACATTTGATAATGGAAAAATTGTTGATTTTGGAGCCAAAGGATACTCCGATTATACAAAACACAAAAATCCATTACGTATGCGTATGTATGTCACGCGTCACGGTGGGTTTGTACCACATATGGTTCAAAAACAAACTGATCCTAAACTTGTTCATAAAAACATGCTTGATGTTACACGAAGTGATAAAGAAAACTGGACGAAGTCAGGTTTGTATACCGCTGGGTTTTGGTCGAGGTGGTTATTGTGGAGTCACCCCGAACTCGGGGGTGCTAAAAAAATAATAACTAAGAAGTTTGGTTTAATTTTCGTCTAATACCACGCCTTTCGAGGTTTGCTTTGAGTGCTGTCATTAAATTGGCGCGAGGGTCACGCTTTACAGGCCGCGGTGGAACTGGGGGTGCAGGAGGAATTGGAGGTGCGCGCGTAGCTGCTGGTTCAACTTTTTTTACCGAAACTCGGGGAGCTCTCGGAACACTTGGTTCCATTGTCCTTAATAATGATTTACACGTTCGTAAAAGTTTTTTTGAATTGCGAACCTGTATTTCCAATGCAGGTGGTCGTCTGCGTTCTATTTTTAACTTAAGTTCCTTTTCACTTAAGGGAACACGTTTACCCTTCACCTTTTTAGTCACACGAAGTCCGAGACGTTTCGCCTCGTTTTTTAAAATATCAATCTTCATTTATATTACCCAATATATTTTATTTGTTTAATATAAATGACATCGTTTCAATGTAAACCATCAAGTTTAGCATCTACATTGTGCTGTTGCTTATGCTGTTTTTTTCTAGTGTATAAACCAGCACGAACAGCTATACAATTTGTAAAAAGTCCACAGGTATTAGCAACTTTAGTTATCTCATGTTGTTGTATGAGTTCACAGGCGTCTACAATAGGTAAATGTGCATACAAGGCCGTCGTACCAGAAAAGAAAAAGTAATTAAAAGAAGTTATCCGTTCTATACAATTTAGTCTGGAATGAACCCGTTTGTCCTAAAACCGAAACGGTTTCATTACCATAAAGTTCTTGGCACCCTATATCGTCCATACAATCGCGTGTATCGTGTTTAACAGGTAAAGAATACATTTGTTCACCTGGTGTAACTGTATAATAATGATACCTATCTCGTCTCCCCCTGACTTCTTTACCAAATAAAGGTAGTGTTTCGTCATCTGGTCCTACCAAAACACCCATTTGTTGTACATACCCAGGTTTATATTCTTTGATAGGTGGTTTTCTATACTCTCTTTCTACAGGTATTTGAACCGGAACTTCAAATGGGACACCGACGGGAACTTGTTTTTTAACAACGACTGGGTTACTCAATTGATAAAGTATTATAGAAACAAGTATTACAAAAACGACAGCGACCATTTTTTGTTGTGTTTTGTTTTTAATTTTCATTTATATAAGCTATTATTTTTTATTAAGTAATGGTCCTAAATCAATACGATCGAGTCTATATTGAACAAATAACCACAATCCAAAAAATAACGCTTTTAAAAAATTATTTGCTTCTGTGTCATCCATTTTGTATATAGGACCCATGATTCTACCAAAAAATGTTTCTTCTTTATCATTACCTGTTATAACCATTTCCATTTGTGTTAATGCACACGTGTCATCATTCACAGACCAATGAAAAAATATAAAAGGAACAAGTAACGAATAAAATTCGAGGTTTTGTTTATTTTTCATAAATGGAATAACGAGCATTGTTATAAAAAACACTAAATGAATGAAGAATATAATGTTCATATCTATTAGTATGGACAAAGAAAAGAAACTTCCAAAGATATGGCATCCACAACAGGAGAAAATCTTAAAGTCGTGGGGTGAAGCTGCTGCGTGTTACCGTTACATGCATTACCAAGCCTATTGTTCTTATAAAAAATTGAGTATGAAATTTACCATACCACTTATTATTGTAAGTACAGTCACAGGTACGGCAAACTTTGCACAAGAAACGTTTCCACCAACGGTTCAACCGTATGTACCTTCGGCTATTGGTGGCCTGAACTTGATAACAGCTATAGCAACAACAATCATGCAATTCCTTAAAATCAATGAACTTATGGAAGGTCATCGTGTCGCTTCGGTACAATATGGTAAACTTTCAAGAACCATTCGTCTCGAACTAACCTTACCACTCGCTGAAAGAACACAAGATGGAACAACCATGGTCGAAAACTGTCGTAACGAATACGATAGACTTATCGAACAATCACCAAATGTACCAAAACAAACTATCGAGGATTTTGATCGTGAATTTCCAGACGATAACCAATTCTTTAAACCCGAAATCATGCATATACAGCCTATTGTACCATTTAAAGCTATCGCTGAAAACACGGTCATGACCAAACTTAAAGATGCAATTGGTGGTACCGCTAAACGCGAACTTAAACGCGAACTCGATGAAATACGAGGAAATGTAAATACAGTTAAAAAAACGGTTAAAGCCGATATAGAGAAAATAGAGGAGCGTAAAAACGAAATATCGGATTTAAAAGATAGGGGTCTCGTAAGTCTTAAAGGTGATCTTATGAAAGAATTACGTAGACGCACAGAACTCATGGAAGTTGTTACAGAATCACCGAAAGACGATTCACAAGATACGCCACCATGATGAATAGTGTAAAGTTAAAGACTGTAATGCACATCAAATAAGGAAATAGTTTCCTTTTTAAAGGTTCTAAAACACGTGTTTGAAGTGTATTATTTTCCATAATAATATCTAAAGCCTGTGTAGCAAGGTCACTTTCTTCAATTTTATTAGACATGGATGCCTTCGTTACAATACATAAACAAAAAAAGGTTGATGGTATTTCGCTCCATAATCAAGAAATACTCGAAATCAAAAGACTATTGGAAAATGGTACCAATGTATTTTTATGTGGTGCTTCTGGCGTGGGAAAAAGTTTTATTCTGAATGCAATTCTTGATGAAACGAATAGTATAGAAATATACGATGAAATTTTACAGAAAAAAGAAATCTATTTAAGTGCTATTAAAAATTCTAACAGGTATACGTATATAGACGATTATGAATCTGATAATGTGTATAAAAGTATAATAGAAACCGTCTGTAACGGAGGTCACATTACTCAAAAACCATTAATTGTCACGTCCAAAAATGTACACATTTTACCAAATTTTAAGATGGTTTTTATACCAAAACGTAAACCTGAAATTATACAAAAACTTATGCCGAATCACCCACGTGCAAAAATAGCTTCAGAAAAGTGTAAAGGAAATATAAGAAACTTTTTTAGTTACCTTGATTTTGATGACGATAAGGATATTTTCAAAACATCTAAAGAAATCATAGAAGACTTTTTTTGTAAACCTAATGCTATCGACATTGAAGAAACTATACATGAACATGGACATATATGGGGTTCTGTGCATGAAAACTATCTTGCTTCTAATACAGAATATTATGACAAAATAATGAATAATTTAGTCCAATCTGACGTATATGATACAGAGCTTTATAAAGGTGAATGGGATTGTATGCCTTATTTTGTTTTACACGCCATGAAACTCCCCAAAATGTATATGGAAAATACAATAGAACCAGAAAAAATACGCCCAGGAAGTTGTTGGACAAAATACGGAAATCAAAAAATGCGAGAACAAAAAGTAAGAAGTATACAGGCACGTTCTAATACAAAAATGTCACATCATGAATTCATGTTATTACGAGAATACACAAAACAAGGTGATGTTTCAAAATTTAAGGAGTATTCTTTAACACCCCAAGATTTTGATGTTATGAACCATTTAGGTATACAAAATAAATTAAAACAAAGAGAAGTTACAAAAATTAAAAAACTTATTAAAGAGGTGTGTACAGAATAACTAAATGAACACGACATCTACCGAAGAAGAACAGGAATTTAAAATATCTCGTGTAATTGGTAATGAAATTTTTTATTACGGTGAAATTACAGATGTAGATATCCTTGAGTTTATTGAAGATTTTAAGAAACTTGAAATAGATCTTCTTAAAAAAAAGGCTGAACTTATTGGTTACGACCCCGTTATACATTTTCATATATGTAGTGAAGGTGGTGACTTGTTCGCGGGGTTAAGTGCCATGAACATTATTGAAAAATCACGTGTTAAAGTTATTACCATAGCACAAGGCGTGTGTTGTTCCGCCGCCACGTTTCTTCTTTTAGGTGGTCATGAACGTCGTATAGGTAAGAACGCGCACGTACTCATACACCAAATATCAACCAACGGGTTTTGGGGGAAATACGAAGAACTCAAAGACGAAATGAAATCGTGTGATAAACTCATGGATATGGTTACAAAGACGTATAAGGAAAAAACAACTATACCACAAAAACAACTTAAGAAAATCATGAAACGTGACATGTATTTAGACCCACAAGAGTGTATCAAGTATAATGTCGTTGATTCTGTTGATTAGATCCCGACTAAAGACCCAGAAGGGGTCTTTAGTAGTATCACGGAGGGGGGGGTCTGGGGTTTTTCTCTTCACAGATCCCTTCGGGATCTGGTTTCTACATGTCTCTTATACAAACCAATAATGGTTGCTAGTATAAGAAATATGCATAAAGTATTTGCGTTTAGAGGAATAACCGTGTTTTCTGGAGGCCTAAGTCGTTCCATTCGTTTATAATCTACAACTGGAGGAACACTACTCATCTATTATAATGGAAACAATTTTTAAAACGGATAAAAACGGCAATCAAAGGTACACTTCAATCAGAGTTGAAAAACTGAAAGACGGTACCGCCAATATCATTAAAGCAACTGGTGTTGTTGATGGTAAAGAATCTATCTCAACAACGCACGTCCCGCTCGGGTACGAAAGTGCCCTGAAACGTGCAAAAACCATGTGGAAAAATTTACAGGTACCAGACGTTATGCCTATGTTGGCAAACAAATGGGACGATCGTAAAAGGTACATCTCGGAACCGTTCTATGTTCAACCCAAACTCGACGGGGTTCGACTACTCGTCTCGAATAAAGGCGGGATTTCACGTACGGGGAAACTCGTCCCGGGAACCGAGTATCTCGGTAAAGGTCTTAAAGATGGGGAGTACCTCGACGGTGAATGTTACGATCCAAACAAAACGTTCGAGGAAATTACGAGTTTGTTTAAAACCGATCCGAGACAACTCACGTTTTACGTCTTTGATTATTTCGACGTGAATCGTCCCGATTTACCGTTCGAGGAACGCAAAAAGTATGTCACGGTCGAAACAAAACTCGTTCGTAAGAAAACGTGTTTGAAACAGTTCCACGATCAGTTCGTTTCGCAAGGGTACGAAGGGACCATGGTTCGTGATCCCGCGAGTGTGTATGAAAACGGGAAACGGAGTAATTACCTATTGAAATTCAAAGATTTCATGACGGAAGAATACGAAGTTGTCGATGCAAAGACGGGACACGGTCGCGATGCAAATGCCGTCGTATGGGTATGTAAAACCGAAAATGGAAGTACATTCTGTGTTCGACCCGAAGGTACGATCGAACAAAGAGAGTATTTTTATGCGCATAAGGAAAAGTATTTCGGTAAAATGTTAACCGTAAAGTTCCAAAACTTGACGGATCTCGGGATCCCGAGGTTTCCCGTCGGAATAGTATTTAGAGATTACGAGTGAATATTTTGTAATAAATGAAAAGAGTTGCTATTGATATCGACGAAGTTCTCGTCTCGTTCGTAAGACCCATGGCAAAATTCCGTGGGTACAAGTTTCCCGCCACTAAAAGGTACCCTTACGTCTATAAAGATATGTTTAACATTACCGAAACCGAATCGCGTAACATGGTCCACGATTTTTACGAATCCGAAGAGTTCGCGAAACTTAAACCGATCCCGGGCGTGTGTAAACAAATGGGGTATTTACGCAAACACGCCGATAAAATGTATATCGTCACAGGTCGCCAAAGTTACGCGCGTACACAAACCGAACAGTGGCTCGAGTACTGGTTCCCCAACACGTTCGACGATCTTATCATGACCAATAGTTATACGGATCACGAAATTGAGAAACACGAAATCTGTCGAAGTCTTGCTTTAGACTCGATTATTGACGATAGTTTCGACGTGTGTACCAAATGTAACCGTATCGGTATAGACGCGTATAATATCGTCGGGTACGGTAAAATACGGTACCCGTGGGCCATTGAATCGAGTATGCAGAGAGCTTGGGGTTAATATTTAATTAATACAATACCACTACCACCACCACCTGAATACCCCTCTCCATTATGTGTTTGACCACCACCACCACCACCCGTATGAGCTTTACCGTACTTAACTATATTATCCGTTTGATCGTCTGCGCCCAAACCAGTACCACCTCCACCTTTACCCCCACTTACATTTGTATTGATATTATTATTATTACCACCACCACCACCACCTGCAAACCAAGATTCACCGTTTATAACTTCCCCATAAATTGCTCCAC
>Ga0181575_10000508_pt1 | contig 28248 bp, 23 predicted proteins | sample 101ome_23_FD_145599 | JGI IMG/M metagenome (GOLD analysis project Ga0181575, IMG submission 145599) | Coastal salt marsh microbial communities from the Groves Creek Marsh, Skidaway Island, Georgia - 101411CT metaG (spades assembly) | ecosystem: Environmental > Aquatic > Marine > Intertidal zone... | reverse complement strand
TACCGCGGCTGCTGGCACGGAGTTAGCCGGGGCTTCTTTACTAGGTACCGTCATTATCTTCCCTAGCGAAAGAGCTTTACAACCCTAAGGCCTTCGTCACTCACGCGGCATGGCTGCGTCAGGGTTTCCCCCATTGCGCAATATTCCCCACTGCTGCCTCCCGTAGGAGTCTGGGCCGTGTCTCAGTCCCAATGTGGCTGATCATCCTCTCAGACCAGCTAAAGATCGTCGCCTTGGTGAGCCATTACCTCACCAACTAGCTAATCTTACGCGGGTTCATCCAAAGGCGATAAATCTTTCCCCTTGCGGGCTTATCCGGTATTAGCCATCGTTTCCAATGGTTGTCCCGAACCTCTGGGCAGATCCCCACGCGTTACTCACCCGTCTGCCACTGTCCACTTCCGAAGAAGCTTCTCGTTCGACTTGCATGTGTTAGGCCTGCCGCCAGCGTTCGTTCTGAGCCAGGATCAAACTCTCAAGTTTGATTCTTGCAATCTTCACATTACTAAACGTTCAAACCATATCATACGATATGATGCGTATTAACGAGTTCCCACTACTCTATACCCAATCCGATAAATCGGCACAGGCATAGGAGTGGAAGAAACGTAAGACGTAACGTTTAGCAATCAAAAATATGACTGCATGTCTTGTCGCCGATATCGCCATGACCGAAGTCAAAGCCCATCGACACGCCAGGACACCGCCGTCCACGTTTCTCTTTCAATATCAACCATGTCAAACAGCTGCCGCCAGATTACTCTTTTGGCCCTCACACAAAGCTTCTTTTGAAGCCTTTAGCCGAAGCGAAAAGCCCCGCGCCATTAAACCCTTGGGTTTGAATGACTTGGTGCCTTTATCCTCGGTGAGGATCAGTATTGATTCCATAAGAGCCGAACTCAATCAAGCCCAATCCCGATATGCGGGAACCTCTTATGCCCAACGGGGTTACTGATGAACCTTCGTTGAAACTGCAGCGTGTATAAGTGGGCGAACCCGCCCTGTCAAAGGCTTTTTTCGAAAAAATCGGAAAAATGTGAAAATAATTTCATGTGCCGCCAATAGTGGCTCAAAACCGCCATTACCCCCCACATATTGTGGTGATGCCTTATTGCATCGCTAGCGGTTTTTACACAATGAATGATCTATTGACATAAATTGCCGACACAGCCCATTTTGCGCCCAATGGAAGATGCCCAAAGCATAAATGGCCAAGCCGAAACCGAGCGCGCTGACGCCGCCCTTTTGGCACAGCAAGCGCGCCGCCGACGTGCCCGTTTGAGGTTTGATTTTGCGGTTATTGCGGCGCTTATTTTGACCGGCTGGCTAGCCAGTCGCTTATTGCTGCCCGATATGCCGAAACCCGTATTGAGCGCCAAACCGGCGCCATCGCATGCGACGCTGGCCACCCAATGGGCCGCCTTGACGCCCATGCAGCGCGACCATCAAACCGATGAACTGCGCGCCGGCGGCAGTCTGGCGGCGCTTTTAGCGCGTGCCGGCATTAACGGCGTCGAAGCCGATGCGGCATTGGACGCCTTGCGTACGCAATTTGACCCGCGCACGCTAAAAATCGGTCAGAAAGTGCGAATCTTTGAGGAATGGCCGGCCGGCGCATCAGCCGACAGCGCTGCCATGCGCTTTGCCGGCTTTGATTTTATCCCCGAACCGCGCCAAAGGCTGATTGTGCGCCGCACCGGTCACTTATCCTTTAATGTGGTGAAGCAAGTGCGGCCGCTATCGGAAAGATTTTTTCTCGCCGATACGCTGATTTCCAGCTCGGTTTATGAGGCGGCGCGGAGCGGCGGCATGTCGCCCAATTTGGTCGTTGAACTCATTCGTCTGTTCTCTTTCTCAATCGATTTCCAACGTGATATGCGCGAAGGCGATCAATTGGAGGTTCTATATACGCGCCGCTTTGATGAGAACAATCAATTGGCTGAAGAGGGTGAAATAATTTTCGCAGCGCTGACCAATCGCGGCAAGCGTTATGCCTATTGGCGGCTGGCGCATGATGATGGCAGCTTTGCTTATTACGATGAAGACGGACGCAGTGTGCAGCGGCTATTGATGAAAACCCCGGTCGACGGGGCGCGCCTGTCGTCGCGTTTCGGCATGCGCCGTCATCCGATTCTCGGTTATACGCGCTTGCATCGCGGCCTCGATTTTGCCGCGCCGCGGGGCACGCCGATTTATGCCGCCGGCAGCGGCACGATTGTTGCCCTGGGACGCAATGGCGATTTCGGCAAATATATCCGCATCCGCCACCGCAATGGCTATGAAACCGCTTATGCTCATATGAACGGCTATGCGCGGCGCTTGAAAAAGGGCGCAAAGGTCAAGCAAGGTCAGATTATCGGCTATGTCGGCTCGACCGGCCTCGCCACCGGCCCGCATCTTCATTATGAAGTGCTGCGCCATAAAAAACCCGTCAATCCGCGCGACCTCGATGTGCCGCCCGAGCGCGCGCTGAACACAGCAGGGTTGGAAAAATTGCGCAATGCGCAAGCCGCCATTGGCAGCCGCATGAATGCCTTGGCGACCAATGATAATCGCCTGCGTTCTTTGCCGCGGCGCAATTTAAGCGCCGCCCAGAACCGTTAATGCACAAGTTGTTTTTGCCGCTCAATGGCGATCTCACCCTTGGCCAGATCAATCAATAATTTGCTGTCATCACCCAATTCACCGGCCAATAGGGCCTCGGCAAGACGGTCTTGCACGTCGCGCTGTATCACCCTTTTCAAAGGCCGCGCGCCATATACCGCATCATAACCTTGCGTCGCCAGATAATCCCGCGCCGCATCGCTGAGACTTATCTCATAGCCGCGCGGTGCCAGCCGGTCACGCAAGCGCGCCGTTTGAATATCGACAATGGCACCCATATGCTCAGGTTTTAATCGATCAAACAAAACAATATCATCAAGCCGATTGATAAATTCCGGACGGAAAGCGCCGCGCACCTCCTCCATCACCGCGTCGCGCGCCGCCGAGGCCGCTTTTTTATCGGGCAATGCAGCCAAATGCTGGGCGCCCAAATTTGACGTCAAAATAATCAAACTATTGCTGAAATTGACAGTGCGCCCCTGCCCGTCAGTCAGCCGTCCATCATCGAGCACTTGCAGCAGCACGTTGAAAACATCGGCATGGGCTTTTTCAACCTCGTCAAACAGCACAATCTGATAAGGTCGCCGCCGCACTGCCTCGGTCAGCGCGCCGCCTTCTTCATAACCGACATAGCCGGGCGGCGCCCCTATGAGACGCGCCACGGCATGCTTTTCCATATATTCCGACATATCAATGCGGCAGATGGCGGTTTCATCATCAAACAAAAATTCGGCCAATGCTTTGGTCAATTCGGTTTTCCCGACGCCGGTCGGGCCCAAAAACATGAATGAACCAATGGGGCGGGTCGGCTCTTGCAAGCCGGCACGGGCGCGCCGCACGGCCCGCGACACGGCAGCAATCGGCTCATCTTGCCCGATAACGCGCGCCGCCAAATGGTGTTCCATGGCGAGTAATTTCTCGCGCTCTCCGGCCAGCATTTTTTCCACCGGTACGCCGGTCCAGCGCGATACGACATTGGCAATATGGTCTTCGCCAATGGCTTCTTCCAACATGCTCGTTTCGGCTTTATGTGCAGCCGCTTCGGCCTCGGCAATATCCGCTTCCAATTGCGGTATCAGCCCATAGGCCAATTCGCTGGCCCGTTCCAATTCGCCCTTGCGCTGCACTTGTTCCAACTCAAGGCGCGCCGCTTCCAGTTTTTCTTTTATCTGCTGCGCCTCGGCCAAACGATCTTTTTCGCTTTGCCAGCGCGCCGCCAATTCGCTCAATTGCTCTTCCAAGCCGGTCAATTCGGCTTCCGCTTTCAACAAGCGATCGGCCGATGCCTTATCATCTTCTTTCTTCAACGCTTCGCGTTCAATTTTCAACTGAATGACGCGACGGTCCAATTCGTCCAATTCTTCGGGCTTACTGTCAATCTGCATGCGCAAGCGACTGGCCGCTTCATCGATCAAATCAATCGCCTTATCGGGCAGAAAACGATCGGTAATATAGCGCTGCGAAAGTTGCGCAGCGGCCACAATGGCGGCGTCGGAAATGCGCACACCGTGATGCAATTCATATTTTTCTTTCAACCCGCGCAAGATTGAAATGGCATCTTCAACACTCGGCTCTTCGATAAAAACCGGCTGAAAGCGCCGCGCCAGAGCCGCATCTTTTTCAACATGTTTACGATATTCGTCCAAAGTGGTGGCGCCGATGCAATGCAGTTCGCCACGTGCCAATGCCGGTTTCAACAAATTCGAAGCGTCCATCGCGCCGTCGGCAGCGCCTGCGCCGACCAAAACATGCATTTCATCAATGAACAAAATGACCTGGCCGTCAGCATCCGTCACTTCCTGCAAAAGCGATTTCAAACGCTCTTCAAACTCACCGCGAAATTTGGCACCGGCAATCAAGGCGCCCATATCGAGCGACATGAGTTTTTTATGGGCCAGACTTTCCGGCACATCGCCGGCGATAATGCGTAAGGCAAGCCCTTCGGCTATCGCCGTTTTACCGACACCGGGCTCGCCAATCAGCACCGGATTGTTTTTCGTGCGGCGCGACAAAACCTGCATGGCGCGACGAATTTCTTCATCACGACCAATCACCGGGTCAAGCTTGCCGGCCTGCGCATCAGCCGTCAAATCACGGGCAAATTTGCCCAGCGCATCATAACCGTCTTCAGCCGCCGCGCTTTGCGCCGTGCGGCCTTGGCGCAAAGCATTAATCGCCGCGCTCAGCGCGTCAGCGGAAAGCGCCGCCGCCTGAAACGCTTTGGCCAGCGTGCCGCCATTCTCGACCAAGGCCAAAAGCAAAAGCTCAACCGTGATAAAGCCATCACCTCGCGCCGTCGCTTTTTTTGTTGCCAAGGCCAGCACTTTCGCCGTTTCGGGAGCCAGCGACAATTCCGTCGCACTGCCCGATTGATGCGCTTGCTTTGATAAAAGCGCGGCCAGCTCGGTCTTCAGCACTGCAAGATTGCCGCCACTATTCTCAATCAGGTTTTCAGCCAAGCCGCTATCATCTTTCAGCATTTCGGCCAACACGTGCATTGGCTCAAGGCGTGCATGGCCCTGCAGCAGCGCCTCATTTTGAGCGCCCTGCAAAACCTGTTTTACGCGGTCACTATAGGTGTCACTGCTCATCATCAGTCTCCATGCTCATGAGACTGATATGGGAAAGCGGCGCAAAAACAACAAGACCCGTCGCGCGGGACGGGTCTCATGGCTTCATATTGCGATGAAAGAGGGATTATTCGCCCGAATGAACCGCTTCCCCATCGCTACCGGTATCGGCGTCAATATTTGTCGGTGTCGCTTCGGCGTCGCCCTCATCATCGGTATCCTCTGATTTGGCTTTGCGTTTTTTACCGAGCGGACCGCGACGACGCGATTTCGATGCTTCTTTGCCGCTCTCGGCTTCATCATTTTCGCGCACCAAAACCAAAGGCTCGCCGCTTTTGCCATTTTCTTCTCCGGCATCACCATTGGCGGTACCATTGCTTTCCGCCGACTGCGCCGTCTCTTCGCCGACGCCATTGGCGGCATCAGCATTTTCATTTTCACTGGGCTGCGGCTGGAAGCTTTGCAAAATACGATAATAATGCTCCGCATGTTGCTGATAATTTTCCGCCATGACGCGGTCACCGGCTGACATGGCATCGCGCGCCAGCGCTTGGTATTTCTCAAACACTTGGCTGGCTGTGCCGCGCACGCGCACATCAGGACCATTGCTGTCATAGCTGCGGTTGACGGGATTTTGTTGGCGACGTCCGCGCCCACGAGACCGTTTCATCTAACTTCCAATATCGTTCTGTTTGTGACCGGTTGCGACCAGCCCTTTCAGGTTTTCATTTTGTCGATGTGACACTCCAAATGCCGTCATAGCAATTTTAAGCTGACCTTTTGGAGAAATTCACGAACGGGCATCTACGCACCGCTCTTTGAACACAGGCAACCTAGCCCTTCGGCGATTATTTTTCAAACCCCTTTTTTATTTTTCTTGCGCTTTTTTGTCCCTGCAATATTCGGTCGCGACCGGCCAAATCCTGTTTCAGCACAATATTGTCAAATCCCGCATCCGCCATCAGCGCGCTGACCGCATCGGCTTGGCGCGCGCCAATCTCCAAAAGCAAATCGCCGCCCTGTTTAAGCGCGGCAAAACATGGCTTTATGAGACGGCGATAAGAGCCAAGCCCATCGGCCCCGCCATCCAAAGCAGCGCGCGGGTCAAAGAGGCGCACCGCTTTATCAAGTCGGGCAATCTCGGCGCTTTCAATATAGGGCGGGTTGGCGACAATCATATCGGCGCGCATTTTGACGCCCCGCAACCAATTGCCATGCCGCAAAGCGACACGTTGGCGCAGACCGAGAAGATGCGCATTGCGCCGCGCCATTTGCAAAGCGGCCGGTCTTTTATCAATCCCCAATATCCGCGCGCGCGGACGCTCGGCCAATAGGGTCAATAAGAGACAGCCCGAACCGGTGCCCAAATCAATCAGTTGCACATCTTGCTCTGGCGGCAAAAGCGGTAGCGCCGCCTCGATCAAAGTCTCGCTATCGGGGCGTGGGTCCAGCACCGCTTGGCTGACGCAAAACCGTCGTCCCCAAAACTCCTTATGACCGATGATTTTGGCAATCGGCTTGCCGTTTGCGCGCAATGCAATGACCTTTTGCGCCGCGCGCTCGAGCCGCGACGAAATCGGGCTCTCGGCCTCCATCGCCAATTGCGTATCACTCATATCAGCAATATGCGCCAGCAAAAGCCGCGCATCCAATGTCGCCGTTTCGCATCCGGCAGCGCGCAATATGTGCGTCATCTGACGCTGCAATTCGGCAAAATTGAGGGGCTTGCTCACGCCGTCTCATCGACAGCAGCGAGGCGCTGCGTCTGGTCTTCGCGAATAAGCGCATCGACCATTTCATCAAGCCCGTCACCGGCCAGAATTTTTTCCAGCTTGTGCAGGGTCAAATTAATGCGGTGATCGGTAACGCGCCCTTGCGGGAAATTATAGGTGCGAATGCGCTCCGAGCGATCGCCCGAGCCGACTTGGCTTTTGCGATCGGCGGCGCGGGCGCTGTCGGCACGTTCGCGTTCGGCCTCAAAAAGCCTGGCACGCAAAACCTGCATCGCCTTGGCGCGGTTTTTGTGCTGCGATTTTTCATCTTGCTGCGACACGGTAATGCCGGTCGGCAAATGGGTGATACGCACCGCACTGTCTGTGGTGTTGACCGATTGACCGCCCGGGCCGGAAGCGCGAAACACGTCGACACGCAAATCTTTCTCTTCGATTTTCACATCGACTTCTTCGGGTTCGGGCAAGACCGCAACCGTGGCGGCCGAGGTATGAATGCGCCCACCGCTTTCGGTTTCCGGCACGCGTTGCACGCGGTGCACGCCGCTTTCAAATTTCAAACGGGCAAATACGCCCTTGCCGCGAATGGCCGTGACAATCTCCTTATAGCCGCCGACCTCGCCTTCCGATTGGCTGATAATCTCAGATTTCCAGCCGAGAATATCGGCATAGCGCGTATACATGCGAAACAAATCACCGGCAAACAGCGCCGCTTCATCACCGCCCGTGCCGGCTCGCACTTCGACAATTACGTTTAATTCATCGGCGCTGTCTTTCGGCAGTAAAAGAATTTCCAATGCCGATTCCATATCAGGCAATTTTTCATCCAGCGCGGGCAATTCCAGCTCCGCCAGCTCGGCCATTTCCGCATCATCACCGGCAATCAAGGCGCGCAAATCTTCCGCCTCAGAAAGCGCCGCGCGATAGTCACGAATAGCCGCCACCAGCGGGTCAATCTCGGCATATTCTTTCGACAATTCGACAAAACGCTCGGGCGGCAATTCGCCGTTCATTTCTTCCTGCAGTGCTTCGGCGCGCGCCAAAATGGCGTCGAGCCGTTCAACCGGTAACATGGCTAATTTCCCTTAATTGCTTTTTGCGCCGCCATTTCGGCCACTTTGCTTTCCACCAATTCGACCAAATGGTCGACCATTTCGTCATGCGGCTTTTTATGGTCGGGCTGACCGGCCAGATAGACCATGCCCGCTTCGCTGCCGCCACCGGTAAAACCGATATCGGTCTCGCGCGCCTCGCCCGGTCCATTGACCACACAGCCGATAATCGACAGGGTAATCGGCTCGGCAATATGCGCCAAACGCTGCTCCAGCGTCTGCACGGTTTTGATGACGTCAAAACCTTGGCGCGCGCATGACGGGCATGAAATAATCGTCACCCCGCGATGCCTGAGCCCCAAGCTTTTGAGCATTTCAAAACCGACCTTCACCTCATCGACCGGGTCGGAAGAAAGCGACACACGAATGGTATCGCCAATGCCTGCCCATAGGAGATTGCCGAGACCGATGGCCGATTTCACCGTGCCGCTCATCAGCCCGCCGGCTTCGGTAATGCCGATATGCAAAGGACAATCGACCGCCTCGGCCAGTTTTTGATAAGCCGCCACCGACATGAAAACATCCGACGCTTTGACCGAGATTTTATATTGGTCAAAACCGTGTCGCTCCAATAAATCGACATGGTAAAGCGCGCTATCAACCATCGCATCGGGGCACGGCTCGCCATATTGCTCGAGCAAATGTTTTTCCAATGACCCGGCATTGACGCCAATGCGCATGGAACAGCCATTAGCTTTAGCCGCCGCCACCACTTCGCCGACGCGCTTATCATCGCCAATATTGCCGGGATTAATGCGCAAACACGCCGCCCCCGCTTCCGCCGCTTCAATGGCGCGGCGATAGTGAAAATGAATATCGGCAACAATCGGCACATGCGCCGCATCGACAATTTCTTTTAACGCTTTTGTCGCCGCCTCATCAGGACATGAGACGCGAACAATATCGGCTCCGGCTTCCTCCAAGTCTTTGACTTGCGCAATGGTCGCCGCCGCATCATCGCTCGGCGTATTGGTCATGGATTGCACGGCAATCGGCGCGTCTCCGCCGACGGCCAAATCACCGACCATGATTTGACGGCTTTTGCGCCGTTCAATATGTCGCCAAGGTCTGAGCATGCGTCCCGCTAACGCGATTTGGCCAATATTGACGCCCGCTCAATTTTGCGTGCCGTCAAAATCTGGCCGCGTCTGCCGACCGAACCGACAGACACATCATTGACGAAAAATTCCAGCGCACCGGCATCACGCGTGGCCAATGTGTAGGCATTATCAGCAAGCGTAAAACCTTCGCCTTTTCTGATAATTGATGAAAAAAGCACCCGCCCCTCATTGCTTTCTATGCGCATCCATGTGCGCCGCGCGGCACGAATTTCCACCGTCGCATTTTCCGCCGCTTGGCTGCCGAGCGGACTGATTTCATTAACCTCAACCGCAGCCGCATCAGCCGTATTGACCGACGCTGTGTCGGCCGGTGCGGCGGCAATGGGTGCTTGCGGCGCGCGCGGCGCTGCGACAGTTTGATCGGCTGGCGGCTGTGCCGCCGGCGCTTCCGGGCTGCCTTCAATCGGCACTTCGCGGGCCGGTGCTGCAGTTTCGGCAAGGCGCGAATTATTACCGTCATCACCGGCACCGCCGGCAATCAGCCAGAGAATGTAAACGACAAAGACTGCCGCCACGCCAATGGAGATTTTCAAAGCGCCGGAAATCGGCTCAATGTCGGTTTGCGGATTGGGGCCTTGGTCTTCCAAATGCGGCACGGCGACCGCCGCCTTATAGCGTTCAATAAGCTCACCCGCATTAAGCCCCAAATGGGTAGCATAAGTGCGAATAAAACCGATAGCATAAACGCTGCCCGGCAGGCGTTCGAAATCATCATTTTCCAAAGCCTGCAAATGATCCGAGCGGATTTTCAACAGCGCCGAAATATCATCAAGCGTCGCATTGGCGGCTTCGCGCGCGTCGCGCAAAATGCCGCCAATTTTCTCGCTTGTTGCGGCGGTTTCGCCTTCACTCATTTTTTTGCCCTTTCGGTGCTTCGTTCAGTCGCCATGAGTATCACAATCTGACGCCCTGTGCATCTGCGATTTGACGCATAAGCGGACGCAAATCAGAGCAATTTTTATTCATTGCATCGGCCACGGCAACGGCCAATCTTTGTGAATTGACCGAACGCACAGTGCGCTTAACCGGCCCGATTGAAGCTGAAGGCAGCGAAAAGCGTCGAAACCCCAGCCCCAAAAGCGCCATGGCTTCTAGCGGTCGGCCGCCCAATTCACCGCATATTGACACCGACACATGATGCGCCGCGCAAATCTCGCGCACTTGCGCCAAGAGCCGCATGGCGGAAAGCGAGAGAAAATCATAGCGATCGCTGGTTTGCGGATTACCGCGATCAGCGGCAAAGAAAAACTGCATCAAATCATTCGTGCCGACGGAGAGAAAATCCAAATGCGGCAAAAGCTGGTCGAGCTGAAACACCAAGGCCGGCACTTCCAGCATGGCGCCGATTTCAATTTTTTCCGGCGTTTGATGACCAAAGCTTTCAAGACGGTCACGCTCGGCAAACAACATATCGCGGCTTTTTGTGAATTCTTCCAATGTCGTGATGAGTGGGAACATGAGCGATAATTTGCGCCCCGCTGCAGCGCGCAAAAGGGCGCGTAATTGCACCCGCACCAAAGCCGGCCGGTCCATTGCCACGCGCGTCGCGCGCCAGCCCATGGCCGGATTTTCTTCGCCTGCCATGCGCAAATAAGGCAGCACTTTATCGCCGCCGACATCGAGCGTGCGAAACACCACATCGCGGTCGCCGGCTTTATCAAGCACGGCACGATAAACCTCTTCTTGCTCGCTTTGCCGCGGCAGACGGGCCGATACCATGAATTGCAATTCCGTGCGGAAAAGACCGATATTCTCGGCCCCGCTATCCGCCAGCGTTTCCACATCGACCATCAGACCGGCATTTTTATCGAGCCGAATTTCCTCACCGTCACGGGTCACGGCGGGCAAATGTTTAATGCGTGCATAACGTTGCATACGCTTGGCGCGCAAGCGCGCGCGATTGGAATAAGCCTCAATAATATCGCTGGGTGGATTGAGATGCGCCTCATCACTATCCGTATCGAGAATGATTTCCTGGCCCTCGCGTGCCGCATTGATGATGCCGCGTGCATCCCCCAGCATAGGCAGATTCAGGGCGCGCGCGACAATCGCCACATGGGCACCCAGCGCACTTTCTTCCAACACCAACCCACGCAATTTTTTGCGGTCATAATCCAATAGTTCGGCCGGCCCCATTGTGCGGGCCAACAAAATCGCATCGCGCGGCAATTTATCTTGCGAAGCCAATTCGGCACGGCCTGACAAAATGCGCAAAAGCCGGTTCGACAAATCTTCAAAATCATGCAGCCGGTCGCGCAAATAGGCATCGCGCCGCCCACCAAGCCTGGCGCGCATGGCATTATTGACACGTTCGACCGCCGCCTCCGCCGTCAGGCCGGTGCCGATGGCGTCGCGCATGCGGCGCAGCCAACCGCGGTCATTGGCGAACATGCGATAGGCTTCCAATACCTGCAAATGCTCACCGGCATGGCTGACATCTTCCGTGGCCAGCAAATCATCAACATTGCGGCGCAATTTATAAATCGCCGCCGACAGACGTGCATCCTCTTCATCGGCGTCATCGCTAATAAGCCGGGTGACCTCCACACGCGGTTCGTGCAAGACAACATGCCCCATGGCCAAGCCGTCGGTCAGACCGCGGCCTTTGAAAACCCGTGGCGCATCGGGATCGGCATCGTCATCAGCGGTTTCCTCGCCACTGGCCGACAGCATTTCCGCCAGCACCATGGCGACGGTTTGCAGCGCTTCGACTTCTTGGTCGGCAAAATTGCGCTTTTTGATATTCTGCACCACCAGCACACCGGTCACGTCGCCGCCGCGCAAAACCGGCACACCGACAAAGCTCAAAAACGGGTCTTCGCCGGTTTCCGGGCGATAGGCAAAGCGCGGATGGGACGGTGCATCGGCCAAATTAAGCGGACGCTTATGTTGCGCAATATCGCCGACCAGACCTTCGCCAATATGCAATACGGTCTGGTGCACCGCATCGGGGTTCAGCCCTTCTGTGGCGCATAATTCCAAGCCGTCACGGCCACGGCGCAAATAGACCGAACACACGGCCGTGTTCATACTGGCGGCAATCAATTGCACGATTTTATCAAGCCGCACTTGCCGCTCACCGCCATCGGCCATGACCTGACGCAGGCGGCGCAGCAAAATCCGGGGTCCTTCAGCAGAAAGGGGCACTTTTTTTCGAGCCGGAAATAATCGCGCAGGCGATTTAACCGGCAGCCTCCTCGTCAAGGCCGTAAGCGGCATGCAGCGCGCGCACGGCCGGTTCTACATAATCAGCGTCAATCAGCACTGATATTTTGATTTCCGATGTCGAAATCACATGAATATTAATGTCTTGCGCGGCCAATTCGCGGAACATTTTTTGTGCCACACCGGCATGGCTGCGCATGCCGACACCGATAATCGATATTTTGGCCATATCGGGGGCGCTTTGCAACCGGTCGTAATCAAGCCTGTCTTTTTCCGCCTCAATCACCTTCACGGCGCGCTCGATCTCATCTTGCGACACGGTAAAAGTGACATCCGTGGTTTTGCCGTCGGGCGACATGTTTTGCACAATCATGTCGACATTGACCGCCGCATCGGCGAGCGGGCCGAAAATCTGCGCTGCCACACCCGGTCGGTCGGGCACGCCCAAAAGGGTCAGCTTGGCTTCATTGCGGGCATAGGCGATACCGCTGACAATCTCATGTTCCATAATCTCATCCTCATCACAGATAAGCGTGCCGACTATATCATCTGCCGCCATTTTTTCGAATTTCGGGTCATCGGGCGCATCAAAGCTTGAGCGCACTTGCAAGCGCACATGATGGCTCATCGCCAATTCGACCGAGCGCGTTTGCAGCACTTTCGCCCCTAAAGAGGCCATTTCCAGCATTTCCTCATAGGAAATGCGATGCATTTTTTGCGCCGCCGGCACCATGCGCGGATCGGTGGTGTAAACGCCGTCAACATCCGTATAAATATCGCAACGATCGGCCTTTAAAGCGGCCGCCACCGCAACGGCGCTGGTATCAGAGCCGCCGCGCCCCAAAGTGGTGATGCGACCATTATGGCTAATGCCCTGAAAACCGGCGATTACCGCCACACGGCCTTCGGCAAATTGTTCTTCCATAGCGGCGACATCAATATCTTCAATACGCGCCGCACCGTGCACATCGCTGGTTTTCATGGCAATTTGCCAGCCCAGCCAAGAACGTGCAGCAATGCCTAAATCCTGCAAAGCCATGGCCAAAAGCCCGACGCTGACTTGTTCACCGGCCGATACGACGACATCATATTCGCGCGCATCATGCAGCCGCGCCACATCACGGGTCAGCCCGACCAGACGATTGGTCTCACCCGACATGGCCGAAACCACAACCGCCACTTCGTGGCCGGCGTTGACTTCGCGCGCCACATGCGCGGCGACATTGCGGATGCGATCAATATCACCGACCGACGTGCCGCCAAATTTCATGACCAAACGTGCCATTGCCTCTTTCGCGTTTTCTTTCGCTTCAATCGCGCCTATATAGGGCGTAAGCGCGCGCCTGCATAGTCAAAACAGCACCCGCGCCATCGGAAAGGATGCGAGATGAACGACAGCAATCGGGCCAGTGAAGAAGCGAGCACGACAATCGACCCCGATGAATTGGCCAAATTCACCGCCATGGCGGAGGATTGGTGGAATCCCCACGGCCAATTTAAGCCCTTGCACAAATTCAACCCGACACGATTGGCCTATATTCGTGATAAATTATGCGCACAATTTGACCGCGACCCGCATGCCGATAAGCCATTGCAAGGCCTGCGCCTATTGGATATTGGCTGCGGCGGCGGCTTATTGAGCGAACCGATGGCGCGGCTCGGGGCGGATGTGGTCGGAGCCGATGCCGCCGAAGCCAATATCAAAACCGCCGCCTTGCACGCCGAACAACAGGGCCTCGCCATTGATTATCGCGCCGTCACGGCCGAGCAATTGGTCGTTGAGGGTGAAACATTTGACGCCATTTTAAACATGGAAGTCATCGAACATGTCGCCGACCCGCAAGCCTTTATGAGCGCCTGCGGGCAATTAATGCGACCGCAAGCGATTATGTTTTTGGCGACCCTCAATCGCTCCATGAAAGCCTTTGCCTTGGCCATTATCGGCGCCGAATATGTGTTGCGCTGGCTGCCGCGCGGCACCCATGAATGGGATAAATTCATCACCCCGAAAGAATTGGAAAATATCGCCGATAAAGCCGGTCTTGAGCTGTTCACCTCAACCGGTGTGAGCTTTAACCCGCTGACCGATAAATGGCGGCAAAGCGGCGATATGAGCGTTAATTATATGGCGGTGGCGCGCAAAGCGTCTTAACCGAGCAATTATTGCGGGGCTAATCTTGCCCGGGCCCGCCTTCGGGCAATCGATAAGCCGCCCCGTGATGAAGGGCAGGAATTTGCCGCCGCGCTTTGTCAACCAAAGCCACATCCATTGCGGCGATAATCACCTCATCATCGTCTGATGCTTCTGCCAAAATCTCGCCCCATGGGTCAATAATCAGACTGTGACCATAAGTTTCGCGACCGTTTTCATGGAGGCCGATTTGCGCCGGAGCGACGATAAAGCAGCCGGTTTCAATGGCACGGGCGCGCAGCAAAATATGCCAATGCGCTACGCCGGTTTGTTTGGTAAAGGCCGACGGCACGAAAATCACTTGCGCGCCGGCTTCGGCCAAGCGGCGATACAGTGCCGGAAAGCGCACATCATAACAAATGCTCAAGCCCAATGAGACGCCATCGGCTTGGGTAACGACCAGCTTGTCACCGGCCTGATAGGCAGCGCTTTCGCGGTGGCTTTCGCCATTTTCCAGCGCCACATCAAACATATGAATTTTGTCATATTGCGCCTGCACCGTGCCGTCCGGCGCAATCAATAATGAGCGATTGACCGCCTTATCGCTTTTTTCATCAGCCAATATGAGCGAACCGACCAGCAGGAAAATATCATTGTCCTGCGCCATGGTTTGCAGCGCGGCCAATACGGCGCTGTCGGTTTGACGCTCGAGACGCGCTTGCATGGCTTTACGGTTTTTTTCCATAAAGCTGCAAGTCTCGGGCAAGGCAACAAGCCGCGCGCCTTGCGCGGCGGCTGTTTTTATCCGCGCCGCAATGACCGGCAGGTTAGCGGCCGGGTCGCAGGCACTGGTCATTTGCACACAAGCGATTTTCATCTTGCTTTTCTGCCCCTTTAAACGCGCTCGGCCAACACCACGCGCGCTGCCGTCACCACATTAATAGGCGCGGCTCCGGCGCGACGCAAGATGCGCGCCATCGCTTCCACGGTTGCGCCGGTGGTCAGCACATCATCGACAATCACCACGGCGCGCCCTTTGAGCTTGGGCTTTTCACGCTCCGGCACGGCAAAAGCACCGCGTAAATTGCGTTTGCGGCCGGCCCGCGTCAGGCCGATTTGTTGCGGCGTCGGGCGAATGCGCACCACCGCCTCAAGCGCCATGCTTTGTCCGCTCAATTTGGCAAGGTGACGGCATAATTCAGCCGATTGATTGAACCGCCGCCATAAAAGCCGCCGCCTGTGCAAGGGCACGGGCAGCAATAAGGCATGACGCGGCAGCATATGCGGCAAGCGGCTATATATGAGCCGTGCCAAAAGCTGCGCCAATTCCGGTCGGTCGCCAAACTTCATGCGTTTGATGAGCGCCGCACCGCTATCCTTATAGGCAAAGACGGCGCGCGCCTTATCATAGGGCGGCGGCTGTGCCCGCGCCAAAGGGCTTATGGTCTCATCGCCCAGATCAATCGGCATGGGCAGGCCGGTGCGCCGACAAACCGGCCCGGAAATAAATTGAATATCCCGCCAGCACACCGCGCACAGCCCGTCATCGCCGGCCACCGGTTTCAAGCAAACCGGACAAGCGGGGGGAACCAAAGCATTGGTGACCCAAGAAAGCGGTGTGCTGCGACCCTGATTTATCATTGTTTTTAAAGCCATCAATGTCATATTGCCCGCTATGAGCCGACAAGTCCCGCATATATTTGACCGTCAGCGCTTGCGCCAAAACCGCACGCGCCGCGCCGCCAAGCTGGCTGATTATGATTTTTTGCTGCGCCGCGCGGCGGAAGATTTGGCCGGTCGCATTGCGCTGCAAAACCGGCAATTTGACACGGCGCTGTGCCTCGGCGCATCGGGCGGTATATTGCACAAGGCGCTGGCGACAAAGCGTGGCGCACGCATCGGCCGGTTGATTGAAGCCGATTTGACGCATGCCCTTGTGCCGCAAGGCGGGTTGGTGCTCGATGAAGAAAAACTGCCGATAAAAGCGCACAGCCTTGATTTAATCGTCGCCCTTTGGGGGCTGCACCATGTCAATGATTTGCCCGGCGCTTTGCTGCAAATACGCCATGCGCTGAAACCCGATGGGCTGTTTCTCGCCGCCCTGCCCGGCGGCGCGACATTGGCCGAATTGCGCGCCGCTTTTTTGAATAGCGAGGCCAACCTGCTGGGCGGGGTGCAGCCGCATATTCACCCATTTGCCGATTTGCAAGATTTGGCCGGGCTGATGCAGCGCGCCGGTTTCGCCTTGCCGGTGGCTGATAGCGATATGGTGGCGGTGCGCTATCAAGAACCGCTTAAACTGCTCGATGATTTGCGTGGCATGGGCGAGGCCAATGTGCTGACGGCACGGCCAAAGCATTTTCTGCGCCGCGATGTGCTGCGCGCCGCGCTGGCGCAATTCAGCGTCGCCACGCAAGAAGACGGCAAAGCGGTGGCGCAATTTGAATTATGCTATTTGGCCGGTTGGGCGCCGCATGAGCGACACGGCGAGAGGCATAAGGAAGGCGAGCCAATTACCCGTTTTGACGAAAGCGCCCTGCCCGCCAAGGCCGAGCCGAAAAACTAAACCGCATCGCGCAAAGCCGCAATCAGCGGTTTATCGGCCGGCGGCATGGGCAGGTCGAACAAGTCACGCGGCCTAAGCCATTGCGTGTTTTGGCCCTCAAGCGGCGCAATTTGCCCGTCCCATTTGCGACACACATAAAGCGGCATCAGCAAATGAAAATCATCATAGGCATGGCTGGCAAAACTCAGCGGCGCGAGGCAGGCCGCTGTCACATCGATGGATAATTCTTCTTTCAATTCGCGTATCAACGCCGATTCAGGCGTTTCACCGGTCTCGACTTTGCCGCCCGGAAACTCCCACAGGCCGGCCATGTTTTTACCGGCGGGCCGCTCAGCCACCAAAACGCGGCCATCGCCATCGACCAGCGCGCAGGCCACCACGAAAATGATATTAGCTGCGGTAATCGGCATTGATGGAAATATAGCCATGCGTCAAATCGCTGGCCCAAATACGCGCTTGCCCCGCGCCCTTGCCGCTTTTCACGCCGACATTGACGGCAATGGATATTTCCTTACCCTTCATATGGCGCGCCACCGGCGCTTCTCTATAGCCGGGCACGACCTTGCCCTGCCGCGCCACTTTGACCCCGCCAATGGAAATGGCCAATTTATCGCGTGCGGCCTTTTCGCCCGACTTGCCGACCGCCATGACAATGCGTCCCCAATTGGCGTCACCACCGGCAATGGCGGTTTTGACCAAGGGCGAATTGCCGATGGCCAAAGCAATTTGGCGCGCCGCCGCATTATTTTCTGCACCGCTCACTTCAATAGTCATGAGCTTGGTGATGCCCTCGCCATCGCGCGCCACTTGCTGCGCGAGACCTTGCATGAGCCGCGACAGTGCCTTTTTGAAGGCTGCCAGCCTTTTATCGTCAGCGCTTTTTATCGCCGCGCCGTTGATCGGCTTGGCACCGGTGGCGACCAGCAAACATGTATCCGAAGTCGATGTATCTCCATCGACGGTGACGCAATTAAAACTGTCGGCATTGGCCGCGCTCAATAATTTTTTCAAAACCCCGACCGGCAAAGCGGCATCGGTGAAAACAAAAGCCAGCATGGTCGCCATATCGGGGGCAATCATGCCCGAGCCTTTGGCAATGCCGGTCAGGGTTATCGTCTGATTGCCAAATTTGGCACTGGCGCTGGCCAATTTGGGGAATGTATCGGTTGTCATAATGGCGCGCGCCGCGGCTTGCCAATCGGCCTTGCCATCGGCTTTTTCAAGCGCTTTGAGCAGCGGTGCGGTTTCCAGCACTTCGCCAATGACACCGGTGGAAGCGACCAAAACATCATGCGGCGCGCAGCCGATTTTTTGGGCCGCCACCTTTGCCGTCAGCGCCGCCGCTTTGGCTCCGGCCGCGCCGGTAAAAGCATTGGCATTACCGGCATTGACCAAAATGGCGCGCCCCCGACCCTTTGTCGCGGCCAAATGAGCGCGCGATAAATCGACCGCCGCCGATGGCATTTTTGAGCGGGTGAACACACCGGCAATGCGTGCCGCTTTGTCCAGTTCAACCAGCAGCACATCATCGCGGCCCTTATAGCGCGCGCCACTGGCCATTGCGCTCAAACGCATGCCGGCAAGCGGCTTCGGCTTGGCCGATTTTTTCGGTGCCAAAGGCGAAACGGGTAATTTCTTCACCATATTGTCTCTTATATATCCGGCCTATTCGGCGCTCGGCGCAATATTGACGAATTGCACATCTGCGCCTTCGCGCATTTCATTGTAAATCTCGCGACGCGCTTCGCTGATGAGAATTTGATAAATCTGATCGCGCACCTCATCCAAAGGCGGTGTCGGCTTGCTGCGACGGTCTTCCAATTTAATGACATGCCAACCGAATTGCGTTTTCACCGGCTCGGAAATCTTACCCTTTTTCAGCTTGAAAGCGGCTTCGGAAAACGGCGCCACCATAGCGTCTTTGTCAAAATAGCCGAGATCGCCGCCACCGGCACCGCTCGGACCTTTCGAGCGTGATTTTGCCAATTCGATAAAATCGCCGCCATTTTTGACCGCCGCAATCACCGCTTCGGCTTCTTTGCGCGTGTCGAGTAAAATATGCCGCGCGCGCACTTCTTCCTGTTTCGGCCCGGCGACAATATTGTCTTGATAATAGCTTGCAACCCGCTCTTCCGAAACGCGCTGCATCAGCTTTTGCCCGACAAACACATCTTGCAGGGCTTTTTGTTTCATAAAGTCAATGCGCTTGGCGACTTCCGGCGTGTTTTCCAAGCCCGCATCACGCGCCGCTTCCGCCGCCAAAATGCGATCCACCATATAGCCGACCAGCGTCTCAAAACGCTGACGTTCCGGCAATTGGCCGACCAGACCGATAAGCTCATCTTCAGCCATCGAAATATCATCATAGGTAATGGCCATACCATTGACCGTCGCCACCGTATTGGCCGGTAAGTCCTGCGCTTGCGTGCCAAAGCTTGCCAGCGACAGCGCCGAAACCAAAATAGCTTTACCGATTGTTAACCGAAACTGCATAAATTTACCCTTTATCACTCTTTGCGCTGCATATTGACGGCGCAGGGGCGATTTAACAAGTGGTTTTGCGCGTAACAGTTTCATGTTGAAAAAGATTGAGTTTCCCGCGCCGATTGACATGCGCTCCGCCGTTCCCTACATCAGCTAGTGGCTTGTTGGAAGCATGACTTTCCAACCGCCGTGCCGCGCCATTTAGTGAGGGGTTTTCATGCTCGGTCTTTCATCCATCGCCAAGCGCTTTTTCGGGTCTGCCAATGACCGCAAGCTGCGCCGCTATAGTGCGCGTCTGGCGCGCATAAATGCGCTGGAAGCTGATTTTGAGCGGCTTGATGACGCCGCATTAAAGGCCAAAACGCAAGAGTTCAAAACCCGCCTCGCCAATGGCGAAACGCTTGACGATATTCTTGAAGAAGCCTTTGCCGCAGTGCGCGAAGCGTCGCGCCGCACATTGGGCCAACGCCATTATGATGTGCAAATGATTGGCGGCATGGTGTTGCATGATGGCGCCATTTCGGAAATGAAAACCGGCGAAGGCAAAACGCTTGTCGCCACTTTGCCATGCTATTTGAACGCCCTGTCGGGCCGCCCCGTGCATGTGGTGACGGTCAATGATTATCTCGCCCAACGCGATGCCGATTGGATGCGCGTCGTGCATGAGGCTTTGGGGTTGAGCGTCGGCTGCATTGTCCATGATATGGATGATGAAGCGCGCAAAAGCGCTTATGCGGCAGACATTACCTATGCCACCAATAATGAGCTGGGTTTTGATTATTTGCGCGACAATATGAAATATGCGCGCGCCGATATGTGCCAGCGCGGCCACGGCTTTGCCATTGTCGATGAGGTGGACAGCATTCTCATTGACGAGGCGCGCACCCCGCTGATTATTTCCGGACCTTTGGAAGACCGCACTGACCTCTATGTCGGCATTGATAAATTGGTGCCGCAATTGGGCGAAGAAGATTACGAATTGGACGAGAAAACCAAAACCGTCAATCTGTCGGATCAGGGCAATGAGCATATGGAAAAACTGCTTATTGAGAACGGCTTTTTGGAAGAAGACGCATCGATTTACGACATTCAAAATGTCACGCTTGTGCATCACGTCACCAATGCGCTGCGCGCCCATATTCTGTTCCAAAAAGACCGCGATTATATTGTCCGTGGCGCCGGTGAGGCCGGTCAGGTGATTATCATTGATGAGTTTACCGGCCGCATGATGGAAGGGCGGCGTTTTTCCGACGGGTTGCATCAGGCTTTGGAAGCAAAAGAAAATGTCGCCATTCAGCCGGAAAACCAAACTTTGGCCAGCATTACGTTTCAAAATTATTTCCGCCTTTATGAGACATTGTCGGGCATGACTGGCACGGCGCTGACCGAGGCGGAAGAATTTATGGATATATACGGCCTTGATGTGCTCGAAATTCCGACCAATACGGATATTGCGCGCGCCGATGAGGACGACGCGATTTACCGCACGGCGGCTGAAAAAACCGCCGCCATTATCGAATTGGTGGAAGAATGCCAAGCCAAGAACCAACCGGTTTTGGTCGGCACCACCTCGATTGAGAAATCGGAGGAATTGGCCGCCGCGCTGAAAGCCAAAAAGATTAAACATAATGTGTTGAATGCGCGCTATCACGAACAAGAGGCGCAAATCATCGCGCAGGCCGGTGTGCCGGGCGCGGTGACCATTGCCACCAATATGGCGGGGCGCGGCACGGATATTCAGCTGGGCGGCAATCTCGATATGCGACTGGCGCAAGAAGAAAGCGCCAATGAAGACGCGGTTAAAGCGGAAGTCGAAAAGCTGAAAGCGCAAGCTTTGGAAGCCGGTGGCCTGTGCGTTATCGGCACGGAACGCCATGAAAGCCGCCGCATTGACAATCAGCTGCGCGGCCGCTCAGGCCGGCAAGGTGACCCCGGACGCTCATGTTTTTTCTTGAGCCTTGAAGATGATTTAATGCGCATTTTCGGCACCGACCGCATGGATAGCATGTTGCAACGCCTCGGCCTGAAAGACGGTGAGGCGATTGTTCATCCCTGGATCAATAAAGCACTTGAGCGCGCGCAACAAAAAGTCGAAGCGCGCAATTTCGACATTCGCAAAAATATTTTGAAATATGACGATGTGATGAACGACCAACGCAAAGTGGTGTTTGAGCAGCGTTTGGAGTTTATGGAAGCCGACAGCGTTGACGACACCATCACCATGATGCGCCATCAAACCATTGATGAACTGGTCGAGACCCATATTCCGCCCAAAGCCTATGCCGAGCAATGGGATATGGACGGGCTCGACGCGGCGGTGAAAGATGTTTTCGCGCTCGACCTGCCGGTGCATGATTGGGCGGCGGAAGAGGGTATTGCGGACGAAGAAATTGCCGAGCGGCTTTATGATGCTTCCGACCGCTTCATGGCGGCGCGCGCCGTCGATTTGGGCCCTGACATTATTCGCCAAGTCGAAAAATCCATTTTGCTGCAAACCCTCGACCAGCATTGGCGCGAGCATCTTTTGACGCTGGAACATTTGCGCCAAATTGTCGGCCTGCGCGGGCTCGGTCAACGCGACCCGCTGGCCGAGTTTAAGCTGGAAGCCTTTACCCTGTTTTCCGATTTGCTGACCGGCCTGCGCCAAGACGTCATTCGCTATTTGAGCCGCGTGCAAATTGAAACCCGCCCGCCCGAATTGGAAGTGCCGGAAATGGCTGACCCGCTTAATGAGCTGATGGAAAATAACGAAAATGGCGGCATTGATTTCAGCAAGGTCGGGCGCAACCAACCCTGCCCATGCGGCTCGGGCAAAAAGTTTAAAAATTGCCACGGCGCGGTGCGCTAAAGATTTTCTTGCCAAAACCGGCGCGCTGATTTTCACTATTGCCCAATAGGGAGACGGTCATGAGCGTAGAACCATTCACCATTGCCGCCAATGAGGCGCGCGAGCAAGCCATTAAGCAGCGCGTTGCCGATTTTGTCTGGCCCGCACAAATGCAATTGCAGCCGGAAGAAAATGCTTGGGCCTATGGCATGGACCAAGATTGGCTGAGAGATTTTTGCGCCTATTGGGTCAATGAATATCGCTGGCAAGACACAGTGGATGAGTTGAACCGCTTTGACCATTTCACCGCCGAGATGGACGGGCTGAACATTCATTTTATCCGCGAAGACGGCTCGGGCGAGACCCCTGAAGCGCTGCTGATGACGCATGGCTGGCCCGGCTCGGTTTATGAATTTGTCGAGGTGATTGACCGCCTCGCCCATCCTGAAAAATATGGCGGCCAAGCCGAAGACGGGTTGACCGTCATTTGCCCGTCTCTGCCCGGCTATGGTTTTTCCGATGCACCGCCACGCCCCATCGGGCAAGTGACGACAGCCGCCCTATGGGACAGCTTGATGCGCGAAGAACTGGGCTTTGACACTTATATTGCCCAAGGCGGCGATTGGGGCAGTGTCGTCACCTCGCTTCTTGGCCTCAATCACAGCGTTGAAAAAGGCGGCGGCTGCAAAGCCATTCACATTAATATGTATGGGCTGCGCAGCGAGACCGCGCCCGAAACCGAAGAAGAAGAAAAATGGCTGGCCGAAGCTGCCGCCATCATGCAGGCCGAAAGCGCCTATTTGCAGGTGCAAGTGACCAAGCCGCAAACATTGGCTTATGCGATGAGCGAGAGCCCGGTCGGGGCGGCGGCATGGATTTTGGAGAAATTTTACGCCTGGAGCGATTTGCCCTTAACCGACGGCAAGCCGGATATGCTGAAACGCTATTCGCGCCATGCGCTGGCCTCCAATTTGATGATTTACCTCATGACCGACAGCTTCATGTCGGCAATTTGGTTTTATCGCGGCTTTGCCGAGGAAATGCCGCATATCCCCCCCGGCGAAACAATCGCCGTGCCGGTCGGGGTCGGTAAATTTGCCGATACTTATCTCAGCTTTCCGCCGCGCCGCATGATGGAAGACAATTATAATATTGCCCATTGGGCGGAGTTTAAGGACGCCGGTCATTTCGCGGCCATGGAAAACCCCGAGCAATTTGTCGGCGCAATATTTGATTTTATCGCCGCGCTTTAAGCGAGGCCGCTGCGCCCCATATTGAGGAATTTTTGCCGCCGCGCATCGCGCAATTCTTGCCCTGACTGACCGGCCATTTGTGCCAATTCTTCAGCCACGGCCAGACCGACATCAGAAATGGTTTTTTGTCGGTCGCGATGCGCCCCGCCCATGGGCTCGGTCAAAATACGGTCAATCACGCCCAGTTTTTGCAAATCCTGCGCCGTCACTTTCAATGCCTCAGCCGCCATATTGGCTTGCGCCGAGGAGCGCCATAAAATCGACGCGCAGGCTTCCGGCGAAGCGACCGTGTAAATCGAATGTTCGAGCATGAAAATGCGGTTCGCCGTGGCCAAAGCCAACGCACCGCCGGAGCCGCCCTCGCCGATAATCACCGAGACGAAAGGCACGCCCAATTGCAGACATTTATCAGTGCAACGCGCAATCGCTTCAGACTGGCCGCGTTCTTCCGCGCCAATGCCCGGATAAGCGCCGGCCGTGTCGACCAAAGTGACAATCGGCAGAGAAAAGCGCTCAGCCATATCCATCACGCGAATGGCTTTGCGATAGCCCTCAGGCCGCGCCATGCCGAAATTATGCTTTAAACGCCCTTGCGTATCGGCGCCTTTTTCATGCCCCAAAATGGCCACACGTTGGCCTTGCCAACGGCCCAGCCCGGCCATAATGGCGCAGTCTTCCGAATAAAGACGGTCACCCGCCAAAGGGGTGAAATCATCGACCAAAGCTTCAATGTAATCGCGGCAATGTGGGCGATTGGCATGGCGCGCCACTTGCGTCTTTTGCCACGGGTCGAGATTTTTATAGAGCTTTTCAATCTCGTCAGACACTTTGCCTTCAAGGCGGTTGATCTCTTCAACCAAATCAATGCCGTCGGCTGCGCCGGCATCGCGCAATTCGCGAATCTGCCCTTCGAGCGTGGCAATCGGTTTTTCAAATTCCAAATAGCTTTGGACCATCATCTTCCCTTTGCGCCGAAATTAAGCCGCTTCTTACCCTTTTGGCAAGTCCCCCGCGCTTACTCCTCGCGGGCCAGTGGGTGCGCCTCATTGAGCAGGGCTTTTTTTCGCTCTTGCAGAACATGGGTGTAAATCTGTGTTGTCGAAATATCGGCATGACCCAACATATGCTGCACGGCACGCAAATCGGCACCATGTTCGACCAAATGGGTGGCAAAAGCGTGGCGCAGCACATGCGGTGAAATGCGCGCCGGCGGCAGGCCGGCAGCAATCGCCAGATTTTGCAAAATTTGTGCCAAGCGCTGTCGCGTCAAATGCCCGCTTTTGCCGCGCGCCGGAAATAAAAACGGTGCCGCTTCAGGCACATGGACGCGCCAGTCGGCAAGCGCCCGCATGGCCGGTTCGGACAAGGGCACCAAACGTTCGCGCCCGCCCTTGCCGCGCACCATCAACATGCGGTGGTCGCCTTGCACAGCGCGACGCGGCAGGCTGACCAATTCAGAAACCCGCAAGCCGGTGGCATATAGAATTTCAATCAGACAAATGGCGCGCAGCCGGTCATGCGCTTGCTTGTCACCGTCTTGTGGCAAATCATGGGCGGCGGCAATCAAGCGTTCGGTTTCATCAAGCGATAAGAGTTTCGGCAAGGGCCGCGTGAGGCGCGGCCGCTTGAGGCCGGCTGACGGGTCATCTTCGCGCAAACCTTCAGCTTGCAGAAATTTGAAAAACCGCCTTTGGCTCGACAAATGGCGCGCCGCCGTGCTGGCCGCCATATCGCGCTTATTGAGCGCGACCATATAGGCGTGCAAATTTTCAGCCGAGGCCGCGCTTAAGCTTTCGCCCTTTTTGGCAAGAAACGCCGTTACTTTCTGCAAGTCGCGACGATAAGCGGCCAGCGTATTGGCCGAAGCGCCGCGTTCAGCCGCCATCATATCAAGAAAAAGATCCAAATTCCGGTCGTCTGATGCGTCTTTTGACCCGTCTTTGGCGCCGCTCATGGCAGCACCAATTCCGTTCCGCTCGAAGGCGGTGACAGCAAAGCCGTTGGATCTGCAAGGCTCAAACGACCGGCTGCATGGAGCAAAACTTCGACCGCCAGATTTTCCGCTTCATCGTTCAATCCGGCTTGGCGCAAAGCGGCCAAAAGCGCGATAATCCGACCATTGGTCAGGCTTGCCGATGTTTCTTCGCCATACATATCCACCAAGACCAAGAGCAAATCGCCAATCCATTTATTGTCAGCCAATTTTTGCACTCGCTGACCATCAGCTTGCGATGCATCCTCGGCTGCAAGCACTTGATAGGCGTCGGGCAATTCAAAACCAAGCCCTTGATAAACCGCCAATTCGCGCGCCAAATAGCGCTTGAGCGCATTGGATGCGGTGGCATAGTCATTATCAAAAGCAGGCCAATCGGCAATCGGATGCGGCCGCGTATCGGCCGGCGCATCATCGCCGCCTGCGGCCAAAGGCAGGTCATCAAAACCCGGCTGGTCATCGACAGCCGGCGCGAGCGGCGCGCTTATCGGTGTTTCAGGTAATGTGTTCGGCAATGTATCGGATAAGGAGGCAATCAAGGTTTCCAAAGGCTGTGCTTGCGCCCCAAAGGCCAGCAAGCGCGCTGTCATCGGGCTGGCATTTATCGCCAGCGCCGGCAATTGGGCTTGCTCCTTCAGTAATCGCAAAGCCGGTATCAAAGCGGCGCGCAGCGTATCGGGCGGCGGCGATGGCGCTGTCGCCGAAGCCGCTGCCAATCCGAGCGCACTCAATGGCGCGTCAATCGGGAAAGCGTCATCGGGGGTCGGTGCAGCGGCTAACACGCGCAAGCGATCATCCAAAAGGTGAACCATATCGCGCCACAATCCGCGCGCTTGCGCATCTGCCAAGGCCGATACCAGCAATGCCATTTGCGCGCCATTGCCTGTCAGTTTCGGCATTTGGCTGTCGACGTCGAGCAACGTCAGAGCCAAAAACACAGCATCGGTCACAGGCAATGCGGCAATCGTGTCTTGGTTTTCTTCGGCGTCCAGAGCACCCCCATCAGGCTCAGTCACGGGTGTTTGAAAGGCCGACAAATCGGCCAATTGGCTCAATTGCGAAAACCGCTCGGCCGTCAATGTGCCATGGCGCATGGCCGCCAAAGCGGCCCCCAATTGGGTGCCGGCCGGTTGCGCATAATCTTCCGCCAGCGCCTGCATAAAATAAGGCGGTAGTTGCTGTAAATCGATGGTGAGGCCATAACCGGCCAATTGCAAAAGCGCCAATTGCATGGGCGTCAGCACGCTGGGCACGACCAAAGGCAGTTCGGTTTCTTCCGCCTTGGCCGCTTCAACATCTTCCGGCGTGCCGAATATGGGCTGCGCTTGGGCCGACATGAGAAAAGCCAAATCGCGATAAAATCGGTCTTCCCCCAATGATTTTTCATTCAGCTGCAAGGTCAAACCGGCTTTTTCAAATTCTCCGCTGCGCAATTGGCAATATACCAGAAGCTGCATGAAAAAACCCAGCGTGTCGGCATAGCCGCGCGTGCCGCGTTTGGGGGCGGCAATGGTGCAAGCCGCCTCGCCGGCGCCGCGTCCCAAATGCGCCAGTGCAATCGCGCGCGCTGCATAAGGGTCGCTTGATACGGCACCTGTCAGCTCCTCCAATTGCAGCACTGAGGCCGTGTCGCCCAAAGCAAGAAAACGATTGAGCCGCGCCGCATACCAGCTTGAGCCGTCAACCGTGCCGACCGGTGCCGCCGTGGTGCTGCGGTGCAATTTCAATTCCGCTTCGCGCAAAGCGGCAAGGTCAATATCTCTTGGCAAGCGTGCCATTTGGTCAGCGATGAAAGCCAGTCTCGCGCCGCGCCATAATTCGCTGCCATAGCCGGTTTCCAAACCGATCGGCGCATCTTGCAGCGCCCCCAATTGGCCGATTTGCACAATGGAGCTGTCAGAGCCCGGCGCCGCGGCCACGGCGCGCACCGCGCGTTTTGATTGGCGCGCCGCTACTCGCGGGGCCAACTTGTCATTCGTGCGCTCCGCTTTTGGTTGACCAATGGCCTGTTGCATGACGGGCGGCACAATATTCAAGGGCGCGCGCATGGCATTTTGCGCCACCGCCGGCAGTGGCCCGGCCATTGCTATGGCCATCGCCATTGCCAAGCCGCTTGCTAGCGCAGCAAGGCAGAGCCAAAAAGGGGATAATCTGGCAGCCGGATTAAGCATTTAAAAAAGTCGTTTCATCAGCGCTGAAAGTCCGCATTGTCCAGCACGTCAACCTCGGTTTGGCGCGGCGGTTCAACGGCGCGCGACAAAAACACAATGCCCCCAATCAGGACAGCGAGACCGAGAATAAAAAACACTGATTGTCGAGACCCCATTATCGCGCTCCTTTCACGCATTGATATGCCAGCATTAAGGCCGATTTGGGGCAGCGCCCCGTCATTTTGCGCCTGCCATGCTGGACAGGCCATGCCTTCTCACTTAGTTTTCTGACTTCGCTTTTAGCAGCAAACGCCCATAACTTGTAGGGGCAAAGATGAGATGAGGATCGAAAAGGTACAAGGATGAGCAAGGTCAAAAACCGACAAGCCATATGCAGCCGACCGATTGTGCTTATTGGCATGATGGGGGCCGGCAAATCGAGCTTGGGGCTGCGCCTTGCCGAAGCCTTGAAGCTGCCTTTTCTGGATGCCGATGCCGAGATTGAGAAAGCCGCAGCGATGAGCATTGCCGAAATTTTTGAC
>Ga0181575_10000502_pt1 | contig 28457 bp, 31 predicted proteins | sample 101ome_23_FD_145599 | JGI IMG/M metagenome (GOLD analysis project Ga0181575, IMG submission 145599) | Coastal salt marsh microbial communities from the Groves Creek Marsh, Skidaway Island, Georgia - 101411CT metaG (spades assembly) | ecosystem: Environmental > Aquatic > Marine > Intertidal zone... | reverse complement strand
ATTATTAGAGAGTTATTTTCATGGGCAATCACCAGTTGAATTTGATTATAGTAAAATCAGATTAGCAGGAGAACCAATTAAAGGCTTTGGTGGTGTATCAAGTGGGCCAGACCCTTTAGAAGAAGTTCATAATGATATTAGAAAAGTATTAGAAAAAAATAGTGGTAATCCAATCACAATCACAACCATCGTAGATATTATGAATTTAATCGGTAAATGTGTTGTGGCAGGTAATGTTCGTAGAACAGCAGAAATCGTATTTGGAGACCCACACAATGAAGAATACTTAGATTTAAAAAATTATAAGGTTAATCCACATAGAGACCAATATGGTTGGACATCTAACAATAGTATATTTGCTGAGTTAGGTATGGATTATACTGAAGTATCAAAAAGAATTGTAGATAATGGTGAACCAGGTTTGGCTTGGTTAGATAACATGAGACACTATTCAAGAATGAAGAATGGTGGAGATGATAAAGACCATAGAGCAATGGGTGGTAATCCTTGTTTGGAACAAACATTGGAATCATATGAGTTATGTTGTTTGGTGGAAACATTTCCTGATAACCACGATGATTTAGAGGATTATAAACGAACACTAAAATACGCTTATTTATATGCAAAGACAGTAACTCTTGGTAGAACACATTGGAGTGATACAAACAGAGTGATGTTAAGAAACAGAAGAATCGGTTGTTCAGTTAGTGGTGTTGCTCAATTTATCACACATAGAGGATTAAATGAATTAAAAGAATGGTTAGAGGGTGGTTATAATACTATTCAAGAATGGGATGATGTATATTCAGATTGGTTTGCAATTCCAAAATCAATCAAAACCACAAGTGTAAAACCAAGTGGAACCGTATCATTATTGGCAGGTTCAACACCAGGTTTACATTATCCTGAATCAAGATTTTACATTAGAAGAATTAGGTTATCAGTTAATTCCGAACTAATAGAACCTTTGAAAAAGGCAGGCTATAAAATTGAGCCTGCCTTTGGTTCAGAGGATTCAACATTAGTAGTTGAGGTGCCAGTTGATGTAGGTGAGGGAATCAGAACAGCAAAAGAATTATCTATTTGGGAACAATTCTCATTGGCCTCATTCCTACAAAGACATTGGGCAGATAACCAAGTAAGTTGTACCGTAACATTCAATCCTGAAACAGAGGGAGATGAAATACCAAATGTATTGAATTATTTCCAATATCATTTAAAAGGTATATCACTACTTCCACGACACGATTGGGGTGCTTATCCACAAATGCCATATGAGGCAATAGATGAGAAAGAGTATAACAAACAAGTTAAAAAATTAGGTAAGTTGAACTTTGGAGTGATTAAAAACGAAGAAGCAGAAATTGATAAATTCTGTAACAACGATTCTTGTGAAATACCAAGTTTGACTGGGGATAACGACGACCAAGAATATACAAATGGTTAAAAGATTCACATACCACTGGCAGACGACACACCAGTATAAAAATGTGTCATTCACAAGTAAACAACAAGGAGATGATTATGACATATCGTAATCTAATCGCATCAGTATTGATGATTGGTGGATTGTTCGCACAATCTATTAATGGTACAATTACTGATGTCGACAATAAACCGCTTGAAGGAGCTAATATTGTAGTTCTTGGAACAGATTTAGGTGGAGTATCAGATAATACTGGTGCTTTTTCTATTGATGTTTCTAATGGAACTTATGATGTAACAGCTTCTTTCATTGGTTACTCTTCAATAACTAAATCAATAGTTGTTGAGGGTATCACTACATTAAACTTCGTATTGGATTTTGATGTAGTTTCCTTATCAGATGTTGAGGTGTTAGCATCTCGTGCATCTGAAACAACACCTGTGGCTTATACTAATGTTGATAAAGAAGAAATGGAATTGAGATTAGGTTCTCAAGATATTCCAATGATTCTTAACACAACACCATCAGTATATGCTACTCAACAAGGTGGTGGTGCGGGTGATGCTCGTATCAACATTCGTGGTTTTAATCAAAGAAATGTTGCAGTGATGATTAATGGTGTTCCCCAAAATGATATGGAGAACGGATGGGTTTACTGGTCTAATTGGGATGGAGTAGGTGATGCTACATCTTCAATTCAGGTTCAGAGAGGTCTATCAGCTGTTAATTTGGCAACACCTTCTATTGGTGGAACTATGAATATCATTACCGACCCTACATCTTTTGAAAAAGGTGGGAAGTTCAAACAAGAAGCTGGTGATGGTGGTTTTCTTAAAACTACTGTAAACTACAATACTGGTCTATTATTAAATGACAAGTTAGCTTTGAGTGGAACTATTGTTCGTAAAACTGGTGATGGAATTATCGATGGAACTTGGACTGATGCTTGGGCATACTACTTCGGTGGTTCATATGCCGTAAGTGATAAACAAAGGTTCGAGTTGTATGCAATCGGTGCTCCACAACGACATGGACAAAATCTATACAAACAGAATATTGCCACATACTCACAAGAGTTAGCTGGTAGTATTGATGGATATGATACTGATGCATTTGCAGAGGGTAACAAATTCTCTACTGAAGCTGGTAGATTGTTCAATCAAAATGTCGCACCAATTGACCCATCATATACAGGAAAACAATATTGGTATATGTATGGAGCGAGAACAACAAATAGATTCAATAGTAATTTCTTGAACGAAAGAGAAAACTATTTCCACAAACCATTAGTGAATTTAAATCACTTCTTAACATTAAATGACAAAGCTCGTTTGAGTTCTGTTTTTTATTGGAGTGGTGGTTCTGGTGGTGGAACAGGAACTTATGGTTCTTCTTTCAGAAAACCTGCAGTTGATGGAGAAAGATGGTACGCATCTTCACCGTGGACTTGGGATTGGAATGCAGCAATTGCAACTAATTCTAACAACATCGATGAAAACTTCTCAACAACAGAAAATCGTTCAAAAGGAATTCTTAGAAATTCTATCAACAGACAAAATACCTATGGTTTGATTTCAAAATTAAACTATGTAGTTAGTGATAATTTAGAATTACAAACAGGTATTGATTGGAGAACTGCTCGTATAGAACACGCTCGTGAAGTTCGTGATTTATTGGGTGGTGATTACTATGTTGATTATGCAGATAAAAATGCACCTGAAGGTAAAGTAGTTCGTTTAGGTGATGAAATTGCATACTTCAATGAAACAACCGTAGATTGGATTGGTGGATTTGTACAAGGTAATTACACTACAGAAAAACTAAATCTATATGGTATGGGTGGAATCTCATCTATTGAGTATTCTTATCAAGACCATTTTACAGTTGAAGATGAAGTGATTACAGCAGACCCAATCACTACTTACCAAGTTAAAGGTGGTGCATTATTTAATGTGAGTGATAATCTTGGATTATTTGTTAATTCAGGTTTAGTTGAAAAAGCTCCTATCTTAGATAATGTTATCTACTTTGATGGAACCGTAGCATCAGACCCAGCGAACGAAAAGTTCCTACATAATGAGATTGGTGCAAACTTCGGTACACAAAAACTTGGAGTTAGAGTAAGTGCTTACGATACTGATTGGCAAGATAGAAACCTTACAAAATCTGTAACAACAGGTCAAGGTTCATCAGGTGATACTGATATTATCTTCCTAAGAGGTGTAAATCAAAAGCACCAAGGTCTTGAAGTGGAAACCAAAGTGAAACCAAATGATATGGTTGAACTTGATTTCATCGCTTCATTCGGTAATTGGAAATTCGATGGAGATGCTGAGGGTACTTACCAAGAAAACGAGTATAACTCAGAAGGTCAAGTAATCGGATTAACCACTACTGAATATCAATATGCTCTTGACGGATTGTATGTTGGTGATATGCCACAAACATCTTATATCTTTGGTTTAACATTAAAACCATTAAAAGGTCTAAGATTACAGGCATTATACAAAACATATGATAAGAACTATTCAGATTGGTCGCCATCAGCTCGTGAATACGACGGAACAGGTGACGATGCCGATAGGGCACAAGTTTGGGAAGCTCCTGGCTACTCAAAACTTGATTTACACGCATCATACAAACTTCCAATCAAGGATTATGACATTTCCTTAACAGGTCATGTATTTAACGCACTTGATGAAGTATTTGTACAAGATGCTGTTGATAATAGTCAATACAATGGATGGGGTAGTAAACAACACTTACCACATAACGCAGAAGTATTCTTGGGAACACCAAGATATGCGAACATTGGAGTTACTATTAACTTCTAACTAATTTGGGCGGTTGAAATACACCGCCCATTTTACAAAAAAATTTAAGGTTTCAGATTATTTTAATCTATTTATATTAAAGAGGTTTTAATTGTACCAAGCAATACATTACGATAAAAGAAAAAATAAAATTCACATTTGGGATGATAAAAAAGGACATCTTATCGTCCCTTTCAAAAAATATGCTTATGTAAAAAATCAAACGGGCCTTCATTATACATTAGATGGAGATAAAGTAAAGAAAGTATATCAATGGGATAATGAAGATAAAAATGTTTTCGAAAGTGATGTTCCAATACCAACAAGATTTTTAGTTGATAACTATACAGATTCAGATGATGTAAGTGAGGGAATCAGAACTTTCTTTTTTGATATTGAGGTAGAGGTTGTGGATGGTTTTCCTGATGTGATGAAGGCCAATGAAAAGATAACTTCTATCGCGTTCTATGATGAAATGTTAGAAAAGTATTATTGTTATACATTAGATGAACAAAGTAAATTACAAAACTATGAAGATGGTGATGTGGTTGTTGAGTTGTTCAGAACAGAGTATGAGTTATTAACAAAGTTTTTCCAAAAGTATATAGAAATATCACCACACATTTTAAGTGGTTGGAACTCGGAGTTCTTTGATGTTCCATATCTTTACAATAGAAGTGTTCAAGTATTAGGTAAAGAAGTTGCAGATATGTTATCACCTATTCGTGATGTAATGTATTCAGAATATAAAAAGAAACATAATATTGCAGGTGTTAGTTGTTTGGATTATCTTCAGTTGTATCGTAAGTTCTCACCAATCCAACAATCAAGTTATCGATTAGATTATATCGGAGAAGTAGAAGTCGGTATGAAAAAGGTTGAGTATGAGGGAACACTAAATGATTTATATGAAAAGGATTTACAGACATTTATTGATTACAATATCCGAGATGTACGAATCTTGATTGAGTTAGATAAAAAGTTAGATTATATCAATATTGCTCGAGGTATAGCTCATCTCGGTCATGTTCCATATGAAGATGTTCATATGAGTTCAAGATATCTTGAGGGAGCAATCTTAGTCTATTTAAAAAAGATTGGAGTTGTTGCACCTAATAAACCACCAAGACCAAAGAAACTTGATAATGATAAATTTGCAGGTGCTTATGTTCAACCGCCACAAAAAGGTAGACATGAGTGGGTTTACGATTTGGATATTACATCAATGTATCCGAGTGTTATTCGTTCTCTAAATATCTCACCAGAAACAAAGGTTGGTAAAATAGAGGGTTGGGATGCAGAACAATTCTTAAATAAGAATAATAATAAAACTTATAGTTTACAAAATAGAAATGGTAAAGAAATTGATAAGGTTAATCATATTGAATTAAAAGATTATTTAGAAAATACAGGTGTTAGTATTGCATCTAATGGTGTTATGTATCGTACAGATAAACAAGGATTGATTCCAGCACTACTCACCAAGTGGTTCAATGAAAGAGTTGAAATGAGAAAACTTGTGAAGAAGTTTCATGAACAAGGTGATAAAGAAAAAGAACAATATTTTGATAGAAGACAATATCTACAGAAGATTCTATTGAATTCTTTGTATGGTGTATTAGGATTACCTGTATTTAGATTTTATGATTTGGATAACGCGGAGGCGACAACTCTCACTGGTCAAGCCTTAATTAAGTTCAGTAAGAAGATAACGAATCACTTTTATAATAAAGAGCTTGGTGATAATGATGATTATGTTATTTATATTGATACCGATTCCATTTTCGCCTCTGCTGTTCCATTGGTCAAGAAAAGATTTCCAAATGATAAGTTAAGTGAAACTATGATGACACAAAGAATTATGGAGATTTGTGGTGAGGTACAAGAGTTTTTAAATACAAGTTACAATTACTTTGCCAAGAAGTTCTTGAATATTGATGACCATGTATTTGATATTAAACAAGAGGTGATTGCAACTACAGGATTGTTCATTACAAAGAAACGATATGGATTACACATTATAAATGATGCTGGTAGAAAAGTAAATACGATTCATGTTAAAGGTTTGGATACGGTTCGTAGTAATTTTGCATTTGCTATGAAAGACTTATTACAAAATGTATTACAAGATATTCTTGCAAAAGTTCCGAAAGAAAAGATAGATGAAAGAATATCAGTATTCAAAAGAAATATGACATCATTACATTATGATGTAATGGCAAATCCAATCGGTGTAAAGGGTATTGGAAAGTATGAAGTGAAAGATGAAGATTCACCATTCAGTACATATAAAAAGGGTGCACCTGTTCATGTAAAGGCTGCAATCAATTATAATTCTTTATTAGAATATTGGTATGAGGGTAGAAAGTATGAAAAGATTAATAATGGTAGTAAAATTAAATGGGTGTATTTAAAAGAAAACGAGTTTGGATTTGATACCATAGCTTACAAAGGTTATGAAGACCCACCACAGATTTTAGATATGATTAAAAACTATATAGACCATAGTAGAATGTTTGAACAGGCAATGAGTAAAAAGATTGGTATGTTTTATGAGGCTATGGGATGGGAAGCCGTAGTTGATAAACAACAAAGTATTGAAAGATTTTTTTGATTTTCAAAATTTGTATATATATTTATATATACATAATAACACAATAGGAGAAAAAGGTTATGGACAAAAGTAAATTAAAACGATTCATCGACAAGTATTCACTTGGTGGTGAAATCAAATCAGTTAAATGGGTTAGTAATGGAGATAAACTAGCAACAAGATTCATCTCTGGTGATAAATCAGTTGTTGGTAGTGTTATTGTTGATAAATTTACTGGTATTGAATCATCTGATTTAGGAGTTTATAACACACCACAATTCTTATCACTTTTAAACATTATGGGTGATGATGTAGATTTTAAATTAACTTCATCAGGTGATAAATTTATTAGTGTGGATATAACAGATTCAAAATCAAAAACTTCAGCAAAATATATGTTGAGTGATTTATCAGTAATACCAACACCACCAGAACTTAAGAATCTTCCAAGTGATTGGGATTTAGATATTAAAGTTGATTCTAATTTTATTAACACATTTATTTCTGGTAAGGGTGCTCTTGCTGATACAGAATCATTTACAATTCTTACTAAAAATGATAAGGTAGAAGTTGTAATTGGTTATAGTAATGTTGCAACTAATCGTGTAACAATACCTGTAGAAGTTAGTGAGTACAAAGATATAGAACCTATTTCATTTAATGCAAATATGTTCTCTAATATCTTAAGTGCTAACAAAGAGTGTCAAACAGCTTCACTAAAAATTAGTAAAGATGGTTTAAGTAAAATCAATTTCAACATTGATGATTATTCATCAGAATATTATTTGGTGGCAACTCAACAAACTAATTAATGTATTTAGAATACTTTGATAAGTTCTTAAATATGGAACCATATCTTTCCATTGATGAGAAAGAGTGGGAGTATATTAAGAAAACATTCGATAAAGATGATGTAAAAGAATCTTTAGCAAAAGTCGCAATGACTTACGAGATACCTTATGCTGAAATTTCTGAAGAAGATGCCTTAAAGGATTTGAGAAAACTCAAAGGTATGAGACATAATGAAATATTAGTAGAGGGTGAATGGTTTGCTCGTGAGGGTTCCGAATATAGATATGATTTAACATTCGAGGGTAAACAACAATACTTTAGAAGAATCAATACAGGAAATAGTGCTAGTAATTATTTCCAACAAAAGAATCGTTGGAGTGTTGATGGTACAATTGCACCTGGTCCTGAACGAACTTGGGGTAGTGAAAAGTTTATGACAAGTTTAATGGGTGCGGCATATACATTAAAGTTACCAAGTATAAATCGTAATACATTTAGAACTATGATTGGATTAAGAAAGTATATTTGTTCTCAATTCAAACCAAATGTTGCCAAAGTATTATATGATAAATTAAATAGTAAAAGTATTTTAGATTTCTCTGCAGGTTGGGGAGATAGATTGGCTGGATTCTATGGTAGTGAAACAGGTGAGTTTTATTTGGGGATAGACCCGAGAAAAGAAAATCATCCTATCTATCATAAACAGGCAGAGTTTTATGAGAAACATAGAACAATGTTTGAAGTTGATAAAAAAACTTTATTCATAGAATCACCTGCAGAAGATTTTGAATATAAAGAAAATATGTATGATACCGTATTCACATCACCGCCATATTTTGGTGTTGAGAGATATAGTTATGATGATACTCAAAGTTGGGTTAGATATAAAACTATTGATGAGTGGAATGAAAAGTTCTTACAGAAAACATTGAAAAAATTATGGTGTTCTGTAAAGAGTGGTGGATATATATTAATAAACATAAGTGATGTTTACGCAAGTAGTGGTGCAAAACAAAAGAGATTAAATTCAAATGGAAAACAATGGTTAGAGATTTGTAATCCTATGAATGATTTCTTAAGTACCCTTAGTGATTCAGAGTATCAAGGTTGTATTGGTATGGAAATGGCTAAACGACCTAATAGTGGTGGAGCAGGAACTGCTTCAGATGATAGGTTCACCGAAGAATCATTAGAACTTGCGGAACAAACAAAAGAGAAAACATTTTGTGAACCAATTTGGATATGGAAAAAAATATGAGTGAAATAAAAAATTCTTTATGGGTTGAAAAGTATCGGCCTTCTTCACTTGACAACTACATAGGTAATGAACACCTAAGAAGTAAAGTCAAGTTATACCTTGAGAGTGGAGACTTACCACATCTTCTATTGTTTGGAAGAGCCGGTACAGGTAAGACCACTCTCGCAAAACTACTCGTTAATAATATAGATTGTGATTATCTATATATCAATGCATCTGATGAAAATAGTGTAGAGGTAGTTCGTGATAAAGTTAAGAACTTTGCTTCAACATTAGGTTTCAAAGATATGAAAGTGATTATCTTAGATGAGTGTGATTACATTACACCAAATGCACAAGCAGCACTTCGTAATCTTATGGAAACATTTTCACAAAAATGTAGGTTTATCTTAACTTGTAATTATGTTGAGAGAATCATTGACCCAATACAATCAAGGTGTCAATCATTTCAGATTATACCACCAGATAGAAAACAAGTTGCAGTTCACTTATCTAACATCTTAACTCAAGAGGGTGTTGAATCTAATATTGATGATATTGTAACAATAGTTAATGGTGGGTTTCCTGATTTAAGAAGAGTGATTAATGCTGCACAAAGACAAGTGGTTGATAACAAGTTAGTTATTGATGAGGGTATGAGTATTCAGAATGATTATAAGAACCAAGTATTAGAAATCTTGAAAACACAAGATAAAAAGAATTCGTTTAAAAACATTAGACAACTATTAGCAGATTCAAAAGTAACAGATTTTTCTGATTTATTTAGATTGTTATTTGATACCGTAGATGATTGGGGTAGAGGACATGTGGCAGAATGTATCTTAATATTAGCTCAGTATCAACAAAGTGATTCTGTAGTTGTGGATAAAGAAATCAACATCATGGCAATGTTCGTTGAGATAATCGGAAAGGTAAAGTGAGAAAAGGATTTTGTGTAGCACCATTCAGAAACGCAGAATTTTTTCATGATGGGAAAGTGTGGCAATGTGTATCTGGTGAATGGAGTGAACAATCTAAAAAATGGAAAAACGCTTGGATAACTTGTGGTCCAAGTGGTAATTCATTAGAAGATAAATGGGAAGATATTTGGAACGGAGAAACATCACAAAAACTTAGACAATCAATGCACGATGGAGATTTCAAGTATTGTGATTCTACTGAGTGTGGATTTTTAAATCGTTGGTACAATGATGATGTAGATGAAACCATTTACGATAATGGATACTTTCCAATTTATGATGAATCAACATATCATAAGTTATGGAATGCAAAAGAAATAAATCCAAATGGTGAAGAGAAATGGAAACAAATCATTTCAGAGAAAATGGTGAAGTTACCGTGGGGGCCAGAATGTGTTATATTCTCTCATGATAGAAGTTGTAATTTAAAATGTCCAAGTTGCAGATTGGATTACATACAAACTGAGGGTAAGGAAAGAGAGAAATCTGAAAAGATACAAGAAATAATTTTATGTGATGCAATGGATAACGCGAATGAGTTATACATTACAGCAAGTGGTGATGGATTTGGTGGTAAGTTTTGGAGAAATCTACTCAAATCAATCACAATGGAAAAATATCCTGATACAAGAAATCTACATCTACATACAAATGGAAATGGATGGACAGAGAAAAGATGGAATCAGTTAAGTAATCTACACGAGATTCCAAGAATTACTGCAGAAATCAGTATTGATGCATGTACAAAAGAAACCTATGATAAAATTAGATTGGGTGGTAATTGGGATATACTACAAGAGAACTTACATTTTATATTTACAAAGATACCTAATTTAGATTTTGTAAGAATGACATTTGTTACACAAGATAATAATTATAAAGAAATGAAAGGTTTTATTGAAATGTCGGATTACTTTCAAAAACTAAACGGAATGAAAACAGAAGTAAATTTTATACATATAAACAATTGGGGAACCTTTTCAGATTTAGTTTGGAAGATTAAAAATATTAATAATGAAGAGCATCCAAACTACGAAGATTTTAGAAGTGAAGTAGATAAAGTTAATTCACTTCGAGAACATTATAATAACTTAGAAATATTCACAAACTTTTAAAGGAGTTACAAATGAGTGAAAATAGAAAATACCAAGACCCACCACAACCAGTAGATATTAGTGATACAGAAACAATAACTTGTGAAGAATGTGGAAACGCATCTTTCATACAATCATTCTTTCTGAAAAGAATATCTGCATTAATGAGTCCAAATGGTAAAGAGGCAATCGTACCAATACAAGTATTTGCATGTGGTAATTGTGGTTCAATACCAAAGAACATGATGAGTCAAATTCAACCGAGTGAATAGTGTATTACAAAATAGATTTAAGTAATTACACACCACGAGAAACTCGTATTTATTTAGAATATGATAAGTATAATTTCAGTCCATATCAATTAGAAGCCATTGAAAAGGAATTAGATAACTTCCAAGATTCATTTGGAAAGCCTTGGAAAGAGTGGGATATATCTGATTTAAAACATAGATTAGAAAATAATTTCACATTTTATTTAATCGGTAATGGTAGAGATGGATTACCACTTCCAGTCATTGAGGGTTGGGCATTTATTGATTGGAATAGAGAGTATCCACATTTAAATAATCGTTATGTAACACCTGATTTTAGAAATAAAGGATTGGGTAGTGATTTAGTATGGTTAAGGTGTAATGAAGTTAAAAAACGAGGATTAGATACTGCCACAATACACATGGCTCATTGGAATACACCAGCTCATAGTGTGATGAAAGAAAATATTTTTACAGAAATTGATGATATTTGATATTTATAGATGTGAAGTTTTATAGGAATTAAGGAAAAAATATGTCGACACAAATAACAAGAACAAAAGAATTTATTAATTACATCACAGGAAGTGTAGGTGGTTGGCCATCATTATCCAATGCTGCAATTCTTGGTGGTATGGATTACATTATAGAAAGTGGTTCCAACGAAGTAAAGTTTGTAGAATTTAATACAAACATAGGAATAGTTGGTAGTTCAGCAATACAGACCGGTAGTTACTTTGATGTAATATCAGATTATGCAAATGAACAAGGATACACGACTTGTTACATCAATGGGTTTTCAGGTAAAAAACAAAATCCATCATACTTACAACAAGGATTAATTAGTTCAAGTTTTGCAAGACATGGAATATCAACAAATTTTGAATATAACAATAATTCAACACACACTTATTTTTCACAAAGAGGTCAAGCACAACACTCAGGTAGTTTTCATTTATTTTTTCAAACGCCTTGGTATTCAGATGATAATTTGTTAGATATTGTTAGTAGTTCTTTTGATAAAGATAATTTTAAAGATGTACTTAATAACTCACCATTTAGTTCTTCTTTGATACCAACATTTAACACATCATCTTATACACCGAATAATAATTTCCCAGATTATGTAGTTAAAGGTGCAACTGTAGATTCAAGTATTCAAACTAATGCAGTTGGATTTTACACATACAATTCAACAAGTTCAAGTTATCAAGATGCGGTAGATAATAATGATTTGATTGAACAATATGTTGTTCATAGTGGAAGTTACCGAGATGGAGAATCTTACTTGGGTGTAGGTAAAATAGATTTTATGATGACACCAGAAAAGATTATTGTGTTTGCAGATAGAGATGCTGGTAAATATATTAAACTAAATCCGACAACAACAGATAGTTGGGATTATATAGCACAAAGAGCAAAAACATCTGCAAGTGGTAGTTTAATTAAAATGTATGATGGTTCAACAAAACAAGTTCAAGATGTAGAAGTTGGAGATGTTGTTTTAAGTTATCAACCATATGGAATGCCAGATGAATCACAAGATTATTTATCCTATACCACAACAGATTTATCAGGTTCTACTACTCAAGGTTCAATTGTTACTAAAACAATGAAAACAGAAAATTACGGATATTATTTAATTAATGATAGTATTAAAGCACCTTATAATTTACAACAGGATAGTAGTGATATTAGATATTTTGTAAAACAAGGTGGAACTTGGTCATGGGCAACAACAGATAGTATTGAAGTTGGAGATTACTTTTTAGACCCAAATGGTGATGAAACAGAAGTTACATCAGTAACTCAAAATAATGGTGATGTACTTTGGTTCTCACTTGATGTTGAAGATATTGATACTTATTTCCAATCAAATATTTTAGTTCACAATATTCCACCAAAGTGTTTTGTAGCAGGAACACCAATCACTATGGGTGATGGAACTACAAAGGCTATTGAAAGAATTGAAATTGGTGATGAAGTTATGAATTATAATTTCAAAGATGAAGAAATTCAGACAGGTAAAGTTACCACGATTGATATGCCAGTTCACGCTGATATCATAGAAATAAGTTTTAATAGTAAAACCACTAAAAATACATTTGACCATCCTTATTGGGTTGTTGGAAAAGGTTGGAGTTCATATAAACCAGAGTGGACTAAAAAACGATATGATATAGAATCAAATCAATTAGAGGTTGGTGATAAGTGTTTAGAACTTCGTGATGGTAAATTAGTGGAAAGAGAAATTACAGATATTACGGAAGATATAAATCCAGTTCAAACTTATTCATTAGAAATAACAACAAATCATAATTATTTTGCAAATGATGTATTAGTTCATAATAAATTCTGTTTAATGGAAGACCAAGTTATCAACATGGGAGATGGTGTTTATAAAAGAATTGATGAGATACAATTAGGAGAAAGTATTTTACAATATGATGAAGAAAATGATGAGTTTAAAGAAGGTAAAGTAAATGTTATAAGAAAGAAACTACATGATAATTGTTATGGAATCAAAGTTGAAAGTGGACAAACAATTAAGGCAACTGATAACCATCCATTTTTATTAAGAGATAAGGGTTGGTCTACAATTGGTGAGAACAATCCAACATTTTTACAAGATGGTGGTGGTATTATAAAAGTTGGTGATTATGTTAGAGATTTAGATGGTTGGGTAGAAATTGTAGAAATCAATAGAATTGAGGGAGAATATACAACATATAACTTGTTAGAACAAGATTATGGAACTATTATTGCTCATGATATTGTAACTCACAATTCACCTTAACAAAAACTAAAAAGGTTGTTAATGATGGGAAAATATAAACATAATAATAATTTCAAGTATTCAATTCAAATACCAAATTTCTTTTCATCTGAAAAGTGTGATGAAATAATTAAACAAGTTACAGAGACAGAAGAACAGGTTGTAGGTTGTGTTGGTGATGAAAAGGGTAGTGTAATCATACCAGAAATCAGACAAACAAAAGAGTGGTACTTAACAGACCAACCACTAAATGATATGAGACCCGATAAAACTGCCAACGATTGGGGTTGGATACAAGAGAAAATGTACACGATTATTCAAATGGTAAATAAAGATATTTTCAAATTTGATATCAGAGGTTATCATGATGAATTAAAACTAATAGAATACCAAGATGGTGGATTCTATGGTTGGCACACAGATTTTAATGCAGGTTATTGTTCAGTAAGAAAGTTAGTAGGAATAATTCAATTAACAGACCCGAGTGAATATGAGGGTGGTGAAGTTCAATTTGGTATCCAAGATAAAGATACAAAAGAATGGTACACTATGGAGAAGAAAAAAGGTTCACTAACAATCTTTCCAACATTTTTATCACATAATGTAACACCAGTTACTAAAGGTAAACGATATGTAATTCAAGAATTATTTGTAGGAGACCATTTTAGGTGATTGAAAATAAAAATTTTGAATGGTACATTCACTTACCATTTTTAAGTGAAGCTCAATGTGATGAATTACTAACTCAAATAAAAAATGAAGGTGGTTGGGTTAGAGCAGATGTTATAAATCCAAACAAAAACAATGAAGTTTCATTTTCAAAGTACAGAGAGTTAGATGAACTCTATTTGAATGAAGAAAAAAATAAAGATATAAAGAATAATTATGATTGGGTTTTAAAGAAATTAGATACTATTGTTAGATTAACTAATAATAAAGTATGGAATTTCAATATAGAAAAAGCTTCAGGTGATTTTAGAGTTTTAAAATATAACATTGGTAACCAATTCAAATGGCATTCTGGTACAGACAAAGGATTTTTATCTTTAAATAAAATAACTTGTTTGATACAATTATCAGACCCCAAAGATTTTGAGGGTGGTGATTTACATTTTGCATTTCAAAATGACAAAGAAGAATTTTTTAAGTGTCCATACAAAAAAGGATATTTATTTATGTTTCCATCTTTTGCAAACCATATGGTTTCTGAACTAATAAGTGGAGAACGATATATTATGAGAGAAACATACATAGGAGACCATTTCAGGTGATATCTAATGAAAATTTTGAGTGGTTTTTAGTTCGAGATAACTTTTTATCATCTCAAGAGTGTGATGATGAAATTAAGTTTATAGATAGTAATGTAAACAAAGATAATTTTGTTTGGGGTAAAGATTGTAAAAATGTTGAGATAGAAAATGAAAAGTTATTAGATAAGATATGGAAAGTAATAAAGATATCTAATACATTAGTTTATAATTTTGATATATCAAAAATACAACACTCGTGTGGTAAGTTATATCCAGTAGAATCATTTGTTGAAGATGATGTTCTTCATTCGGATTTTGCAGCAGGAGATGGAAAGGTTGTTAATAGTTGTACTAAATTATCTTGTGTAATATTTTTAAATGATGATTTTGAAGGTGGTGGATTACAGATTTGGAATCAAACGATTGAAGCAAAAAAAGGTAGATTAGTTATATTTCCATCGTTTGCAGCACATAAAGTTTTACAATTTAGTAAACATGATAGATATAGTTTAATAACTTTCATAGAAGGAAATACTTTTAAATGAGATATAAAAATATAAACATGGAAGAGTTGAAGATAAACCAAGATTTTAGATGGTTTATTACCAAACCTAATTTCTTTTCAAAAGATGATTGTGAATATATGATAAAACATATAGATAAAAATTCATCAAGAAAGAAAGGGCATTATGTTCAAAACTTAGAAGATAGGACAGTAATGGATGACAATGTTTGTATGTTAAATATCAGTAGAACGGATGAACAAAAGTATCTTGATAAGTTTTGGAGTGCAATACAAATTGCAAACATAACAACATTCAAATATAATTTAAGTGGAATATTTGAAAATAGATTACAGGCACATAGATATGATGTAGGTGATTGGTATAATCCACATTCGGATTTCCACTCAATACAAAAGTTTAGTTCAGTAAAACTAACTTGTATTGTATTTTTAAATGACCATCGAGATTATGAGGGTGGAGAGTTTAGATTGTTTGATGGAACAATAGTAGAACCTGAAGTTGGAAAATTAATTATACATCCATCATTTGCAGGACACGAGGTAAAACCAGTTACAAAGGGTGAGAGATATTCTTGTGTTTGTTGGGCAGTAGGAGATACATTCGTATGATACAAAATGATAATTTTAAATTTGTAGTACATAAAGAGAATTTTTTATCTGATTCACAATGTGATAACTTAATAAAATATTTGGATGAAGTGAATCCAAATGATTCAGAACTTGCAGGAAAGTATGATGAAAATATTTTAAATAAAAAAGTTCGTAATAATAAAGAAGTTATATTCAAAGATGATACCTTAAACAATAAACTAAAAATGGTTTTTGAATTATCAAACTTATCCATTTGGAACTTCGATATACAAAAAATGGAAGATGTAAAACTTTTAAAGTATGGTGTTGGTGGTAAATATGAATGGCATACTGATTGTGGTTCTAAAAAAACTTCTAAGAGAAAACTAACTGCCATAGTTCAGTTATCAGATGAAACAACATATGAGGGTGGAAATTTAGAATTTGGAATCACAGAAGATTCAGGTGAAAAAAATTATACCGCAACAAGAGAGAGAGGGAGTATCACAATATTTCCCGCGTTTTTATCACATAGAGTAACACCAATCACTAATGGAACTCGTTACTCATTAATAACTTGGATGTTAGGAAATGCATTTAAATAAAGTATTAGTATTAGGTTGTAGTCGTAGTGGTACAACAGAATTTTGTAAAACACTACAAGAAGTTTCATCAAAGAAATTTGTATGGGAGTTTGGATTTGATGATAATATCTATAAATTAGTTAGTAATTTAGGTATTACAGAATTTTTAGATAGAATTTACAAAGATAAAAATACTCTTGGAATAAAATATGGTGTTTATCCACAGAAAAAAATACATTTAGATTTGATAGATTATCATGATATTGTTTTTTTCTTATCAAGAAGAAATGTATTTGAACAGGCAATTTCATTAAATTTAGCAAAAAGAACGGATAAGTGGAGACCAATAGATTTTGGAGTTGAAACATTTTCACAAAAAGAAAAAGATGAATACAACAAGTTAAAAATTGAAAAGATTGAGGTTGAAGATATAAAAAAGGATATACAAGGTATTAAAGAAACATCAATCAAGGTTATTGATTATTTAAAAAATCATAATAGTTCAAGAATATTATTTTATGAAGATTTATTTGGGTTCTTTTCAGGTGTAAAATTAAATACAAAAGAGAACTATAAAAACATAGAGAATTGGGAAGAACTAAAAAACTTTTATGAAGAGAATAAAGGTTTTTGTCATTTTGATAATAGAGGAGAAGATGAGAAATTTTGATACAGGTTGGAAGATAGGGCCAGAGTATGATTTAATAAAGTTAGAGAATGATTTGATTACGGCAGAAACTCATGGTAAGTACGAAGATGGAGCATTTGGACATTGTATATCACTACCAAGTGTGAATAATTTTAATGGTATTTACAAAACTGCATATCAAAATGAACCATGTACAGATATTCTAAGTAAAACACCTTACTTTCAAGAAATATACAATAGTTTTGAAACAGAAGTAACATCATTCAGATTAATGAGAAGAAAGGCAGGAACATCATATGGTATCCACAATGATAAAGATATGGGTGATGATATAGTTAGATTTCAAATACCAATAAAAACAAATAACCACTGTTGGTTTGCAATTACAGATGAAGAATTAGAAGAGGAATGGACAGAAGAAAATTCCTACACACTTTATACATTTAATAAAAGATTTAAACCACGATTTAAAAACTTTAGAATGATACCTGCACACATACATACATTTAATGTAAGATTGAATCATACAATGTTTAATGATGGTGATACTGATAGAATCACATTGTTGATTGATTTGAAAAAAAATGAGTGGGTTGATAGATTTATTGATGGTTTCAAAAAACAATAACCTATTTATATAAAAGGTTCTAAAATGTCTAAGAGTTTATTCGACCACATAAAACAAATAACAAATGTACAAAACACTTTGTATTGGGATTCTCTCGATGAGGGTGATAAGAAGACTTGGTCTAATTACATGGTTCATCGTTTTCTAAGTATGAAATCAGAGTGGTTACAAGTTGTGAATGAAATACAAAAGTATTGGGAGTTGGCTCCTAAGAATGTGTATCAGTTTTATATTGATGTGATTCCAAGAGGTAGAACATTTTTAAGATATGTTAAATCAAAAAAGAAATCTAAAGTTGAGAAGTGGGCAATGGAACACTTAACAGATTATTTTGAGTGTAGTACAAAAGAGGTTGAGGATTACCTTGATATCCTAACAAAAGAACAAGTTACAGCAATCATAATGAAATATGGTGTTGAAGATAAACAATTAAAAAAAATATGGAGTAAGTAATGGCAAATAATTTCAGAAATGAAGAAAAGTTTTACCTACAAGAAATTGAATGGGGTGTTAATTCGAAAACCAACACCACTTATATGAATTATGAGTTTGATATAGATAGTTTATATAGTACGATATTAAAATTAGATTATCTACAAAGATGTAATCCAGGTACAGATATTAATTTAAATATTGCCTCATATGGTGGTGATGTTTATGCAATGTTAGGGTTAGTGGATTATATCAGAGGATTAGATGTAAAGGTAAACACACATTGTGTTGGAACTTGTATGAGTGCAGCTGCAGTATTATTGGCAAGTGGTACAGGTACGAGAACAATGTCTAAACATTCTACAGTCATGATACACGAGGGTTCTACATTTGAGGCAGGTAGAAATACTGATGTTAAAAAAGGTGTGGAACACATTAGTGAGTTACAAAAAGATATAAATAAGTTATTAGAAAGTGTTACTAAAAAAGATTCAAGATTTTGGACTCGAATCCAAAGAAACGATACTTACTTAGATTCAGAAAAGTGTTTAGAGTATGGTATTATTGATGAAATTAAATAAAAAGCTTGACACTTATATTAAAAAAGTGTTATATTCTAACATAATAAATTGGAGAAAAATATGGTAAAGACTATTAAAGAGAGCTCTACATTAGTCATTGATGATGTCGGACAAGAATATGACCCGAATCAAACAGATGTTATTGGGTATATGGAAGAAAGTTATCCTGAAATGACGGAAGAGTTCAAAACAATACAAAGAGAACAATATGAATTATTCCTACATAAACAATTCGATTATGGGCCACAAAACATTGCAGTAGGACAGGAACTAAAAAACGATGAAGAAAAACGATTATCCTTGATGGGTATCTGGTTTAGGATTAATGATAAAGTAGAGAGAATCAAAACTCTTATCATGAGAGGTGATGATGGTTCTTTAGAGAATGAAGGTTTGGTAGATAGTTATTCAGATATCTCAAACTATGGAGTGATGGCACAAGTAGTAGCGAGGGGTAAATGGGCAAAATAGGAATAGTTGGACAGGGTTATGTTGGTACTGCTATTAAAGTAGGATTTGAATCACATTATGATTTACACACTTATGATAAATTTGATTTAGGTAAATCCACTTTACCAAATTTAAAAGATTTAGTTGAAGAGTGTGAAGTTATATTTGTTTGTGTTCCTACACCAATGAGAAAAGACGGAACTTGTTTTACAGGTATTGTAGAAGAAGTGATTAGAGATATTGATGGATATGTTTATGATTCGGGTAGAACAGAAAAACCTATTGTAGTAATTAAATCTACGGTTCCACCAGGCACTACGGATTATATGAATAAGAACTATTCAAATGTTACTGTGATATTCAATCCAGAGTTCTTAACAGAAGAAAACTTCTTGGAAGATTTCAAGAATCAGAAAAGAATTATATTAGGTGGTAATAGAGTTGGAACTAATAAACTTAGACAAATCTATTCTAAAGTATTTCCACAGGCAACTATCGTGAAGACAGGTAGTAAAACTGCAGAGATGACAAAGTATTTTATTAATAATTTCTTGGCAACTAAAGTATCATTTGCAAATGAGATGAATAATATATGTGAGCAGATTGATATTGATTATGATAAAGTTGTAGAGTATGCAACTTATGATGAGAGACTTGGTAAATCACATTGGGCAGTACCTGGTCCTGATGGTGATTATGGTTATGGTGGACATTGTTTACCAAAAGATTTAAGTGCGATTATCAATCAATTTGAAACATATGGATTATTAGAGGCAGTTGAAAATGTTAATGACCAAGTTCGTGATAATCGTGATTGGGAAGAAATGAAAGGAAGAGCTATTATAGATGAATAAAATTAGTTATTCACAATTTTCACAATGGGACAAGTGTCCACATATGTGGAAGTTAAATTATGTAGATAAACTTGGAACATTTACTGATAATATTTATACGGTCTTTGGAACGAGTGTTCACGAAACTATTCAAGCATATTTAGTTTGTTATTACGAAAAAACTATCAAAGAAGCTGACAATCTACCATTAAATGAAATTCTAAAATATAGAATGGAAGAAAACTTCAAAAGTGCTAGAGAACAAAATGATGAATTAGAAATCACATTAGAGGAAATGAAAGAGTTTTTTCAAGATGGTTTGAATATTATTGAAGAATTTAAGAAAAGAAAGTCAGGATACTTTCCAAAAAAGAATACAGAATTAGTAGGGATTGAAATGTCTCTTGGGTATGAACTACCTAAAAACATTGAGTTTAGGGGTTATATTGATGTAGTTATTCATAATAAAAAGACTGGTAAAGTTAAAATCATTGATATCAAAACTGCAACATATGGTTGGAACAAATATCAAAAGGCTGATAAGAATAAAACAGCTCAATTATTATTGTACAAACAATTCTTTTCAAAGGAAAGAGATGTTGCTATTGAAAATATAGAAGTTGAATATTTAATATTAAAGAGAAAGTTATATGAAAACTTAGCTTATCCACAAAAGAGAATACAAACTTTTGTACCAGCAAGCGGTAAACCAAGTATTAACAAAGTTATAAACAGATTACAAAACTTTATGGATGATTGTTTTGATGATAATGGAGAACACATCATAAAAGAATATCGTAAAGAAGTTTCAGATAAGAATTGTAAGTATTGTGAGTTTAGAAATAAACCAGAACTATGTGATAGGAAAATGATATGATAACACCTACTTTAAGAGTTTATATGCCAGATTTTATCTATACAGATAGAGAAGATGAAGTTATAGAAAAACTTACAGAGTATGGAAATTCCGCACCAAATCTAAAATTATATTTGTGGTATAATCAAAACGATAAAGTTAATCCAAAAGATTTTTTAGTCAAGTGGGATAGATTACCACACAACAATTTCAAAACAATCATCAGAAATAATTTTTTTGATTTACAAAGAGATTTTATTTGGTATGATATTATTCCAACAAGAATTTATAATGCTAATCACATTCACTACTCAAGATATAGTTGGGTGTATGGTGGTGGAGCTGAACACATACTTAATGGGTTAGAAGAATTCAAAAAAACATACGAGTTTGTAACATCAGATAAAGATAAACCTAAAAAAAGACAACAAAAAAGAAATGACGATGAGAGTAGCAATTATAGGGAGTAGGAGTTACACTAACTCAAGAAAAATAAAAGATTTTATTTTCAAGTTAAAAGAAAAATTTGGAGATGAATTAGAAATAGTAAGTGGTGGACAAAAAGAAGGTAGTGATGGATACGCTAAAAAGTTCTCTTTAGATTTTGATATAAAGTATTCAGAGTTTCCACCGAAACATTATCCACATAATATACATTGTGTTAAAGAAAGTTTTAACTACGGGAAACCATATCAAGTGTGGTATTTTCATCAAAGAAACAAAGAATTAATTGAATATAGTGATAGAATAGTAGCGTTTTGTTCCAATGGTGTGGTTTCAAAGGGTACATTAAGTGCTTTGAAACATGCAAAAAAAGTTGGAAAAAACTATATTATTATTGATTAGTTATATATTTATATATAAGTATATACATATTATAAGGAAATAAGTTATGAGTGAACAATTAAAACTAACTTCGGTTAAGGTTATAACTGAGTTATATAAGAAATTCAAAAATGAAACGATAGATAATGAATTCTCTCTACAAAAGTTAGTAAATAGAACTCTTGATAAGTTTGTTTATGATGAAGAATTTAGGCAATCTATTTTAGAACATCAAAATCTTCATCAAAGTGGAAGTAAATTTTAATTAAACAATAAGGGTTACAAATGACAGAAGTAAAACTACCTAAACTAAAATCGGTAAATATAGAGAAAACTCTTTATAGAGAGAAGAAGAAAATATTATTATTATCAGATGATTTGAGAATGTCAAGTGGTGTAGGAACTATGTCCAGAGAGATAGTATTAAACACTATTGATAAATATGATTGGGTACAAATTGGTGGAGCTATAAAACATCCTGAAGAAGGTCAAGCTTTTGATATAAGTAATGATTTGAGAAAAGAAACAGGTGTTGCAGATGCTTATCTAAAAATTTATCCAACAAGTGGCTATGGTAATCCTGATTTATTAAAACAAATCATGGAAATAGAAAAACCAGATGCAATCTTACACTATACAGACCCAAGATTCTGGCAGTGGTTGTATAACATGGAACATGAAATCAGACAGAACATTCCAATTTTCTATTACAATATTTGGGATGATTGGCCAGCTCCACAATATAATGAAAATTATTATGAGAGTTGTGATTTAATTATGAACATTTCTAAACAGACTGTTGCAATTGTAGATGAAGTTTGTAAAAATAAACCAAGAACAGATTGGGATTCAACATATGTTCCACATGGAATTAATGAAAATAGTTTTTATCCAATAACAGAACAAGAAGAATTATTGGAAATGAAAAAATTTAAAAATCAATTGTTAGGTAATCGTCCAAATGATTTTGTTTTACTATATGTGAACAGAAATATCAGAAGAAAAATGGTTGGTGATTCGTTATTGGCATTTAAAGAATTTGTCAATCAATTACCTGAAGATAAAAGAGATAGAGTTACTTATGTAATGCACACTCAACCAGTTGATGATAACGGAACTGATTTACCAAGATTGATTGAACATTTAATGCCAGAGGTTAATGTAGTTTTTTCACACCAAAAACTTGATAACAAACAAATGAACTTCTTGTATAATATTGCAGATGTAACTATGAATCTTGCAAGTAATGAGGGATTTGGATTAGGAACTTGTGAATCATTGATGGCAGGAACACCAATCATCGTAAATGTTACGGGTGGTTTACAAGACCAATGTGGATTTAAACTCAATGATAAGTTCTTAACATCCGATGATTACAAAGAAATTAAATCACTTCATGATTGGAGAAAGTGGGAAAACAATGAAGAATTAACTTGGGGTGATTGGGCAAAACCAGTTTGGCCTCGTTCAAGAGCTTTAATGGGTTCAGTTCCAACACCATATATTTTTGATGATAGATGTGATTGGGTAGATGCATCTAACAGATTAAAAGAGTGGTATGATATGGATAAAGAAGAAAGAAGAAGATGTGGAATCAAAGGACACTATTTCGTAAAGAGTGATGATTCAAACATGAGTGCTCGTAGTATGGGTGGTTTATTTATACAACATATGGAAAGAGCATTTGAAAAATGGACACCAAGAAAAAAGATTAATGTTTATAAAGTGTGAGGGATAAATGAGTAAACAATTAGTATTAGTAACAGCACCAGTTGAAACTCGTAGTGGATATGGAAACCACTCAAGAGATATTGTAAGAGCTTTAATTGATTTAGATTATGATGTAAAAGTTAATTCAGTTCGTTGGGGAGTAACACCTAAAAACGCTCTTGAAAAAGATAACAAGGTTCATCAAGAAATATCAAAAAGGATTTTAAAAACAAATTCATTAGAAAGACAACCAGATTTACATTTACATTTAGTTGTACCAAATGAATTTCAAACAATAGGTAAAAAGAATGTTGGTATGACAGCTGGTATTGAATCAACAATCCCACCAGTAAAATGGGTTGAGGGAATGAATCGTATGGATATGAATATTTTAACTTCTGAATTTTCACGACACGGATTCAATGAGGCAGTTTTTGAACAGAAAGACCAACAAGGAAATAAAGTTGGAGAACTTAAAGTTAATAAACCGATGGAAGTTTTATTCGAGGGTGTAGATACTGATGTTTATTTTTCCACTACAAAAATTTCTGATGAAGTTAATGAAGTGTTTGATGAAATAGATTCAGATTGGAACTATTTATTTTGTGGTCATTGGTTACAAGGTGGATTAGGACAAGATAGAAAAGATACTGGTATGTTGATTAAAGTATTTTTAGAAACATTTAAAGATAAAGAAAAACAACCAGGATTAATTTTAAAAACAAGTGGAGCAGGATTCTCAGTTATCGATAGAGAGGATATACTTAAAAAGATTAGAATGATTAAAAAGGATGTAAAGGGTACAAAACTTCCACCAATTTATTTAGTTCATGGAGACTTTACAGATAATCAAATGAATGAATTATATAATCATCCAAAAGTAAAAGCTCACATTACTTTTACACATGGTGAGGGATTTGGTAGACCACTATTGGAGGCAACTCAAAGTGGTAAACCAATTATTGCACCAGGTTGGAGTGGACATTTAGATTTCTTAAATCCAAATTATTCCACATTATTGAACGGAAGTTTAACAAAAGTACCTAAAGAAGCTTTCCCTGGTGATATTTATTTTGAGGGAGCACAATGGTTTACTGTGAACTACCAAGATGGTTCAAATTGTATGGTTGATGTTTTTACAAACTATGAAAAGTATTTAATTAAAGCAAAACAATTAGAAGTATTTTGTAAGAAACAATTCAGTTACGAAAAGATGAGAGATAAGTTAAGTGAACTTATTAAACCATTATTGGATTCAGTTCCACAGAAAGTTGAATTAAAATTACCTAAATTGAAGAAGGTAGGAGAGTAAGATGGCAGAAACAAAAATAACTTGTCCAGTATGTTTTAATGAAGATAGATGTTTTCATGATAAACAAGTGGCAGAAGATACAAAAAAAGAGTTTAGTTCTTATATGTGTTTTAATTGTGGATACACAAGTAATTCATCATATACTTGGGATTCACCAGAACTAAAACAAGCTCAATTGGGTGCAACACAATTAATGAATGATGTTGCATTATTTGATGATGATAGAAATATTATGTGGTTTCCAAGTGTATTGAACATGGGTAAATTAGGAATGATATATCCTGAGGGAACTAAAAATAATTGGGTGTATAAATTAGCAGAAGTTAGAAAACTAACTGATAAAGAGAAAAAAGATTCTAAATATGAAGGTCATGATATGATGTTGGATGTAGATAATTCTAAAACATTTGGACAATATGAGTTCTTAGATGCATGTAAAGAGATGGGTATCATTAAGGAATTAGATTAATGGGATTAAAGAACACTTCTTGGCCATTAGTAGAATCAGGACAAATAGTTAATTTCATCTATAAAACAAAAGGTGAAAAGAGGGGAATGAAAAGAACTGTTTTGATTATTCATCCTGATTATAAATTTATCAAAAAAACTACAGGAAGAGTTAAACGATATGTTATTGGGTTACAATTGCATGTTTTTGGAGAACAACCAATTAAAAAAAGTGAATTAAGAAGAATGTTAAAAAGAATAAGTGGTGCGGTGGGAGAAAAAACTGCATTAGAAATGAAAGAGGGAACAATTCAAGCAAATATTCCTGAAAGATTTGAGAGGAATCGAGAGGATGTTGCAAGATTATATCGTAAAATTAAACTTCTTGTTGGTAGAACGGATGTTTGGAGAAGTTATGATAGAAGAGAATGTTTAAAGAGAAGAGTTTATCTTGAAACAGATTATGATAGATTACCAAAAAGATTGGTGGATGAATTATTAGAATCACAAACTACACAATTACAAGATAAGATGGAGATGGAATAAGATGACCATTAGTTATAGTATTACTTGTTATAACGAACATAGAGAATTAGATAATTTATTATATCATTTATCTCATCATATTAGAAATGAAGATGAAGTAATAGTTATCAGAGATACATCAAAGGTTGGAGAAAAAAGTATTGTTCAAGATGACTTCTATGCATTGGATAAAGTGTTAGAAAAATATGAATATGGTGGATATTTTAGAGAGTTTAAAGTACATGATTTTCATTTTAATAAAGATTTTTCTAAACTAAAGAACTTCGCAAAATCAAAATGTAGTGGTGATTATATATTCTCTATTGATGCAGATGAAAAACCAAATGAAATACTAATCAAACAATTACCAACAATATTAGCTATAAATGAAACAGATTTAATATGGGTTCCAAGAATCAATACCGTAGAGGGTATTACAGATTGGCACATAAAACATTGGGGTTGGAGAGTAACAGAAAAAGGTTGGATAAACTTTCCAGATTATCAAGCGAGAATATTTAGAAACTCAGATGAAATAAAATGGGTGAAACCAGTTCACGAACACATTGATGGGGCCAAAACATATTCTCATTTACCACCACATGAAGAATTAACTTTAGAACATAAAAAAGATATTAGAAAACAAGAGTACCAAAATAAATTATATGAAACAATATTGTAGGAGATGAGATGTTAAATATAGAAAGTATTGACCAAGTGTTTTATAAAGTAGTTAATTCAGATGAATGGAAAGAACTACAAGATAAGTTTAATGAAGCAGATGACATTTATGTTTTAGGACATGGTGGAAATCTTGCAGTTGCAGACCACGCAGCTATTGATATATCAAGATTGAGTAATGGAACAAAAAATGCACAATGTCCTGGTAGTGGAACATTAGTTACATCACTAATCAATGATACAAACTTTGACCAATGGATGGTTCAATGGTTGAAAATGGTAACATCAAGTAAAACAGAATCTCAAATGAAAAAATCTTTAATCTTAGGATTCTCATCATCAGGAACTTCAAGAGATATTATTAAGGCATTACAATGGGGTTATTCAAATGATATGATGTTAGGTTGTATAACCGCAAAACCATTAATTGAAAGTGTTCCAAAAACATCAGAAGTACAATTAGGAGTTGAGTACTACCACACTTCAGAAGTGTTATCATTATTATTACAATACGAATTAACACATGGTAGTGGAAAGGTTTGTCCGCCAATTGGTGGTAATAAACCAGAGGATATTGCACACTACAATAGTAATAGAGAAGTTCGTGAGATTGGATTCAAAGATGAACTGAAAAATATTGCAGTAGATTTTGATGGTGTGATTCATAAAAATTCAAAAGGATATCATGATGGAACAATTTATGATGAACCTATGGAAGGCTCAAGAGAATCATTAGAAAGATTATCAAAGGATTATGATATTGTTATCTTTACCGCAAAAGCAAAACCAGATAGAGGATTAGTAAATGGTAAAACAGGAACACAATTAGTTTGGGAATGGTTAGAAGAACATGATATGGCACAATTTGTAACCAAAGTTACAGCAGAAAAACCAAGAGCAGTTCAATACATTGATGATAAAGGAATTCAGTTTACATCATGGGAAAAGTATTGGGGGGAAAGTGAATAGAATAACTGCAGTAGTTCCAACAAGAGCTGGTTCTGAAAGAGTAAAGAGTAAGAACACACGACCATTTGCAGAAAAAAGTTTATTAGAATATAAACTACTAACTTTAATTAAGTTACAAGAATCCGGTTTAATTGCTGATATAGTTGTTAATAGTGATTGCGAAGAATCAGCAATGATAGCTGAACAATACGATGTAAGATTTATTGAAAGAGAATCAGGATTAGCAAGTTCAGATGCTCCAATAACTTCATATTGGAGAGATGTTTTAATGAATACAAATACAGAACATTCTATGTTGTGTCAATGTACAAGTCCATTAATCACTTATGATACTTACATAGATGCAATTAATAGTTATAATGGTAAATCATTGATTGGTGCTGATGAAATTAAAGATTATATTTGGAGGAATGATAAACCACTAAATTATGATTGGCCAAATCATCCAAAGAGCCAAGATTTATCTGAGAAGTTTTATAAATTAAATTTTGGTATTGTGATTATTTCAAAAGAAGAATTTAATAAATACAATAATATTAAAACACCAGATAGTGATTTATTTTCTATACCTATAGATGAGAGACTTGATATTGATAACATGGCAGAGTTTGAATTAGCAGAATCTTATTATGAAAACATTTAATTTTTCAGCGGAATTTACTTGGAT
>Ga0181575_10000496_pt1 | contig 28549 bp, 40 predicted proteins | sample 101ome_23_FD_145599 | JGI IMG/M metagenome (GOLD analysis project Ga0181575, IMG submission 145599) | Coastal salt marsh microbial communities from the Groves Creek Marsh, Skidaway Island, Georgia - 101411CT metaG (spades assembly) | ecosystem: Environmental > Aquatic > Marine > Intertidal zone... | reverse complement strand
CCAGTAACCGATGTTTACCCAGACGAGTACGCATTTGTTGATGAGCCCGAGCCTGAGCCCGAACCGGAGCCTGAGCCGGAGCCCGAACCGGAGCCTGAGCCTGAGCCTGAGCCCGAACCCGAACCCGAACCCCCAGCCAAATCTCAGAAGGTAATCAAAGAACGAATTGACATTCTCACCGAATAAAAAAATTTGTTAACTATATATAAACTATGATGAAAGGTCGCACTCAGCAAATCTTGATGCTCGCTGCCATCGCTGTTGTCATCTATCTTCTTTGTGTCATGAACAAATCTTCCAATTATTCCATCACCGAGAAGGAGTACAGTGTGTTTGGCTCTAGCGCCACCACTGGTCCCTCCACCGCTACTATCGGTATGCAGAAGGGTACCGGTCTTGCGTCCTCTCTTCTCCCCCGTGAGGTTGCCTCCAAGGAGGATTTCGGTCAGTTCGCTCCCGAGGATGTTCTCAAGGGACAGAACTTCCTTGAGCCACGCGCCCAGGTTGGTTACCCCGAGACTATTGGTGGTGCCCTCAGGAACGCGAACCAGCAGATCAGGGCTGATCCTCCCAACCCAAAGCAACCCTTTGTTTGGAACAATTCCACTATCACTCCTGATACCATGCAAAGGGGTCTCTGTGCTTAAAGATTAAAAAACAATAATCATTAAATGACCTCTGTACCGAACGAACTGAGTGAGAGCGTTTCTAAGCTCGTAGAACTTACTAAACAACTTGCCGAAGCAAAATCTGATATCAAGGTCCTTAATCAGGAAGAGAAGCGTCTTAAGGAGAATGTGAAGAAACACATGCAGGAACAGGGCATTGATACCATTAACCTACGGAAGGGGAAGATCAGTATTCGTAAAAGTGTACGGAAGGCTGGTATTAATAAGGATGCTGTGAAGGAGGGGCTTAGCAAATTTTTCAGTGGTGATGAAGCGAAGGTTGAAGGGGCTTTAAACGCGATTACGGATAATCTTAAAGTCAAGGAATCAACTTCTCTTTCGTTAACCGGTATAAAAGATAAGCCCGTAAAAGAAGATAAGTAGAAATACAATGGTTTGGAGCCAGTACGTCGACGAAGCTACCATCGGGTTTGAAACCCATGACAGTGACGACGATGAATTTAACATCGAAAACACTCCTCTGAATATCGAAGACTGGGAAGTCGAATACTCAGATGAACTTCACATGATGTGGAACAAGATTGACACTCTCTTGTATGACGCACATATCACTCACAAAGGCAAATTCTGTGACTTTGTTGAGTTTTGTTTTATGGAGCATGATCATATCCAGGAAAGGGTAACATGGGAATATGAGGAACAGACCAAATGGTATGAAGAACGTTTGGCTTACATTTGGCGTCATGTTAGACGCACAATCAATGATAATGGACTTCATGAAGAAATGATGAGGGGTGCAACATTAAACGATTTTTTAAATTATGCCAAAAATTATATGTGTATATGGTAAATGTTACCGGATATTACTACACAAAAAGTTGCCATACCTGCGGCCCTTTTTCTCGCACTGAGCCCCGGTATGGTGGTTACTACCGACGGCTCAAAACTGTCTTACATGAACCGAAAAACCGATCAAATGTCTGTTTTCTTTCACGCCCTCGTGTTCTTCCTGGTCTACAGTATGGTGGCCAAGGCTATGGGCTTGGTTCTCACACAGACCGATCTTCTCGTGACCACCTCTCTATTCCTTCTTCTCAGTCCAGGTCTTCTTCTCACTCTGCCTCCAGGTTCGAAGGGTGTGTACATGTCGGGAGAGACCAGTGTGGAATCCGTCATGATTCATGCGATCGTTTTTGCCGTAATTTTCGCGCTTTTACGTCGGCAATTTCCTCAATTCTACTAAGTAGGAAGATGAAGTATCTAGTCTTGGGTCCAGCGTCCATGGCGATATATTCACTCATAGGATGCCTAAAGGCCCGAGAATCTAGATTAGCGGATGTAAAAGAGATCTCGGGTTCTTCGGCTGGTGCAATTTTGGCATTATTTTTAGCATTAGGAATGTCTGTAGATGAAATTTTAGAAATATCCCTTAATCTAGATATCCCGAATTTCGTCAAGATACGTTTGGGTTCATTTTTCACTAAGTTTGGTTTTGTATCAATGTCTCCAATTCGTAAAAAATTAGTTGAAATCTGTGGGTGTGATCCAACGTTTCAAGAATTAGATATGAAAATATACATATCAGCATTTTGTCTAAATACCAATGAAACTGAGTATTTCTCTCGTGATACACATCCAGATATGAAGGTTATTGATGCTGTATGTATGTCTATGGCTGTACCTCTCATATTTGCGTGTGGAAACTATAATGGTAAGACCTACGTGGATGGTGGTACACAAGAGCAGTATCCAATCAATCCATTCTTAGATAAGAAACCACATGAAGTTTCGTGTGTGAAGATTAAGATGGATCGTATCTATCAGGAAAAGGTCGAAACACCTAAACAATACGTAGAGTGTTTAGTTCGTTCTTCACTCAAGAATAGGGTAGAGTATAATATACCAGTAGAGGTTATAGACATAAATGTTCGTGATACAAACGTGTTTAATTTTAACATGTCATATGAAGAAAAAGTAAAATTGTACAACATAGGGTTTAATTCTCCTTAGTACTTTTTTTTGTTAGTTTAATATAAATGACGGAAGCGTGTGACCCAGACGCTGACATAGAAACCCTCAGAAAAGCAATCAAGATGCAGACTGGGGAAGACCTTAAACTAACAAGAAAACAGATGTGTGATGCCTATAACAATATTAGTGGTGGGAAGTTACCCCTACCTCCTCTCGTTATGACTGCTGATCGTACGTATTTAGTCGATCGCGCATCACCACTCAAACATTTAGATTACGAGCTACTTTTTGATTCTGCCACGAAGCGCAATGATCTCAAAAGAATTGCTCGTAAGGTTGGTCTCACCTCTCAAATTGAGCAGATGACCAAAAAGCAGTTAGTTGATGCGATCGGAAAGCGTCTCAGATATATGAAGATTCGTGAGCCCATCAAGATCGTGACTAAGCGTCTCATAACCAAGGACGCGGGTAACAACGCAGCAGTGAACAACACGGCAGTGCGTAACAACACAGCAGTGAACAACACAGCAGCTAATAACAACCGCAGAAATTTCAACAATAATTCTGCTTTCAATAATACCGAGAATCGAAACTCGAACTTCAACAACTTTAACGCCAATAAGAAGAATGGCTTCAACAACAATAACCGCGGTAACAATAACTTTGGTAACACCAACAATTCGGTGAATCTCTCCGGTAACAAGAATGGTTTGAAATTTAAGACGAATCAAAGCACTGGTACCACCTCCTTAAATTTCCCAAATAAGCTGAAATTTAAGCCATCGTTTGTTGCTTCTAAGACCAACACCGGAAGTCAAGTGACTAAGACTAACTCTGGAAGTCAAACGAATGCGGGTACCCAGGTAACTTCTACGAGTACGGGTACCAACTCTGGGACTCAAATGAGCTTTAATAAGATCATTACTCCAACTCAGAAGCCTGCTTTCTTAACTGCGAGCACTTCCACTTCTACTGGTACCAATGCGGGTCCTCCCCCAACTCAGTTTAGCAATGGTTTCAAGAAGAAGCCTTCTTTCCTCACCGGTGGTGCCTCCGCTCCAGGTAGCAATGCGATTAAGGGTAAGCAAGCTTCGTTTGCGAATAGGATGGCATCAAAATCCGCCAATGCCGCCACCGCTAAGGCAGTCGCTGCTAATGGTCCTAAGAAACCAGGTATGTTTAACTGGATGTTTAAGAAGAAGAACGCGGCTGCCACTGGTGCTGCCGGTGCCGCTGCGGGTGCCGCTGCCGGCGCTGCCGCTACTAATGGTCCTAAGAAGTGTGGGATGATGAACCGACTCATGGGTAGGTGCAAGAAAAATGGTACCGTCGCGAACAAGGCTGGACCTAATGCGGCAACCAACAATGCGAACAAGGCTGGACCTAACGCGGCAACCAACAACACGACCAGGGCTGGACCTAACGCGGCAACCAACAATGCGAACAACAATGGGTTCAATGCTAGTGCTGAATTTAATAAGCAAATGGCATTAAGAACTGCTAACAACAGAGATGTCAATATTGTAGCCAATCAAATTTTAACTAGTGTTAATCAGGAAGTGAATGAAGAAATTAAACGTCGAACTAGTAACAATAATAAAGCGCTTGTAGCGAGTGTTACCGGTGGTATAATTAATAACGTCGTGAGGAAGGATATCACTAAAAGAATAAACAGTCGTAATTTAGTCGCAGTGTCTAACAAGAAAAATCTAAATGGAAATGCCAAACTTAACAATTTGAACCTAACCAATGTGACCAAGAATTTGATTCGTAGTATCAAGAATGCTACTACGCTTAAGGAACTCCGGAAGATCTATCTTAAGGGTGCCCTAAATCTTCATCCTAACACGGGGGGAAATAAGGACGCTTTCAATGTATTTAAGAAAGCTCACAATAAAAAACAAGAACTTTTACAATCCGGAAATACGAAGAGTAATGTTAACTATGTAGCTAATGGAATTATGAAAGAAATTAACAAGGATGTTATTAAGCAAATTGGTAATGGAACCAAAAACAATAAAATACTCGCTATCGCTAATAAACCCGTGAACAACAAAAAGAATAATAACAATGGGTTCAATGCCAATGCTGAATTTAACAAACAAATGGCACTGAGAACTGCACCTGAACCTTCGAAGGCGGACATAGAGTATGTGGCCAATCAGATTCTTAAGAAACTCCAAAATGATGTTCAAAATAAAATTTCTACGCACCCCATCTACAATAATTCCAATTCTAACAATAACAACAACAAAAACAAAAACAAAAAGACTACACGGAATAATCCCCTATTTGAACCAAATATGAAAAATAACCCTGTATACAACAACAACGCTAAGTCTAACAACAATAAGAACAGCTTCAATGGTGGTCTTCGATTAGGTGCTAACAATAATAATGTATCTCTTCCATCTAAGAATACCGTAAATGTGAATAACGTCAAGGTAAATGTCAATGATGTACCAAATGAGGTTGAGAAGCAAGAGAACAACGTACGCAATATGATCAAGAATTTAAACACTGAGAGGAGGAAGCTCCAAAATAAGATTACCAAGGAACTTAATCTTATACCCAACAACAATGGTGTATTCAAAGAACGTACCGGTCTTACCAAGGGTAGAATCGGTCTTTGGGCTCGTGAATTAAGGAGTGCGGAGACACTCGAAGATCTCAAGGCAATTGAGAACAAACTCAACGAAAAGATGGTACTTCGTAGAAATATTGAGAACAAGTACACTAAGGCGGGTCTTACCAAGGTTGAAAAGATGAACCACAGAAGGAAGGTTGTCAAGTGGTTGAACAACGCAAAGAAGAGGCGTGAAGAGATTGAGATGCAGGTTAAGAACAAACAGAGCAATAGCAACAACAATAACAAAAACTCTGTGATTTCAAACTACAACTCTAACGCTAATAACAACCCCAATAGGGCCAAGAAGATGAAGTACAAATCTCGCGAAAACTTCGTGGAGGCTAAGAAGAATGAATTGAGGGAGTTAGCCAAGAAGACCAGCACAAACTTCGGTAGAAACATCAACCGTATGCAAACCCGACAGGATGTGTTCAAGCTTCGTGGCAGGATTAAGGGGGCGATTCGTAGAGATGAAGGCCTAAGTAAACTAGCGAAAAACTAAAAAGTAAATAAAATGAATCACCCCGACGACGATTGTACCGTGATTACCGACATGCCTCTCAGCGACGAGGTTGTCGGTTTCATTGAAAAAGGTCTTCACCGTGATATGACTAACGAAGACGTTATGGAGTGGTGTGACGATAATCTTGACGATCTTGCTTCAATTTACCAAAAGTACCGTGGTACATATGCGTCATATGGACAGGCAGAGATGACTATGTTTTTCACTCAAACTATTTATGAACGAGATGACGCGATGGAGATGATTGGTAGTTTTGTAGATTTTCAATAATCAGTTAAAGATATAACCTTCCTTTAAGTTAATGACTACATGTGATGTGTGTTGTGAAAATTTTAACAAGATAAATCACAAAAAAGTTGAGTGCCCTTTTTGCGATTTAACTAGTTGCCGTTCTTGTTCTCAAAAGTATATCCTCTCAACCATAGAAGATCCTCATTGTATGGGGTGTAAAACAATTTGGAACCGTGAATTTGTAGACTCATTTTGTACCAAGTACTTTAGACGAACAGAACTCAGGCGTCATAGGGAAAATGTCCTATTTGAACGCGAAAAGGCTTTGATGCCACAAAGTCAAAAAGAGGTTGAAAGGGTCATAGCCATGCGAAAACTTCGTAAAGAAGCTAGACGCTTACGAGCCTCATTAATTGAACTATATAAAAGACACCACATATCTTTCCCAATTACTGATCAGGATGTACAAAATTATCCAGATATCATAGAGTTTCACCGTGATCTAGAGGCTGTATATATCCAACTAGAACGATTAAGAAATTCTACGGAGTTGTATCATAATGAACCAAGTAAGTTTATACGAAAGTGTCCACATGAAGATTGTAAAGGTTTTCTAAATGAAGAATACTTCTGTGGTCTATGTAGTAATAAATTTTGTCGCGATTGTAACGAGCTATTAACTGAGGGTCATGAATGTGACCCAGAGACTGTAAAAACTATGAAGCTCCTTAACAAAGACAGTAAATCGTGTCCTAAATGTGGTACAGTCATACATAAGATGAGTGGTTGTTCTCAGATGTGGTGTCCAGACTGTCATACAGCATTTGATTGGCGTACAGGCGAAATTGTAACCGGTCGTATTCATAATCCACATTACATAGAGTTTAAACGCAAGGGTGGAACATCTCGGGAACACGGTGATATTCCATGTGGTGGTATACCATCGTTCAGAGAATTGAGGGAGGCTAATGCATCAATGAGACTTATGGATTTAGCCTCGTATATATTTTACGCGGAGCGTGAAAATATGTATATAGATCTAGACCCTGTAAATAATTTGAGTCTTCGCGTATCTTACATGCTTAACGAACTTGATGAACATGATTTCAAAGTATTTTTACAGAGACAGGAAAAGTTCAAAGATAAGATGAGAGATCTGTCTAATATTTACGAAATGCTGTCTCATTCGGGTGGAGATCTTCTTAGACAATTCATAATTGAACCTAGTCGTGAAGCTGAAATTATGGATATGATCAAAAAGTTACTCGTATATGGAAATGAAGTTTTTGCTAGTATTAGAACTCGATATAACTGTGTAACACCCAAAAATTTTTATGTGTAAACAGTAAGATGAAAGGTAAATTGATCATACTTGTGCTCATTCTACTCGTTCTCTACCTATTACCTACTTACCCAGAGCCCAGAGTAATGAAAAATTTCATATCAGAAGCAGAAAGACGACATATCATAAGTGAAGCTTCAAAAAGTCTTGAAACATCCACAATCTCACACAACAAAACCGTGAATGAAGGTATTCGTAAGAGTGAAACCGCTTGGTTAAGTAGAGATGACAAGATTGTACGTAACGTGATAAACCGGTGCTTGAAATATACAGATAGACCCATAACCAATTGTGAAAAGTTGCAGGTACTCAAGTATAAACCAGGTGGTCACTATAAACCTCACCAAGATGCATTCAAAAATGACGACAATATGAGGGTTCACACGTTTATTATAGCCCTAAACGATGGGTACAGGGGTGGTGAAACCATCTTCCCCAATCTCAACAAGACTTATAAACTTGATGCGGGTGATGTACTCTTTTTTGACACCGTAGATAACTATAACTTGATAACTTCCAAATCTCTACATGGCGGGAAGACTGTAGAGGCTGGGGACAAGTGGATTTGTAATTTATGGGTTAGAAAGTACCCCTATAATATCTAATTGCTCAGACTTCTGAGATTGTCTCCTCGGGTCCAAGACTTCTCAATGTATCTCAAGTTATATCCACGATACCATGTTTTCACATGTGGTTCACGAATCACTATTTTTTTGGCTTTTTTACGAGCAAACATTTTAAAGAACGAAGTAATACTCATTTACTCGCTTAATCACCTTCTTCTTTAATTTTGTTTTCATCCTTCTCCTTTTACGATCACGTCGTTTCTTTCTTTTTGTGGTCTTTTCTTCAACTCTTACAACCATACACAGTCGTGGACGAATTTTGAAAGGAAATTTGATTTTAACCTTTCGTTTAATCCTCATAATGTGTTTATATATCAAAACTTTAATATGGTGCTTATTGTAGATGAGTTCATATTTGGAATTACCGACATACATTTATGATCAAATGACACCAGAAGAAAAGAAGGTATTTCTGGGTAACATTAAAGAACCCACCGTAATTCGTGGAATGTTTAAACCCGAGGCGAGTAAAATGAACATAGAACAGATTTCTAAATTATTCGGTAACGTCACATTACCTGTAGAAATTTACGATACCCACGAAACAACAACCACAGAGGCTGATACGGGAAGAATTACCGTACCTAAGCTATTTGATCACTGGAAAACGGATCAACTCCCTCGTTTATATTGTGCAGAGGTGGATCTATTTGAACAAATGATACCTAAGGCTCGAGAAGAAAGATTACTCAAAGCCTTGCATAACCCAAACATAGATCCTAGAAAAGTCCAAGCACTTATGTTATATCTAGGTAAGGATCATGCGAGTGGATTACATTTACACGTCAATTCAGATTTTATCCTAAATCAGTTATTTGGTACTAAAACGGTATATATTTTCAATAACTACGACAATCCTAATATCCATAAAAATAGCACATTCAATAATTATGGGTCAAACATAAGAGTAAATGCTTCTAATTTTGCTAAGGAAGATTTCTTTAGTTTAGACCATAGCAAAATGAAAATACATAAGGTAACTCTTCAACCCGGTGATAGCCTTCTAATCCCACCTTGGTCATGGCATGCCACCCAAGGACATGGTGTTAATATGTCCATCACCCAGATATTTGATAGAAGTGATCTCACCTATCTGTTGACAAATCCAAACTTAATTTTGGATTATATATCCGAGTATCACCACATAATACTTTCTATATTGTTAGTTATTATTGTTATTCATTATATACGAAGGCGTAACCGTTAGATAGTAACCTCACCCCTCTCAATAAGCTTCTTGCGGTTTGCCATGTGAAGGTCTTGAACTAGAGCCTTGTTCTCGGCACCATAAGGTACCGCATAGCCCTCGTCACAAAGCCACTTGTTCACGTTGGTCCAAATACCATCTTCACACACCCAAACCTCTGCGAGAACGCGACCAAACTTACCTCTAGAGTCAGCTTCTGCACACCTGAGTTCGATTTCAATGTCATCCTTCTCAGATGCGACGGCCTTCATACACCACTCCTTCAGTTTCTTCTTGGAGAGGAGACCAAAGACTTTTTCTTCCTTATCGGAGGTACGAGATTCTGGTGTATCAATTCCTAGCAAACGAACGCGCTGCTTCGTGCATACATCGAAACCCAAGTCTATAGCTACATCAATGGTGTCCCCATCCACCACTTTCTCGAGAGCGGAAACACGGTACTTAAAATTGCAAGGTTCGACGTTATAAGAAGACATCTTATAAATTATTATGAACTTAAAACTTTAATACTCACTTATAATAATGAGGTGCGTAGCTTACTCATCAAATGACTCATACAAGCACCGTTTAATCAAGACCAGTCAGAATGTTCTCAATGAGGTGTATGAAAAGAAAGCGGTCGAACAGCAGCCGAAGAGGGTGGATAATATGAGGCTTCGTCTACGCTTCAAAGAAGCAATACAAGAAGCTCATGAAATTTGTCAGGAGGAAGGTAAAAGATCTAAAAAGTGTCACCTAGCTTGGTACGAAGTAGATGAACTAGAGGATGCCATGTCTAGATATTATCCAGATCAAAGGTGATTAGAGGTGGCTCATCCTCATACCCATAGAAGCGTATTGTTATTCCAAGTATCTTTCTCAATTTTTGATTGAGTTCCACATTAATGAGTCGTTTCCAGGTATTCAGTGTAGATTCAAAATATTCAAGACCATCTTCACTAAATACCATTTCTCGTAACTTAGGTTCTTGTCTAAAATCATTCATGATTCTATTTACTCCCGAAGGAAGTGGGATATTACCCCTTTCAACGGCGTCGAGTATATCAATCACGTAATAACCGTGAGCGTCGCATATGATATTCGTTTGCATGGTCGGGAAGCATGTGATAAACGCTTCAAAATCTTGATTACTTGGAAGTGTTACAAAAACGGAGTCTTTGTTATAATCTATTTTATTTGGTTTAATGGCACATGGATGTGTATGATAGGAAATGAGAGCCGGCCAAACTAGTTCTACCGTCCTTAATTCTACCCTACCTCTGTCCCTCGAAGTTACAAAACTAGGTTTACTAAACACGGCTAAATTCTCTACAACTTTACAGTCTACATTACCCGCATATTCCCACTTTTTCTTACACGATAAGTCACTTATATGTTTTAAATCTTTCACAACTTCACGTGGTAACTTTATACGTTTTCTATTAAACATGAGTGGGCGGATGACACACGACATCCCCTGATATACCTATAGAACTTATTTGGTCTTATTCTTAGACACGACCAAACTTTTAATTTCGGGAGGGAAATTTAAGAAGTATTTTCTTCTATTAGTAGAGTTTTGTGCCGCAAAACGGGTTATTCCATTGATGTTTTCTCCAGCTATGAGGGCGCGGATATAGTCCATGAAAGTCACATAGAATGTTGTACAGACACCCCGGTTATTGTCCGCTTGTAAGTTGGGACCATTGTAGTATCTAACCGTGAAGTTTGTACCCCATAAATCTTTGATGATTGGTACTATCTTTTGACGCATAGTAGTACCCCAAATGGAACTCCTAGAGGCCTGGCCGTGGGGATCAAATACCCACATTCTAAATTCACCTGTGTATACAGCTGGGTCAACTAAGACGCTAACGGCGTGCGCCTTGTCCACATCCCTTATACCAACCATGAAAAAGTGAACTTGTTTGCCCACGGAAATTCTAGAAGATGTGTTTGCTACACCACGATGGTTCAATATTTTGGATATGTTCTTCAGTATACCGTATTGGTCAGTGGCAATAGTGTAGTCTAAGAAAGCTGAAACTACACTCGCATTGTCAAATCTTTCTTGTGCTCTTTGCATGTACCGTGGAATACCCGCATATCCACAACCCATACCCGTTCCAATTACTATATTTGGTAGATTGATCTGTCTTTTTCTGTACCCACGTACTTGATTGTTGTTACTGTTACTGTTACTATTAGCACTTTTACGCTTCTTCTTACGGATGGGTGCCGCATTACCCATGATGACATTTCCATTATTATTTTTGTTCGTCATATTGAGTTTATTCATCCGTTCTGTAATGTTGTTTAGATTTCTGTTAAGATTCATTGCTTGAATATTTTTCAGTAACTGATTAGCTTCATTCGCCAATCTCTTAGTCTTTTCTTCTTTGTACTTTTGAATTTTAGACTTGTTGAGATTTTTCCAAGCTTTTTGAATTTTCTTGGCAGCTTCTTGGTGGCGCTCGGACGCGATAGGTATCTTTTTCAATTTCTTCAATGCTCGCTCCAATTTAAAGCGTCCGGTATTCAACGCAGCTTGACGACTTACATTACGTAACCTAGCTTTCATATTCTCCAACTTATTGTTGTTGCTCTGGGTCATCTTAACATATATAGAGAAAATTAACTACTTCATCATATATGACTTCCTTAAGTGTGGAAGATATGATGAAGGAGGTGTATAAGGAACTTGGTCCGGGGTATAGTGAGAGGGTATATCATAACGCCATTGAAGTTCTCCTACGGGAGAAAAAGATTCCATATGAATCCGAACGTCATATTTTGGTTAGGTTTAGGGGACATGTAATTGGACAGTTAAGAGCTGATATTATCATAGATAGCACTACAATACTAGAACTAAAGGCGATCAAGACTCTTACTGATGGGATGGAGCAGCAAGTTCAAAAGTATCTTGACTTGACTGGGTGCTCAAGGGGCTATCTGGTGAACTTCCCCCTTCAACCGGATCGGGAGGTTGAGGTTCGAAAGATTGAAGTAAAGTCATCAGCGGGAGAACTCTCCAAAGTGTTCGATAGAATGTACGATCATCATCGTAATGTCTCTGCGGATCTAACACAGCTCCTTCCAGGAACTCATGAACCAGTTTCAGATGATGCTTAGCTTGATTTACACAATGTTGAATCGCTGGATCTTCATAGGTGCGATCTAGATAAGAAAGTATCTGTGGACGCGCACTTTCAATTTCATAAAGTGCGAGAAGAAGCTGTTGGTCGTCGGAAGTCATTGTTTATGCTTAGAATCTAAGCTTTAATGCGGCACTTAAGTGCGAAAAATATGATCCAAGCCATGATAACATCCACACTGTAATGCGCCCTTGTAGAAATGGTCGTGAGGGACGAAAGTATGGGGTAAATTGGGAACATACCATTCTTCAAGAAGTACGAAGTGACTATATTGAAGGTGGTGTGCCCAGAGAACATGTAGTCGTTACAATTGGAGAGTGGATTACCCTCCTTACAGGGGTTTGCCTTTGCACGTGGGAACTGTGTCATTATATTGGAAAGAGCCCTCATAAAGTACATAGTCGTTAGGAATGAGATGTATCCATTTTGGTTTATCCTGTTCCAGTTAAGTACGACAAGAATGAGAGGCACTATCAAAGTGACATCATGAAGAAATTCGTATTTGGTAAGGTCGGGTAAAATCTCAAATCCGACATCTCGGATCTGTCCACCAAACCCCTCACCCCGTGCCTTGGAAATGAATCTTCCTACGAGTGAGTTCATTAAAAGTGCTATTCCTAAGAGTAGCCACATTTCTACAATACTCAAAGAAGTTTTTCTTTGACCCAATCTCTATCCTCCTTAAAAATTTTGGACAACTTGGGATCCTTGTTTTTAAAGAGTACCATGAGTGCATTGAGTCTACGAAATAACCTCAAGGGTGATTCACCTGAACGGAACACACGCATGAGTGCCCGATGTCTAGAAAGTTTGGTCTTCTTTTTGACATCTACATACCCGTGGCGGCTGAGGTATCCATTGGTACTGATCATGAAGATGACTGCCATATCTATTATACAGTGGGAATAAATTCCCAAGAAAGGGCTGAACAAATCTTTTTCCATATAACATCTTGTTGATAGAGTTTTTCTTTTGATTTTAGAAGTGGAAAATACTGCAGATACTCATCTTCACCCAAAAGTTCACAGAATTTGTAGAGTACAAATGAGTAGCTTAGAAAGTTCTTACGTTCTGTTGGGCAGTTATCGTCAAATGGTTTTTGAATATCTTTGAACATCATACGAAGACACTCTTCCAACTCTGTTGGCATATTTGGAGGTTTGATACCATTCAAAATATTCGTGATGTATGGTACGTGTTCATAATACTTATTAAGACGAAGCTTCTTAAGGAGACCTCGTATTTTAGCGTGAGTAATTTCGTCTAGTTTCTTAATTTTCATCTTCTTAAGTTCCGCCCTAAGTTGATCCATAACTTCTGGAGGTATAGTTGTAGTTTCTTGTGCCTGGAATTGACTGAGCCATTCATTGAAGTGATTTTCACGCTTGTATGAGTAGTTTACAATTTTGTCCGACGTTTCTTGTTCTTCCCGATATGTGAGTTCTTGGTTGATGTGGGCAGCTACAACCCTACCACATCCATCACATATTAAATCACTTGTATCGGCGACTAAAATGATATTACTGTACTCACAGTGTTCACACATTTCAACCGTTCTCTCTACAGCTCTAGTTATGTTTTGTTTTTCAACCTCAACCAGATAATCTGTGAAAATATCTTTCCTAGCTAGACCTACCGTCTCTTTTACATTGAACACATTATCTGTGTGGGTCGTTTCATTTGATTGTGACATATGTCTTTCAATAAAGGGCATGCATTTGATCATATAATCAGACATCTCCGTCTCATATTTCCTTTTATTTTCAGGGTCATTTTTTATTAGTTCAGTCCATTCCTCTACCTTGTTGTTATACCGGCTTAAAAAATTACCTTCCATATCTATATAAAGATGCTACTTAAACTTTTAAGTACTCTTTACTACCTTTATAAAAAACTTGTTACTCCAAATGATTACACAATTGTGTCAGAAGAAATTGAATATAATTTAGACAATGACATGAAGTATCTAGTTGAGGACGAATTTTGGGAAAAGGAAAGTAAAGACTGGGATGGTATTCTTGACCAGTACTATGTTGATGTCACAGGCGAAGACTTCAGAAATACTACTATTCCTCAAAATGTTGAAAAGATCATTCTTCGAATCAAGTATTATTTCAATGGTCGTATATATACAGCTATCTCTAACGATATAAACTTCCGACCAGGAGAAAAAGAAGATGGTATGAATTTTCATATCCCTTTGAGTAGTGTTTGGATAGTTGATCACAATGAAAAACCTGTACGAAACATTACTGAAAAGGTGAAACGTTATGCGGGTCCGAGAAATGACTTTCACGGTGAAAAAGTTCCACTCGAAGATTTTTTATACTATGAGCCTGAATATCTAAACGATGAACTCCCCAATGTCATTTTAACTAATGGGATTGGTATGAAAAAGGTAGTTTCGACGACAACTGGGTTTATTACTGATCTTCGGATACCTTAGTGGCTAGGTAAAATTTAAGCTCTCCCAAATTTGCAACATTGTATTTGAGAATTAAGAATCTATTACCCGTTTCTTGTATAATTTGCACAGACGCACACATACTCGTCGCCTTTGTAAAGATATTTAAGTATTTTAGACTGTAAAGACCTGTGATGTGAGGACTTTCTTCGGGGCACTCAATGGAAGTCTCTTGATTAGCGAAATCACCGTTACATGTGAGATGTAACATCTTACCTTCCCTCTTAATCTCAATTTCTGTACCTAGATTGGACATATCGCGGCACAGTCTTTGGAAATCGGCGGAGGGTAGAGTGGTAATTGTTGACATCATAACATCTGGGACTTCTATCCTATTCTCGTTAATATCCAAGAGCTTGAGTTGAAACTTAGTGCTCGTTTTCTTAGCCTCACTCGTGATTTCAATATCCATATATTCCTTGGAATTAATCTCAAGTTTAATGACATCATTATTGGTTATCGTTTTCATGAGCTTAAATGTATTTGAAATATTGATACCAGCTATAATTTCTTCCTGATCACATTGATACTCTTCAAAGTTATCAGCGGCTAAGAATAGATCAATGAGAGATGTTCTCGCTGTGTCTAGGGTAACTATATACATCCCCTGTGGACGGAAATAGATATTCACGTCATTAAGAATATCCTTCAAAACCTCAAACGTAGATTTAAAGGCTGAAGCTTGTATAGAAACTAATTTCATGACTACTCAAAAAACGCGTTACATCTTTAAATCTGTATACACCTCACCCTTGGATACATCGCGGTTTATCTTCTCTTCAAGTTCTTTAGTCATTGCTGGCTGCAGTGATTGTCCATAATTATCCAGGTAAAACATACCAGGATCTCTATCGTTTCCATTTATTGACGTCATCGTAGAAAATCCACCACCAAAACCGACATGTTCGATTTCCTTTTTAGGTAGAAGAGAGTCTAACCAATTTTTGATTTCTCCACCTACGAGAATTTTTCCGTTTTTTGTGAGCATCGTTGGTACCCGGTTTATCTTTGTTTTATATTGAGGAGGTATACCCTGAGTGTTCACATTATGATAATGTACAAGCTGCTTCAATTGTGGCTCATCATTAATATACTGGATAATATCCATAGAGTGCTTACACCTCGGGCTATATATCAACAGAGACATCTACTAGTATAGGGGTATTTTGTAAAAAAAAATTAACGCATTATAGTAAAGATGGATTTACTTAAGGTCATCATCGGCATTTTAGTTGGTCTACTCATCCTGGCCATGATCAAACGTGAAAATTTCACAGAAACTTTTGGGTTCTCAGGCTACAAGAAGCCCATTGATTACGTGAAGCTTAACGACCCCAGACCAGACATGTCTGGTTACTCCCAAATTGAGGCTAAGGTTGACCATGACACCATGGAGCAACTCGTTCTTCAAACAAACAAAGAGCTTAACAAGCGCCTTGGATTCTCCACTTACATCATCGAGACCCAATCGGTCAAGGTGTACGAGGGTACCACTGGTCAGCTCTATGAGGCCACTTTCATGGTGGTTCGAAACGATGGATTCTCCTTCGGCTTCGCGGTTATTGCTACATTCGAAGTCAGTGGTAAGAAACTTAAGTTGACGTCTCTTCGCTCCCAGCCTCTCAGTGATCAGGCTCCTGACAAGGTTAAGGTTTACACAAAGGGTTCCATGGGTAAGGAGTTCATTGACTACAAGCTTGTCAAGGAGAGTGCTGTACCCAACGTTGGTGAGTTAGATTTGATAAAAAATAAGTTGAGCTAAATGTAATGATCAGCATCAATGACATAATACAAATTGATGACAAAAGAAAGAAGATAAAAAAAGAAATCTACAAAAAAATCTACGAACAGTTTGCTTCAAAAATTAAACAGTGCGTAGAGCTTGGTCATAAACAGGTATTTTTAACAGTACCAGTGGTTTTGATAGGATACCCAGTCTTTGATAGATCAGCCGCTGCACGTTATGTAGCAAGACAGTTCCAACTTGGTGGGTTCACTGTACAAATTGTAAGTGAATTTGATATATACGTGTCTTGGGTAGTTCCCAAAAAGAAGAAGGAACGTGAAGAGAGTGAGGAGGATGTCGCTTTTCCAGACTTGATGAATCTCAAGAAGATGGCTAACAAGTACAGGAGAGGTGCGTAGTAAAGTTTGATTTTTAAACCCACTTAATCATAAATGGATAATTTGAACGTGCTCGTCGAAGCCAAGAAGGAATACCTCGGGCAAATGTGCATTATTATGTGTCCACCTATGATTGACGTTTTCAATGATATATACACGGAGGCTTATACCATTTCTAAAGGAAAGAAGCATCTTATGATGTTTCAGAAGTTACTCCAAGAGGTCCCCAATTGGTCGAACGCCATGTCTAAGTCGCACTCTGATAATATTACTAACCGCTGTGCTTGGTTTAGTGATCTTTTAGCGGCTGTCTTTGTTGCTTGTACTAAGATTTTGTCTTCTGTTCGTCTCAAGTCTGATAACAAGAAGATCTCCTTAAAACTCCCAACAAATGAGGTTTTTATCCAAACCTGCTATAACAACATCGCGAAGGACCTCTATCGGGATCCCTATGTGTTCCACGAAGATCAGAGCATTTACCACCGCGATGAGAAGTTAACTGGTCGCTTCTGTGCGTGTATTGAGAACTCTGTAAAGGAGCTTATCCCAGTTCAACAGATTCTTCAGACCTACATGTCGCAAGAATCCAGGGATATTGATCTAGATGGTGAGGTTCAAGACACCGAGGATCCCGATGTCTTTGATGGAGAGGGAGGAGAGGATCCTATGGGAGAGCCCGAACCCTCACCAGAGGAACTTCAGGAAAATCAACCCATGGAGGAGCAAAGTGATCCAAATGGTTTTGACAATGAATTCAAGACGGTTCCAGGTGTTCAATCCCCCGATCCCATGGAAAATGGTGAACCACAGGGTGAACCACAGGGTGAACCACAGCCTCAACCAGAAGATGATGTTCTATTCGGAGACGCCCCAGACTACCGTACAAAAAAAGTTGGTTATAATTAAATGGAACTCTCCGACTATTTACGCGACCCAGTATACGCGGCCCTAATTGCCGGAGCCACAACCGCGGGTTACATTCACCTTAAGGCGTATTTGAATAATGAAGGTAAATTAGAACTCAACCAATACACTAAACCAGCCGTACTTGTCGCAATTCTTGTGTATGTGATTGTACTTAATGGTCTTGGTCAAAAGGAGGTTATTTCTAATGACCCTTTCTAACTTAAAGATTACACTGTACTACTAAGAAAATGGCGTCCGTTAGTGCATTCAATGACATGATGGGTCAATTTCTTGTGGAATTGCACAAGACTTTTCCAGATGAAAAAAGCATCAAGAAGATGTTGACTTCGTTCGACCTTCTTAAGAGTACGAGTCCCAAGCTTCTAGTAAACGGTTTTATGCAGAGCGTAAAGCCCCATGCGGACATGGTTTCTGCTAAGAATGAGGAGTTTATCCTTGTTCACTCTAAGGACATTGATTTCCTTTCTGAGATTGATATCGTTCGACTTTGGAAGAAGATGAATGACGGTACCAAGGATGCAGTTTGGCAGTATCTCCAGACTCTATACATTCTAGGAACTACTATTCAGTCCGTTCCCGAGGATACCCTTACCGCCATCGAGGCTATGGCCAAGGATGTCGCTGAGAAGATGCAAAACAGTGACGGTGATATTAACCAGGATGCTCTAATGAAGATGATGGGCTCTATGTCTGGTATGATGTCTGGTCTCCCCAAAAAATAAACCTCATCTATATTAAATGAAAGTTTGGTTCGAAGATCCTAAACAACTCGTAAAAAATTCAAAAATTTTAGAGTTCTGGCCTAATAGCAAACAAACACCAGAGGATAGGATCAATTCGGCATCGCGGTTCATCATTTACACCACATGTGTTTTATTTGTGATTCGTCGCGATCCCAGGATTTTCGTCCTAGGTGCAACAATGTTGTCTATCATTTACGTTATGTACAAGGCAAAGCTCATTAAGGAGCCCTATGGCACCACAGACAAGACGTCTGTGTGCCAAAAGCCTACAAAGGAGAACCCCCTTGGTAATGTTCTTATAACTGACTACACGGATGCTCCAAATCGTCTGGAGGCTTGCTATTATGCTACGGCTCAACCTTTGATTAAAAAGTTCAGTAGCGACACGGTTAATTACGATTCTGGGCGTTCTCGTTCGACTTTACCTATGTACAAGCGCAACGCTTTTGAACGCCAATTCGTGACTACCCCAGTATCAAAAATTCCAGGCGATCAGACTCAATTTGCTGAGTGGCTCTATGGTCCCAAAAATGGACCCATGTGCAAGAGTGATACAAAGTACTGTAATCCCGACGCCAGGGGTGTTCAGTTAGAGGCATTTGCGGGACTTGGAAGTGATGGAGACATCAGGGGTCTCAGAGGTGGTGGTCGTGTAAGGGGAGGTGGTGGAACTTATAGTTAGATTAATATTCTCATGTAATAATAAATGGCGTATCAGCTTCAACCTGGTCTTTCTATTGTTGACAATAAAGGTGCCCTTCCTTCCGTCGCGGCTACCGATGAAGTGTTTGTTTACCCTCAGCCCAGTCACCTGAACTACGGTTCACGCCCAAATACTATGTTATATGGCACCGCACCATACATGGCAGGTAAAGGCGCTCCCGCGAAATACATTGATACCAGCGACGAGCTTAGACCCCAGTCTACTTCTCGTTTCAATAAGACTATTGTTCAGACTTATGAACGTAACCTGTTCCCCCTCACTAACATGGAATGCAAGACTCCTCTACGCACCATGAAATATGAACCTGCTAGTACCCGCGCCGACCTCCAAAACGGTCTTTTCCAGAAAAGGTACGTTAATAAAAATGTCAGTAAGAAATAAGAATGGCCGACCCTGTATCTCTGTTAGCCGTAGCTGGACTTGTTTATGCTGGAAGGACTTTGAGTACTACGAATAAGTCCAAGACTGAAAACTATAGTCCAGAAGCTAAAATTGTAATGGCGAATGATGGAGCTGGTCCCGCTTTACCTCCTCCAGTAAATGATTTTGTTTCCCGTGTGGAAGTTCCCTCTAAGAGGGAGATGGCGAGTTTTGCCGACATTGGCCGCCAACAACGCAGTGGTGGTCAGGAATTGCTTGATATGCGTGGACGTATGTTTGATCAAGGTCGTATGAATAACCTTTCCCCAGTAGAAAAGCAGTTGGTTGGTCCAGGTTTGGGAGTTGACGCCAATGTACCTGCGGTTGGTGGTTATCAGCAAATGTTTAGGGTTAACCCCATTAATGTTGGTGAATACCGTCTTACGACTTTACCAGGCCGATCTGGTCCAGCTGTGGATGTTACTGGTGGTCGCTCGGCTAAGGTTGGGCAACTTACCCACAATAAACCTGAAACTACATCCTATTTACCTACCCGTTTACCTACTATGGCTGGACGCGCTCAGGGAATGACGGGTGTTGTTCCTCGTAATGAACACGAAAGAACTAAGAGAACTACTAACCGTTCAGAGACTGGTTTACGCACCGATGGCTTAGGCTACAATGGTGCTAAGCGTATGGTTTCTGCTCAGACCCTCGCTCAGGATCCTACTCGATTCAAGTCTGATCGCAATGATGAGCAGTACAGGTACAACAACCAACCAGCACCAGGTATTCACAGTTTCCATGGTGCTTACGCGACTGGTGCTGCCAGCCGAGTTACTGCCAAGACGAATGAGGAACTCATGAAGTATGGATTCCGTCCCGAGGATCGTCGTGGTAAGGCAAATAGACCCGGAAACGCGGGTCGTATGAATGTCAGAGAGGGACCCCTTAAACAGGGTGGTGCACTCACGGCTGTTCGTAGCGACACCTCGCGCATTGATGGTCGTATGAATGCGGCTAATGGTGGCTGGACTCAGCAGTATCAGAACAAGACTTTCCATCAGTTCAACCCCTACAAGGGTAACGAGAACCCCAATTCCAGGAATCTTGGCATTGCCGCCAAGCAGCTGGAGAACAACCCACTTTCCCACGCGCTTTACCGTTAGATATTTGTCTCAATTCGTTGAAAACAATCATTAAAATATTGTGCCTATATTTTAATGAAGGTTCACACCCTAACCATAGACAGTAGTCAACGTGATACGTCTACGTACCCTGATTCTAATAACTACGTCGTGACATTGGAAAATCCCATTTATGACGTTGAAGAGATACGTCTTGTGTCCGCCCGTATTCCAACACCCCAAACACCTGCACCAAATTCTTTAATTCTTAAACTTTCATCAGGCTCTGACGAACTCAATCAATCTGTCTATGTGGGTACGCCTCACTATACCGGTCACATTCTTCTTGATGGTACAACTAATATAACATTCAATGGATCAGATGACCCTTTTGTGCACCGTTTTCATTCAGGGTCACAGAAGATCATAAGTGATTTGGGTTTAGAATTCTTATATTTTGATAGTGGTACATTAACTAGGTATAGATTCAATAACGAAGATCATGTATTAAAATTCGAAGTTAAGTGTTCTACAGATAAACTAGAGGGTTTAACAAAGGTTCCATTAGATAAATTTGCGAAGAAGAAGGAAAAAACGAGGGATGAGAAAGTAAAGAACCTGGGAAGTGAGATTCTTTACAATCAAGAAGTGTATATCTATATAGGTATCATTGCCTTCTTTGGTATTGTATTGATGTTTCTGATGAAAGGAAGTCCACCTGTTCCACCACCCACTTAGCGGGTAATGGCGTAGACAGGCTGAGCAGGCTTGGAGACGCGAGTAGACACGGTGGAGATCATCATGTAGACCGCGATAGAGAGGAGAGTGGTGAGCACGGCAGTGAGCGCGTACTGGGCACCACCGTTCTTGGGCACCTTAATGACCTGATTGATGATGAAACGAACAACATCCATCCAGGACATCGCCGCCGCGAAGGAGAAACCAGCGACGATCGCGTTGAGGGACTGGGTCTCTAGTTCCTGGGTAACAAGGGTGACAGTTTGCATAGCCGCCTTCATTGTGAGTAATATACTATAGGTTAGGAAAATTATTCATTCTGGTAATAGTTCCTCCTTTTCAATTTTTTTATACTTGGTTTTTTTTAGACTTTTTGAATTCGCGAAGAGTTGATCGTCTCCTGATATATCTCCACTAGAGCTGCTCTCTGAATCGTTATCTTTACCAAACACGTGTAACTTCATATCCGAATCATTGAAATTCCAACCTTCAGGCTCCCATGTGCTCATTACTATTAATGGCATTTTTTAACATCTGTTCTGTCGGATTTTGGGGTTCCCACGAGTTCCAACGATCGTAGGCTTCATTTATCTGTAAATAAATGGGGTTGTTTCCTGAATATCTTTCAAATGGAGGGCAGTCTTCGGAGTCGACGGTGGGCATCTCCTCATCCTCCTCTTCGTCTTCGTTATCAACCTGTTCATAGATATCCGGATAAATAGAACCAATATCTTCACCGACTTTATACATTGCGCAATATTTTGTTGCATATTCCACGTCTTCTGGAAGGAGAGTGTCTCGTCCACAAGCCTTGGAATATTCACATGCAAGTGTTATGCCTTTTTCCATAACTGGAAGAAGAATGTTAGTCATTGTTTCGATGTATTGCTCTGCCATTCTGTCACCAGCATCACCAAAACCAGTTTGCATATTCATCTTTAGTATTTAAGAGTAAAAAGAGATTCAGCAATTCCCTCACCGACACGAAGAATATTGTGGTTTACTGCGTATACTCGGATTTGTCTAGAAAAATCTGGGCATGACGTGAGACTTAGGTGAAGTATTTGCTCTTTTACGTTACTCATGTTCACTTGTCCTGTTGGATAAGCCTCTTCTGGCTGTAAGGCGAAACTATACGAATAGAAACGCCTAATCAACTGTGTTTTGGAGTGATGTATAGCTGCCTGTACAGCTTTTAGGAAGAGAACGGTACCAGTCTCCTGTGTAATAATGTCTTGCCCATCAAATTGTAGTGTAAGGTAATTCAGGTTTTCATAAAGAATACGTTTGTTGTCAGCTGTGAGAGCTGTATTATCGTAATCAAATGGTGTTACAAAATTACCATGTGATACACCATCACCCCTAGTACCCTGTCTTTGAATTACAAAATAGAGTTCTTTGACTGGATTTCTAAAGTCAAGTTTGAACGTTCCCTCCTTAATACCTACACCCACATCAAATACATTCTGTTGTACCTGTGTTATGATGTAGTCTTTCTTCATCTTCTGCATCTTGGATCTTTCATTTTTGTCTAAAAATACAACCTCTGTAGAGAGTTTAAAATCCTTAATATGTATATTAGGGGGTGACGTAACACGACTACCATCAATATCAACCATGATTTCCTCTGGTTTTCTAAGTGTAATCTCAACTTCAACTTCCTGTTTGTTAATAGCACATAGAGGTATAGCGAGTTCAGGGTGTTTGTAAAAGTAGAAGGGTAGATCAACGAAGAAGTTTTCATCTGAGTTGGCTCCGAGTGTACCCGTTATGATTATACCTCTGTTGGGTATTCCACCACCTGTAACTACCTCACCAACAAGTTTATCACTTGTTCTAAGTGAATACTTTCCAATGAGTTGTTCCAGCGCCTTTTGTTTTGTTTGTGTAACATTATGCTCTGAGTATATTTGGAGATAATCACTATAAAGCCTTTGAACTATGGTACCACCTATGATCAGATCTACATGATCAATTATGGCGTGGCCAACCGATTCTACGTATACAGGGCTACCTGGAATTTCTGGTAGAGTCATTTTCACACTCAAGGTTTTCAATAGATCACCTTGATTTTGGGGAATCTTGAACTTAATCTTTTTCCCAAAATCTGCTTCATTTTCTGGATCTAAATCATCGTACTGTGTAGAAAAATTTGCGTGCTTCTTAAAAGCTTCCACAAAATGACTGTAGTCTGGATTCCTCGTGAAATACCTGTCTTGGGATCCAGACGTTAGCATCTGTATTCTACCAGCCATTACTAATATAACTACCTAAAATTTTAAACCGGCTAAACCACTCTCAAACCTGAGTACGTTGTAATTTATAGCGTACACCCGCGTGTTATTGTAGTCCGTTGTGGTTAATGGATCAATCTCAATTGTAAACAGTTTGTGAGCTATGCGACTCATGTTCACTTGCCCAGTTGGATAGTACATCTCTGGTTGTAAGGAGAAGGAATACATACCAAATTTAGAGGTGCTAGACGCTTGTGGAGCGTTTATGTGATGTTTGAGAGGTTGTTCGTACGTCAGGAATAGGTTATTCCTATTGAAGACGACTTCATTATTGAATCGAAGTTCAGCGTTAGTAATAGTGTTATACTGATTTGGGTAGTTATTTTGGACTGAATCCTCTGACTGTGATACAAAGAAGAGTTCTTTTACTGGGTGTGAAAACTTCAACATCACAGACTTTTTATTTTCACCGGGGTTCATTTTGAACTTGGCAATTTGAAGTTGGGTGATGACATAGTCAATTGGTCTAGATACCAGAAACCCCTTCTCATCATCAGTTAAGTAGACAAATTCCGTATCAAGTGCAAACTTCTTTATAGAAGCGTTTATGGTTTCGGGTGCACCGTAATGAATAAGTTCCCTCAGTGGTCTCGTCTTGATTCTAATCTCTACGATCTGTTTAGTAAGGGCACACGTTGGTATAGATAGACTAGGGTTTCTATAGAAATAGAATGGCAAGTCTAAAAAGTATGAGTACTCACCGGTATATGCAAGTATATTACCATGTCCATTTAAGAAGTACAAAGTCTGTTCAATATCATCATTTGTACTATGAAGCTGTTGATACATATAAATGTACTCCCCTGTAATCTTTTGTACAATTTGTCCACCAATTACAAGCTCTGCATAGTCAATCATATGTGTTATGATTGATTTAGACCACACATTGGTACTAGGATTTGGATTTGTGAGAGTAACCTTAAGGTTGAAATTCTTTATGAGATCTCCCTTGTCATTAGGAACCCTACACGTGAGAAGACTACCAAAATCTATTTTCCCATCAAACTGACTCTCTACATAGTCAAAGGAAAACTTGGTATGTCTCTTAAAATTCATCAGGAAATATGAAAATTGTGGTTCACCAGTTAACCACTGATCTTGGATTCCTGTTGTAGCAAGTCTTAACCGACCAGCCATTCCTACTGTATATGAGTAAAATTTTGGTAAATAAAACGAAACGCTATAATAGAATGAATCTTCAGTTGAGGAAGTTCAAACCTGAGACAATTAGTGATGACCGGGTTTGTGTGTTCATTGGGAAACGTAACACAGGTAAATCAACTCTCGTCAAAGATATTATGTTCCATAAGAAACACCTCCCGGCGGGAATAGTGCTGTCTGGAACAGAAGAGGGTAACCATTTTTATTCAGACTTTATCCCAGATTTATTCATTTATGGTGACTACGATAGAGAGGCAATAGAAAGAGTTATGTCTCGGCAGAGAAAGTTGGTCGGTGCGGGTAAAACTAACTGTGGCGCCTTCATGCTTTTAGACGACTGTATGTATGACTCAAAGTTCCTTAAAGATACCTGTATACGTCAGTGCTTCATGAATGGAAGACATTGGAAAATCTTCTTTATGTTGACTATGCAATATGTTATGGACTTACCCCCAGCACTTCGTGCGAATGTTGATTATGTTTTCATCTTGAGAGAGAATATCATTCAAAATAGAGAGAAACTTTACAAATCCTTTTTTGGAATATTCCCCTCGTTTGACATGTTCTGTAAGGTAATGGATGCCTGTACTGAAAATTATGAGTGCCTCGTGTTAGACAATACAGTAAAGTCTAACAAGATCCAGGATTGTGTATTTTGGTACAAAGCAACTGTTAGGAAGGGTTTCAAAGTTGGTAGTCCTCAATTGTGGAGTATGCATAAGAAGATGTACAATCCAAAACACGTTAATCAAACGGAGCAGGACGCCAAAAAGGCAACGAAGAAAACCAAACTCACGATTACTAAAAAGAAATAGGCGCGTCACTAGAACTTTAAGAAAACATAGGAATATATTAACATGGCTTCTGAACACGTCCCCACTATGAACCTATTTGATGATGGCGAGGGTATGGTGCCATTACAGACACAAGATAAACCTTCTACAGCGTTTAAACCACCTGAAAAAAATATGAGTACAAATAAAGACACTATGGACTCTACTCCTATTAATGACGTTATGATGATGGAGCCCCCCGCGCTTACTGAGGATCCCAGGGTACAGGGTGTTATGCCCCAAATGGTTGCTGCTCAACCTCAAGCTGCTTATCCCTCCCCCAACAAGACTAAGGAGGAGGCTCCTGAGAGCAAAAATCCTCTCAACCTCACCGATGATCAGCTTACTGCCCTCATTGTAGCTGCTTGTACCGCCATTGCTGTCAGCAAGCCTATTCAGGATCGTCTTGCGACTTCTATCCCCAAGTTCCTTAACGAACAAGGGGGTAGAAGTATGGTTGGTTTAGCCACTACTGGCGCTGTGGCTGCTATTATCTTCTTCTTTGCGAAGAGCTACATCATCAAGGCTTAAGCCTGCATCATGTTGTTATAGATCGAGTTATCTATGCCAGTGAAGTAGGTGATTAAAGCACCACCAATGAAAGCACCAGCTAAAACAGCGTTTAACTCCAAATGCTTCCTTCTATCGCTCTTATGAAAATTCCTTACGGTATCCTTGGAGCGCTTCCACCATTCGTTAATAGCGAAGGTGATGATGAGCGCGAAAAGGGTCGTCATGGCAAAGAAAGAGCGATCGACTGCAAGACGGGGAATGTCACCGACGATGGCGCGAGCGGCGTTAGGAATGATAACAGTTAAGAAGATGAGGTTAGTGTAGTAGTTATCAGTGTGCTTGGGGACTTGTGTAACGGCGTAGAACACAACCCAAGAAAAAATCGCTGCTAAGAGATCATTAACAGGAGTTTGCATTTATCATATTACGAGATTTTATTTATCCTGAATGTATTGACCACAGAATTTGGTCTTGTCTGGTAATCTATTGTAAATCCCTATAGATTCACATATCCCTCTCAACTCCATAAAGTTGTTCCAGAAGTTCTCGGAATGGGTCCATTCAGGTACCGTACTGTGAGCAAGCTCGTGAATTAAAACGTGCATAATCTCATTGACATCACCATCTATACATATAGTTATGTCAGCCCCCTTGTTAACATTGTAGCCCACTGTCCCGTACATCATCTTAAGCGCCGTCAAGGGTATGGGGTCTACCAACATACTAAACTTCTCATTGTTCGTTTTCTTGATGTGTTCTCTGAGAACACGATACCTCCTCTTCACTTCAGTGAAGTTCTCTGGTTCACGGATCATGAAAAGTATGATTAGGTTGATCACGATCAATACGATAAAAGGTATCATCTGTTATAAGCAAAGATAAATTTACTGTACAACTCTGAGATTGGGTTACCTTGGAGACCCTCCCAAAGTTGTAATTTGAAACCAAGCTCCTCCAGATGGGTCACCAAAAGATCTTTGTACCCGACTGGTTCAGCCTTTGGACCCTCTGCGTAGTACGGAGTATCAGTCAGGTGTACAAAAAGCTTCTCCCCAAACCCACCATTCCCATGATCCTTGAGTTTGAAGAAGTTCCCCATATCATCCTGAAGCGGTGTCTTGAAGATGATCTTTTCCGAATCTGGGATAATACCAATCAAAAGTCCACCTGGTTTTACGCGCTTCTTAATCTCATATATGGAACTGAAGAAGAGATCTCTTGTGGCGAAGATATAGTGGAGTGAAAAGTTGAAACAGACAACATCAAATTTTCGTTTTGGACAGTTGTGTATATCACCCTCATAAAAGTTTACACGCATGTGCATGTTCTTAGCCCTAGACCTGGCTTCAACGAGAGCTGAGGGTTCTGGGTCACACATGTTTATATTGGCGCCACACTTATGCCATTTCTGTAAATCACCCCCAAAGCCACACCCAACATCAAGGATGTGATGACCACTCTTTGTCACACTTTGAATGAGTTCCCTCTTGGCATCGTTGTGATTCTTTCGAATTTCCTCCATTCTTAATTTATGAATATAATCTTTAAGATTGTCGTTTACTTAGGGCTTAAAGTTTAGAAGCATTCAATTATTATAATGTCTCTTGAACAAGATTACACTACTGTCCCTGGTCAGGTTTTCGCATGCCTTTCTATTGTTGGCCCGGAGTGCCCACAGAAGAATGACAAGTTTGGTATAAAAATCCGAGGAGCTTTTGCTAATCGCGATGAGGCTGCTAACCACGCAAAGCGTCTTCAGAAGGAGGATCCAACTTTTGATATTTACGTGGTAGATATGTACAAATGGCTTCTAATCCCTCCTGATTCTTCGAAGATTGAGGATGTTCATTATACCAATGAGAAGCTTGAAGAGATTATGACTGGTTACAAGGAGAATCAGGCTCAGGCTGCCCGAATGTTTAATGAGCGTAAGCAAGCTATGGGAGATAAGACCGGCTTCGCACCTGGTGATGACAACTCCAAGTTTTACACCAAGCCCGACGAGGCCCCGGTTTCCCACCCAGCCGAGGTGCTCGAGCGACTTAAGAAGGAGAAGCCAGATGCCAACATGGAGGATCTCGTCAAGGAGGCAGATGCTATAGTTGCGGAGGAAATGAAGCAGCGACAGAAGGAGCGTGAGGAAGCTGCTAAGGCCGCTGAGATGAGTGAGATTAAGGAGGAGGAGGAGGCTTCCACAGAGGCCAAGATCGAAGAAACTAAGGATGAGGGTGAACCCGAAGTTTCTTCCA